>Ga0081474_125001_pt1 | contig 15002 bp, 14 predicted proteins | sample OneHunmetagenome_2_FD_70978 | JGI IMG/M metagenome (GOLD analysis project Ga0081474, IMG submission 70978) | Ferrous microbial mat communities from One Hundred Spring Plain, Yellowstone National Park, USA v2 (version 2) | ecosystem: Environmental > Aquatic > Non-marine Saline and Alkaline >... | reverse complement strand
ACGGCACGGGGCTCACATCTCTGATCACTCCCACCCTTTTGGGCATAGCCCACATCGAGTGAGAGATCATTATTTATCAACAAAAATTCGTTATAAACAGATACAAAAAGATTTCTATTAACGGGAAAAAGGATTCAGCCCAGAGCTGAGGCCATCATAATGGACGGGATGAGCTACATCGAACCCATGGGATACTCTTGGAACGAACTTAAGGGACTCATGATAGAGTTGAGGGACTCGAGGATAAGAAAGTTGCAGGAACGATGAACGAGGCCTGCGGTAAGTGACGGATTGAGGGAATACCCTCTCTCCAGTTCCTGGAACTGAGCTACTTCTGACCAGGTTCCACTGTCCTCCCTTCCCTCCCTCTCCCGTCTACTCCCCGCGCTCTAGATTCCAGGGCCAGATAGTAGACGACTCCTCCCAACATTTGAAGAAGACCCCCTATCTCTAGGGGGAGATATACTCCCTCCTCCATCAGGTAACCGCTCAACCCTGAGGTGGTCTGTGAGAGCCTAGTTGCTACCCCCTGAAGGCTGGAAGCGGTGCCGAAGTCTTCCTCTGAGACCCCCCTCACGTTAACTGCAGTCCTATTGGGCATTCCCATCCCTGCGTTTAATCCCCTCATCACGTATAACCCGCCTGCTAACGGTAGAAGTGGAGAGAATGCCATTGTCACCAGGAGTAGCCCGTTCATTAACCTGGTGAATGAGGCGACCTTTAGCGGATCGAATCTGATCCTCGTTGCAGACAAGGAACCTAAGGCAGTGAATAGTCCGGAGAGCGAGAAGATGATTCCTATCTCTGTGGGAGTGGCCCCGAACCTCAACTTAAACCACAGAGGGAGGAGAGGGATGGCGAGCCCTAGCCCTGCACCTGAGAGTGTGTTAGAGAGGACGACTCTGGAGATGTAATTTAGACTTGCCCTCCTCATGAACCTGGTGGTCTTCCTCTCACCTTTCCTCTCCTCCACCCTGAGCAGAAAGGAGGCGGACGCGATTAGGAGGACTGAGGCTAGAGCGAATAGAACCCTGTAATCGTTAACGTTACCGAAGGGCATGTAATCATGCAGGGACAAGAGGACTCCCCCACCAACTCCTGCGAGGGAGGAAGCAGAGGTCACCTTGCCCATCTTCTCCACCCTCTCCCTCTCATCCCTCCAGTTCCTGGCTATGAGTGCAGTTAACCCAGGGGAAAACGCCCCCCTGGCTCCTCCAGCCGTACCTCCGAGGCCCGCTATTATTACTGCAGGTATCACGACGTCTACGGATCTAGAGAGCGCTAACGCCAGGATTGCCGCGGCAGGAATCACGTCAGCTATCACAAGGACAGTTCTGTACCCTATCCTATCCCCCAACATTCCCATTCCCATGGAGAACCCCGCTATGTAAGCTGTGACCCCCAGGAAAACCAGACCCACCTGAACTGGAGCAAGCCCTAGGGCCGAGAGATAAAGGGAACTGGACAACGTCACGAACATTATCCCTATGCTCCTTGTCACTCTAGAGGCGAGTATCCAAGAAAAAGAGTTCATCAGTTAGGTCACTCCTGGACTACTTGGTTCCTGAGAGTACCAACGCCCTCCACATAGGCCTCCATTACGTCCCCTGGTTTTAAGAACTTGTTCCTAGGGAAGCCGACACCAGGAGGAGTTCCAGTGGAAATTATGTCTCCGGGCCTCAAGGTTATACCTTTAGAGGCCCAACTTATCAATTCCTGGACGTTAAAGACCAGATCCCTGGTTGTTCCCTCTTGCTCCAATACTCCGTTGACCTTGAGGGTCAGGGAGAGGTTATTGGGGTTTCCTATCTCATCCTTAGTGACAATTACGGGCCCAACAGGTGTCGTCTTGTCCATGGCCTTACCCCAAACCCAATTTTGTCCGTAAGCGTTGAGGGATCTAGGCCAGCCCTCTGGGAACTGCCAGTCTCTAACGGAGACGTCGTTGAAGACCGTATAACCGAAGACGTGATCTAAGGCTTTCTCCACATCTATGTACTTTCCTGGCTTTCCTATGACTATACCCATCTCCACCTCCCAGTCCAACTTCTCCGTAACCTTGGGCCTCACCACAGGTTGCTGATGACCCACCAGGGAGCTGGGGAACTTCGTGAAAAAGTAGGGCTTACTCGGTGGAGCAGTTCCAGCTTCCTGCCCGTGTGCCCTATAGTTGACAGCAGGACACAATATCTTCTCTGGATCAGGGATGGGTGGCTCAAACTCGTTTACCTGGACTAGGGCCTCCTTTGGCCACATTCTCTCTAACTCTTTTATTACGTTCATGGCAGGTTCTCCCAGGGCTATGAGTTTCCTCGGATCATATGTGAAGTCAGGGGCCTCATCTACTCCGTAGACGAGCTTGTAGGCCTCCGGAGCGTCAAGTATTTCGTCCTTGAGGATGCCTACCCTTCTAACTCCACCTCTACTGTAGGTTAGAAGTCTCATACCTCTTCCATAAGGAGACATAAAAAAATAAGTTTCCTTGTTCACTTTGCTACTTCCATCAATATCTTGAATATTTCGTTGAAGTCTGCCTCGGCTAACTTCACAAAGACTCCGTACTGACCCATGACACAGACAGCGTAATCACCTGCAGCCACTGCCCATCCGTGAAACGGCGTCCACTTCATCCCAGACCATTTGGTGAACCCTTCGGCCTGCATCCTCCCCATGGACGTGTTGGCTGCACACATCATGGCTACCATCTCTGCCATATCCTTGGTTAGATTTCCCCTATAGTCCACCAGTTTTCCGTCCATGGTGTACTTGCCCGCTGCAATCGCTCCCTTAAGTTTCATGAGTCGATCGAGTTTCTGGGCCTCTGACATATTTATCTACTAAATATTATAGTTCTAATATTTATAAGTTTTATGATAATGATTTTTTAATTACAATAAAAAGGATAGATAATAGTTTCCAATTCCATGCCCTTAAAATATCATACTTTCTCTTTAACGGGGTTATTTCTTAAAGAAAGAATGGCATTAGTATTAAATAGATCAGCAGTTATGGGACTTTAACGTAACTTAAAGATTTTCATCAGCCCAGGCGGTCCGCCTAAAGGGCGCTCGAGAGCCTGAGGAACGCCTCCATGCTCCTCAGGTTAAGCTCCCTATCAGCTCCCCGACGACGTTGGTCATGATGGTGAAGATCGCGAGGTAGCCCTGAAGCCTCTCCCTCCTCCAGAACGAGGAGTCCTTCAGTCCCAGGGCCTAGACGTCCCTTGGAGGTACTCGATCTCCCACACGACAGGCCTCCTCCCTGCTGAGCGAGAGGTCGGTGGTGTAGAGGTACCTGACGTGTGTCCCAGAGTCACGTTTATGTTCCCGGACTAGCAATTTTACCGTAACCACTCGGCCTCCCAGGGTCAGGTCGGCGTAGTAGACTCCGGGGGGTATCCCACTGGGAGGTGTCCCTCCACCTCCTCGAGGGTCCCCTGGGCCGACTCGACCCTGAGCTCGGTTGGACCTGAGCCTTGACATCATGTTGTCCCTCACGAGCTTCTCGGACAGTTCTGGAGTCGAAGACGACCCTGGCCACTGGAAGGGCTCCCTGAGCACGTCCAACACCTGGCCAAGTCGATCTTGGTCTTGAACTCGGTGACCCTCACAGATCCAACATCTTCCTCACGACGTAGGGGAAGGCTCCCACCGTGAACGTCCTGCCCGTGGAGAGGTCCACTATCACGACCGTGAGGAGCTTGGCCCTCTCGAACCTCCCGTGGGTGTGGCAGTAGGTCCGGTGGTTCTCGGGGGCTCACGTCCCCCTGGAGCGTCGTGGTACACGGTGTCGTCCACGATGACGACCTGACCCTTCAAAGTCTGACCTCCACGCGTAGTCGAGTTCTCCCAACGCCTCCAGCAGTTCACGTTCCAACCCGAACGTCTCTGCCCTGTTCCTCACGCTGGCCCTCCCACCTACCAGGACCATGAGGATCAGTGTCAATTAACCTTCCTGCTCCTCCCGTTCCCCCTGACCACGCCCAGCCTGTTTACCTCCCTGACCGGCCTCTCCCTAGCGAACTCGATCAGTCCTTCCGCACCTTTTCAGCGGGACGACGTCGAAAAACCTCTCACAATACCGACTTTCCCGTATTACCTCCCTAAGATTCCCACAACTGCTGTTGTATTTAACCTCTCGTCCTCATACCCCTTATTTCCTCCCCACGCCTTCTACGGGACTAACTCCCTTCAAGGACATGGGGAACTTCATTGGATACCTTCCTCCTCACATACGTCCAAAACCTCGGTAAATTGCCCTATTCAGCCCAGGTCTCATTGGATACCTTCCTCCTCACATTGCTCATCGAGTATAGTGGTAATGGTCCTTGTAACTCAGTGCTCGTTATATGAGCCTGCGTTACAACCTCAACACCCATCAAAATTGTTGTACATACCCCCATCTGGAGGCCCCTCACTTTTAAAAGCCCCTCCTCCCCTTCACTTAGGATGAAGTCCGGGAGAAAAGGGAGGCACTACTTCCTGGTTCTGGAGGACCCTCAAGAGCTCGAACAGTTGAGGTCTCTGGTGCTGAGGAAACTCAGGTCATCGAGTTCCCGAACCTCCAAATGAAGACGGTACAAGTCTCGGAGTCGTAGCTGAACATTAAACCCTTCTTCGACGTTATCTTCACGTAAAAGAGGGGCCTCCCATCCGTGTCCTTGATCCCCCCCACCTTGTTCTTCGCCAGTTGAGTCGGGTCATCCATGAGAGCCCTCAACTTGGAGAGGAACACTTCAGCCACCTCCTCCATGGGGAACTCCTCAGCCACGAGGTCGGAGAGGGCCCTCAACGAGGTGACGTCGTCCTCGAACTGGAGACTGAGTTTCCAAGTCCCGCACACGGGTTCTACACAGCTGCGAAATTAAAAAAGTTTGGCGAGGCGTACTTAACGATGTTTATCTTTCAGTTCCTTTGAGGATGAAACTTATTATAGATATCTCGGGGATAACAGTGACAGTAACTTTCAATTCCTTTGAGGATGAAACTTGCTACAGCAAATGGTTAGGAATAAAGTGAGGATTGACTTTCAATTCCTTTGAGGATGAAACCCATTGCCAGACGAAATAATTAACCTAACGACTAATGACGACTTTCAATTCCTTTGAGGATGAAACGGTCATGGAGGAATTTCACGCCAAAGGAAGGATAGTCTTTCAATTCCTTTGAGGATGAAACATGATCAGGAGTTTGCATTGCCAAGTAACGCTTTTTTAACTTTCAATTCCTTTGAGGATGAAACGTAGTATTTAATTTTGATAGGTTGGTGATCGCGTAAGGGAGCCGATGTATACTTTCAATTCCTTTGAGGATGAAACTATCACGGAAAAGTTAGCGAAAATTACAAAGGAACTTGCTTTCAATTCCTTTGAGGATGAAACTTGAATTATATGAAGGAGACACATTAAACTTAGGATTTATCTTTCAATTCCTTTGAGGATGAAACTCAAGCATGGTGGAATATATATCAGTGGTCTGCCATACTTTCAATTCCTTTGAGGATGAAACTAATCTTATTTGTAGGATGGTTAATATACGAATTACTCTTCTTTCAATTCCTTTGAGGATGAAACCTATAGGAATGCAATCTCAATGTACAAGGGATGGTTTAACTTTCAATTCCTTTGAGGATGAAACGATATACCTAGAGGGAGTTAGACTTCGCCTCTTAAGGCTTTCAATTCCTTTGAGGATGAAACATGCAAGGAAGGGCACAGGCAGGTACCCCATAAGGTTAATTCTTTCAATTCCTTTGAGGATGAAACCGGTCTGTTGATATCGATCGTGGTATTCGTAGCAGGGATTTACGTCGCTTTCAATTCCTTTGAGGATGAAACCTAGGTTATCGACCTATTACCGGTGCTGATGAGTTTTTTTATCTTTCAATTCCTTTGAGGATGAAACAGGAAGCGAAGATGGAAGCGAGCGACAGAATGTGCTACTTTCAATTCCTTTGAGGATGAAACAAGAGGATCGTTCACAATGCCGTTGCTAAAGTGAATACGATTGGCTTTCAATTCCTTTGAGGATGAAACACGTTTCAATACAAAATTACGGTATAAAGCCATATTTTCAAGCTTTCAATTCCTTTGAGGATGAAACGTGTATTAATTGCTAGCTATGTTGTTGGTGAAGTTGTACTTTCAATTCCTTTGAGGATGAAACCAAGTTTATCTTCTTTCGTCATCCTTCTCGGTGTTTTAATCTCGCTTTCAATTCCTTTGAGGATGAAACGGAGCAGGAAAATTATAACGTGAACATCTCGCCGACAAACCCCTACCAACTTTCAATTCCTTTGAGGATGAAACAGTACATGTCTCCCTATCAGGTCGTCGTATCTTTGTTCAACTTTCAATTCCTTTGAGGATGAAACCTGATTTGTTTGCATTGTATGCTTTCGGGCATATAAACTTTCAATTCCTTTGAGGATGAAACAGACACCCAAAAACACAAAAAACTTAATAGAGGCATGCTTTCAATTCCTTTGAGGATGAAACAAGCGATTGCCACAAGCAGAAATAGCGGATCCAATTTCAACTTTCAATTCCTTTGAGGATGAAACTTAAAAGCCTTACTTTTTTCCATCTTCTTCCCCCGAAAAATTAGACTTTCAATTCCTTTGAGGATGAAACACAAGTCTGGGCAGTATTGCCAACGACGAGTTATTATTCTTTCAATTCCTTTGAGGATGAAACATGATTACCAATAGAAGTACATCTATACGCTTAGGATACGGACTTTCAATTCCTTTGAGGATGAAACCAGAGGCCGATGTTGTGAAAATGGCGATCAAAGAATTTGCAACTTTCAATTCCTTTGAGGATGAAACGCGATGGAAATGGATGGGTTGCAGTTGAACTTAATGACTTTCAATTCCTTTGAGGATGAAACTGGTAGAATGCAGTGGGTTTTCTTCCTACCACCAGGTTTTGACTTTCAATTCCTTTGAGGATGAAACTGATCTACTTTTATTCTCTCTTTTATATTCTAGAGGATAAACTTATAAATATTTCTCACCACTCCCTCGACTTGTCATGCGAACTGGGACCTCACGGTGGCACTACGTCGTCCTGTTCGCATGGTCTCTTACACAAATTGAAAGAGAGAGGTAGGTTTACATACGTTTAATTTTTCTCACGATTTTCGTTTCGTACGCAAGGAGAGTCGAACCTCAGTTTCCCTAAATCTCGCCACAACTTCTCGCAGGGTAGTTGAGGTGATCGAACTTTTAGGTTCGAGCAGGGAGGAGTAGGGTGGGAAGGTCAAGAGGTATTACGGCAGCAGTTATGGGATTTCTCGTTGCGTAGCCTTGAAGTCAAGGCAGAATCTAATAACTGCTGTATTACGGGTTTGCTCCCCCGTGTCGTGAAGCTGCTGGATCCTTTAACTAGAGGCGTTCAGGTCCTAAGTCCGCTCAAGGTACTTGACCTCCCTTCAGCAGCTACTGGATTTCACCTAGATTACAGGGCGGTACCTAAGGGAGAATCCCATAACTGCTGCTCCCTTGACAGGGTTCGCAGTTTTGGGGGGCGATACTTATGAGGTATCAACAAACCACATTGGTGCCCACTTCATTAGCAGAGGAGGGTTTAATACGATCCTTATGAGGTATCAACCGTGAGACTTCCCTTCGTCCTGAAGTAGGGTAAAACTCGGTAGCCACCAGGTCTTACCCCTAATGTCCACGGGTTTCCTGACGACTATCTCTTCCCTCCACAGACGCTGAGGAATGGACAGTGTGGATCGCAGAAGTTCGGGAGACCTGGGTCAATCTCCTTGTCCAGGATCTCCAGTCTCTTGTCCCTCTCCTCGAGGAACTCCTCCCTCATTCTATCGCTTATCACCTTGAAGTCACACCTCACGTTTATCCTCCCCTCATACTTCACGTAGCAGAGGAGACCGAAGTCGACCGGGGTCTCGAAGTTACTCTCATACGCCAAGGCATATCCAGCCAGTGACAGCTCGTACTTCTTCCTGACTCCTGTCTTCATCTCTGCCACCATCGGGATCTGAGGGATGAATGCGTCAACCCTGACTTGGTTGAGCCCCACCAGGGAACCGTCTATCGGGTACTCCACAAAGAACGGCACTATCATGGAGGCGAGCGAGTCCCTGGCCAGGAACGGAGACCTTTGGACAGCCCTGTCGAGCTCTGAGGAGTAGACGCTCGAAACGTAATCCCACATCGCTCTCCCAACCTCGAGGTACTGCGGAAAGTCCCTGTACTTATCCAACCTCTTCATGAAGGTGTAGAACTCCTCGAGCATGGAGGACCTGAGCTGGTTCCCGTCGCTCACTCCCTCGTAGATGAACCTCTTCACGGTCTCCACAGCCGAAGCGTAAGTTTCGTGGATGAGTGAACCCCTGGGTTCAGTCCCGCTTCTGACCCACTTCACGTACCTTAGGAAGACGTCCCTGCCTGTCGGGCAGGTGCTGAGTACGTCTGAAACTCCGAGGGTCCTACTGCTACTGGGGAAGACTGGAGGCTCGTTCCACCTCCAACCCCTCAGCTCCTCCGATATGCTCCTCGGAGTGGATCTGGCCCTCTTGGCGTAGAGCGCAATCTGGTCCAGAGTGAAGATCATCAAATATAAGGGGTAGTACAAAATCTTAAGTATGAGCATTGTAACAGCAACGGACCTCAAGAATTACGTTTACCTCCAATGACGATTTACTACAGGAACGTGTTGTGCCTCGAGGAGAGGGTCACGGAGGCCATGACGGAAGGTGCTCAGGTCGACCGAGATGAAATCCTCAATTTCCTCCATCTCACGCTGAAACCCTTGGAGGTAGTGAGGAAACCTTACCTGATCTCCAGGAGATTTCTGGTCTCAGGTGTACCAGACTTCGTGCTCAAACTGAGGCGATCCTGGTCTCCCCTCGACGTAAAGGACTCCTACGGGGAAAGGAGGGACCACAGGGCGCAGGTCCTTCTGTACTCTTTCCTCTTGGAGGAGTCCGGTAAATCGGTGAAGCAGGGACTGATCTACTACGTCAGGGGGAAGAAGTTGTTCAAGGTGCCCTACGGCGAAGAGGAAAGGAGGGAAGTTCTCCTACTCCTCACAGGGTTGAGGAGAGTCCTCAAGGGAGAGCTACCCAGGGTTAGACAACCTGTGAGGAAGTGCATCAATTGTGGCTTCTTCAACTACTGCAAACCCAAGTTGGAGGGTGTCGCCTACGTCAGGTAAGAAGTTAGCCGTGGTGAGCGACTGGGGAGCTTTCCTGGGCGTGAGGAACGGGTTGATAAGTTGCTACGTAGGGAAGGAACTGAAGTGGTCTGCCTCACCCGCCGAACTTTGGGCGGTAGTTATAACGGTCACTTGTAGCGTCTCCACCGAGGTCGTGAAGATATGTAATGAGTACGGCATCGACCTGGTTTTTCAGGACGGGAACAAGCCCGTGGCGAGGATTCTGAACGCTAAATACGGAGGGTTCATGAGGGTTTGGACGGCCCAGTTCAAGACCAGGAGGAGGAACGACTTGGCCGTAGCGATAGTGAGGGGAAAGATCAGGAACCAGGTGGTGACCCTCAGGTACTACAGTAAGAAATACGATGAGGAGGAAGTCAAGGAGGCTGTGAGTAAGATGGACGAGATCCTGGAGAGGGATCTCAGGGACAGGAAAGAGGCGTTGCAGGCCGAGGCTGAGGCCGCGAAGTTCTACTGGAGAGCGGTTGCCAGACTCCTACCTCAGGCCCTGAACTTCAGGGGAAGGAAGAAGAGAGGTGCAGAGGATCCCTTCAACGTAGCCCTCAACGTGGGTTACGCCCTGTTGAGGAACGTAGTGTGGAAGGCCGTGATTAACGTGGGGCTGAACCCATACCTGAGTTACCTCCACAAGTTCAGGGCAGGAAGACCATCCCTGGTACTCGACCTCATGGAGGAGTTCAGGTCACCGTTCGTGGACAGACCCCTCATCTCTTCGGCGAGACAGGATCCTAAGAGACTGAGTGACCTCAAGTCCGTGTACTCACTTGTCCTCTCCTCCATCAGGGAGGATGAGGTGTTCACCCAGGCGAGAAAGTTCGTGGACAGTCTCGTGGAAGGGTGTGAATACAGGCCGTTCAGGGCGAAGTGAATGATCTACCTTGTAATTTACGACATATCTGATGATTCCCTAAGGTTGAAGGTCTCCAAGTTCCTCAAATCCAAGGGACTCAGGAGAGTTCAGTGGAGCGCCTTCGTAGGTGACCTCACGACATCTCAGCTCAGGGACGTGGAGAGCGGTTTAACTCTGATCATGAAGGGGAAGATGAAGGAAGGCGAGCGGAGGAACGTCCAGATCTACCCGTTGACGGAGAGGCAATTTCAACAGAGAATCGTAATAGGAGTATTGGATGAGAGGGGAGAGGAGGATGTACTCATGTAAGGTGAGAGTGATAAATGCGGCGGTGATGAGACTTCAACGTAGCTGAAGTTTTCATCAGTCATGGTGGTCACCTAAATGACGTTAGAGAATTTAAGGTAGCATTTGTCAGAAAACTCCTTGATAGGGGTTTTCATGAAAACTTTTAGAATTAAGTGGGCTGGACTTACGGTATGACCAGAAGAGAGGAGTGAGAAGAGGCACTCTCCGAGGCGTTCAGGACAGCTGAGCTAGGTCCGACACGTCCGTGAAGATGCCCGTGGGATCTGTCATGGGCAGGGGAGGAGTCACGGAGGTCGTGGAAGCCGTGGGGGTAGACTATGGGACGGTATTGAGGAGGTTGGACGTCGCGTAGAAGGGCTTGACGAACGTGGCGGAGTTCATGTATGTAGTTATGGGACTTTAAAGTAACTTAAAGATTTTCATCAGCCCAGGAGGTCCGCCTTAACGTCGCTCGAGAGCCTGAGGAACGCCTCCACACTCCTCAGGTTCAGCTCCCCTACAGCTCCCTGACGACGTTGTTGATGGTGAAGATCGTGAGGTAGCCCTGAAGCCCCAAGGATGAGGAGTTGTAGGGCCCTGACGTCACTTGCAGATTCTCGATCTCCGGCCAGGCAGGCCTCCTCCTCGCTGAGCGAGAGGTCGTGTAGAGGTACCTGACGTGAGTCATGAAGTCACGTTTATGTTCCCGGACCAGCAACTTTACCGTGACCGCTCGACCTCCCAGGGTCAGGTCGGCGTAGTAGACTCCGGGGGTATCCCACCGGGAGGTCTTCCTCTAGGGTCCCCTGGGCCGATCCTGAGCCCGTTTGGACTTGAGCCTTGATACCACGTTGTCCGTCACGAGCTTCTCGTACAGTACCGGGGTCGAAGAAGACCCTGGATACCGGAAGCGCTCCTTGAGCACGTCCAACATCGGGCCACGTCGATCTTGATCCTGAACTCGGTGACCCTCACAAATCCAACATCTTCCTCACGGCGTAGGGGTAACCGTGAACGTCCTGCTTGAGGTTTACTATCACGACCGTGCGGAGCTTGGTCCTCTCGAACCTCCCGTGGGTGTGACAGTAGATCCAGTGGTTCTCAGGGGCTCACGTCCTCCCGGAGCGTCGTGGTACACGGTGTCGTCTATGATGACGATCTGACCCTTCACCGGTCTGACAGGATCTCCACGCGTGGTCGAGTTCTCTCAACGCTCCATCAATTTACGTTCCAACCCGAACGACTCGGCCGCGTTCCTCACGTTGGCCCTCCGTCAGAACCTTGAGGACTAGCGCCAATTACCTTCCTGCTCCTCCCCTTCCCGCTCACCATTCCCAGCCTCCTGATCTCCCTGACCGGCCTCTCCCTGGCGAACTCGATCGGTCCCTTTCCGCACCCTTTCAGCAGGACGACGTCGAAAAACTTCTCGCCAATACCGACTTCCCTATATTACCTCCCTAACAGCAGTTATTAGATTCTGCCTTGACTTCAAGGCTACGCAACGAGAAATCCCATAACTGCTGCCGTAATACCTCTTGACCTTTCCACCCTACTCCTCCCTGCTCGAACCTAAAAGTTCGATCACCTCCACTACCCTGCGAGAAGTTGTGGCGAGATTTAGGGAAACTGAGGTTCGACTCTCCTTGCGTACGAAACGAAAATCGTGAGAAAAATTAAACGTATATAAACCTACCTCTCTCTTTCAATTTGTGTAAGAGACCATGCGAACAGGACGACGTAGTGCCACCGTGAGGTCCGAGTTCGCATGACAAGTCGAGGGAGTGGTGAGAAATATTTATAAGTTTATCCTCTAGAGCATAAAAGAGAGAATAAAAGTAGATCAGTTTCATCCTCAAAGGAATTGAAATATTATTAGATCTTCATCAGCTTTAAATACAATTACTCTGGTTTCATCCTCAAAGGAATTGAAATCAACATGTATTGGTAGGTGCACAAGAACGGATATATGTCGGTTTCATCCTCAAAGGAATTGAAATTCTAGGTCCTCCTTGTTAGCCCATCTGAGTATCCTCTCTGGTTTCATCCTCAAAGGAATTGAAATTATAAATATCTTTCAACACCGCCCCTTCCGTCTGAACCGGTTTCATCCTCAAAGGAATTGAAATTAGACTATAGCCTTGCCTTGCTAATTGATGAGCTAGGCTTGGTTTCATCCTCAAAGGAATTGAAATATGAAGTGTGGGAAAAAGCAGGCACTAGTGGCGAATGTTTGGGTTTCATCCTCAAAGGAATTGAAATGAATTTCCTACCTGTACGACTTTCATCTTTCTTACCTCATATGGTTTCATCCTCAAAGGAATTGAAAATATAGATCTATCGATTTCCAACCTCCATGAAAACTAAAAAGGTTTCATCCTCAAAGGAATTGAAAGCTTCTATAGAGTCTTCAAAGTCAGCAAAAGTTAAATTCATGGTTTCATCCTCAAAGGAATTGAAAGTTAATCAGGATCCTGGTTCAATACAGTTTTGTGTAATGGTTTCATCCTCAAAGGAATTGAAAGTTGTTGATAGGACTTTTAATGATATAACTCCCCAGTTAATGGTTTCATCCTCAAAGGAATTGAAAGGCAATTTTCTGAAGTTCCTTACACTTATATCTTATCGTTTCATCCTCAAAGGAATTGAAAGCTTTAGAGGCTTTAAGGATACTTTATAGAACAATATCGTTTCATCCTCAAAGGAATTGAAAGTTGAGATGACCGAATGCATATAGTGCAATTGTATCGGCTTTGTTTCATCCTCAAAGGAATTGAAAGAAGGGGAAGACTTGCCTGAAGAGCGGGAGCTCCTCCTTGTTTGTTTCATCCTCAAAGGAATTGAAAGCGCAATCTCATCGCGATTCTTGAGACAATATTCGCGGAACGGTTTCATCCTCAAAGGAATTGAAAGTAGATAGACGTTTAATTCCTCATAGTTCCAGTAATTCTTAGTTTCATCCTCAAAGGAATTGAAAGAAGTTTTCCACGGTTTGGGTATCTTCCAGACGTCTAAGTAAGTTTCATCCTCAAAGGAATTGAAAGTTTTCTTTCCTCCTAAAAACAAATTTTCAATACGCAGTTTCATCCTCAAAGGAATTGAAAGTTCAAGAACTTATGCTCTTTATAGATGAGAGACGTTGTTTCATCCTCAAAGGAATTGAAAGTTGGGTGGTTTGGCTTTGTGTTTGGGGTTCGAGTTGAGTTTCATCCTCAAAGGAATTGAAAGGGGAGGCTCCCTCCCCCGTCGGGCACCTCCGGCGGTAATGAAAGTTTCATCCTCAAAGGAATTGAAAGCTAAGATATATTAGCTCCTTTTCACTCATGTTTTTCCTCACGTTTCATCCTCAAAGGAATTGAAAGTCGGCGCCGTCCCACATGAGGTAGACGTCGACTCGAGAGGTTTCATCCCCAAAGGAATTGAAAGTTGCATATCTCCTCATCCAGAGGAAACGGGTAGCACCCGTGTTTCATCCTCAAAGGAATTGAAAGTATATTACGTTTTCTGTAACGTTAATGATGTCAGCGTCTGTTTCATCCTCAAAGGAATTGAAAGGAGAGATTATCGAAAGTTGCCAAGTAGAACCCTCCTATGGTTTCATCCTCGAAGGAATTGAAAGAAAAGAGATGGTATTATAACTACTAACATTAGTACGATTTCAAAGTTTCATCCTCAAAGGAATTGAAAGCTATGACTATTACGTAGACATCGTCATGAGCTTTTCTCAGTCAATGTTTCATCCTCAAAGGAATTGAAAGATCTTGCCATTTTCTCACACTCAATTATTATCTTCTCCATATTCTGTTTCATCCTCAAAGGAATTGAAAGCGTTGTTGAACCTTGGTCAGCTCCACCGAATGTTATTATATGTTTCATCCTCAAAGGAATTGAAAGATTAAGTACTGCCCACATTCTGGGCAGATCCATGTTATGTTTCATCCTCAAAGGAATTGAAAGGAGGGGAGGGGTCACAGGACCCCAGTTTCATCACCGCCGGTAAGTTTCATCCTCAAAGGAATTGAAAGCCATATGTGTTTAATCTCTCCCAGTGAGCCTCTTGGGTTTCATCCTCAAAGGAATTGAAAGTTATTGGTGCGATATATTACCCTTTAATAAGGTCACACTGTTTCATCCTCAAAGGAATTGAAAGTTCATACAGATCCCCGAAAAAGTTATCTCTTCCAAAGCCTTAATGTTTCATCCTCAAAGGAATTGAAAGTTAAGAGGACGCTCATGATCAGGGGCGTTCTATCCTCGGGTTTCATCCTCAAAGGAATTGAAAGCTTCCTCTTCGGTCATTCGATCTTTCTTCGCATACTTGTTTCATCCTCAAAGGAATTGAAAGTGTATATCATCACAGTCTTCTCGGTAGATCCCCTCATCGTTTCATCCTCAAAGGAATTGAAAGACTAATACGTATTCACCATCAGTGGTCGGTATTATAAGTTTCATCCTCAAAGGAATTGAAAGTACTGTGGGAGAGCCTCTGGTAGTAGCATGTCTCGATGTTTCATCCTCAAAGGAATTGAAAGTTGCTAACTGCAATACTCAAATAGTGACAGCAGTTATGGGACTTTAACGTAACTTAAAGATTTTCATCAGCCCCGGCGGTCCGCCTAAATGACGTTCAACGAACCTGAGGAACGCCTCCACGCTCCT
>Ga0081474_116019_pt1 | contig 15025 bp, 13 predicted proteins | sample OneHunmetagenome_2_FD_70978 | JGI IMG/M metagenome (GOLD analysis project Ga0081474, IMG submission 70978) | Ferrous microbial mat communities from One Hundred Spring Plain, Yellowstone National Park, USA v2 (version 2) | ecosystem: Environmental > Aquatic > Non-marine Saline and Alkaline >... | reverse complement strand
TTTCCCATCTTCGCTTATTATTTTTTGGTTTATCGTCAGGAAAGCCCCATAGTCCTTCGGCAAATAAAGATTCAACATGTTCATGAGTGAAGCTTGAAATATTAACAATTGCAACGTTCATATCATGTATATAGCGAGCATGTTTTATATAAAAATTTATTAAAAATATATCTATATTAGCTCTTACAGTATTTGGATTCATAATTTTTCTTTGGATTCGAATTTTATAATATTAAATGGTGTGAGATTTAGAATTGATAATTGACTTAGAGCGACTTAAACTCCAGATATTCGTTGGATGATCGTGGCATCGATGTTCAAATCAAAATCGAACCTTTCCAATAAGGAATACAAAAAGTTACATAGAAGGATATCATCTCTTTTAATGAGTTCTTCGTGACATCCAAAGATTTCCAATCATAGAAATTAATAGACCATTCTTGTTATTCTTATTTAAAATTATTTGTAAGTTTGAACGCATTGTATATTTTAGTCATCAATACTATAATTATAACTTAAAGTTTAAAATTTACAATAAAGTAATATATTACGATTTAAAATGAAATTTATTATCGATAGTTCTCGGATTTTTTCATCATCAGACTCTTCCTTTGATTATCTACTTTTAATCGATGAAGAACTTAATCCTGAATACTGTGATAAAACTTTTAAAGATTTCTTAGGTGAATTTGCTTTAAGTTTTGGCTTAGCTGATGTTAGAATGTATAAGCATCAATATGAAGCAATGAAAGCATTGCTAGATGGATGCAATGTTATTTTGACAGCAGGAACTGGAAGTGGTAAAACTGAAGCTTGGGCTCTACTGGCTCTTACTGCGAATTTGAAATCAATTGCCATTTATCCTAATAAGGCTTTGGCGGATGATCAAATTGAACGTTTAAGCGCTTATGCAATACGTTGCGGAAAAAGCATTGGTGAAATACACGCGGATAAAATTTTAGTAAGCGGCAAAGAGGATATCATAGTTACAAATCCTGCCTTCTTAATGAGCGCAATTAAAGCGCGTAGAACCCCTTTAGTAAATTATCTTAGCAAAATCGATCTTATAGTTTTTGACGAACTTGCTTTTTACTCATCAACGCAACAGCAACTTATTCTAAAGCTCTTAGAAATAATTTATAAGGATTATTCAAGTCCTCGAATTGTAATTTTGACTGCAACGCTTGGAGATGCTGAATTACTGCGAGATGATCTATCACGAATTTCGGGTAAGGAAACAAAGGTTTTTCGTGGATATCCCTTTAAAAGACCTAATAAGACATATGTAATTAAGAAGGGTAGCATTGTTGACTATTTAATTAAGTTGCTTAAATATGAAGAAGAAGTGGTTAGTATTATATTTACTGAGACGATAAATTCTGCTGAGAAATTACATAAAAAAGTTTCATCTTTGGTTAAGAATTGTCCAATAGCGACCCATCATTCGATGAAATCAAGAAAAGAAAGAAAGCGAATTCAAGAAATGCTTCAAAGAGGTGAATTAAGAGCTGTAATTTCACCACGAACATTGGAACAAGGTATAGATATAGGCACTGTTGGCAGAGTCATTCATTACGGCCTCCCTAAAGAACCATTTAGTTTTATTCAAAGAGAAGGAAGAAAAGGAAGACGCCAAGATATTCCTTTTACCGAAACTTTAATATTTCCTGTAAAAGATATGGATCTAGCAATTCTTGAACAAGGTAAGGATTCTTTGCGCGATTGGATCGAAATTGGACCACCTAAATATTTCAAACCTAAAAGAAATGAATATATCAACGTATTTTCTGGACTTTATAATATGTTTCGCCATGGTGATGAGAAGATTTTGCAAGAATTATCTATTAATCGCAGTAAAGCTACTAATATTTGGCGGAATATGCAGTTTTATAACTATGGATATAAAGCATTCTTGATTTACATTGACGGTATTCCTTTGGATGTTCCAGTATCACAGAAGGATTTCGTAGAAAAATATCAGCCTGGAAATATAGATTTGACAAATTCTGGGATAATCATGGATATTTTAAGTAATAAAATCATCGAGACCAATGTGAATAAAATTTTTAATGTAAAGAAAGAGTGGCTCCAAAAAGCGTTGAATATTTATGAAAAAGTAAAGTATTCTTTAAAAGAAAAGCCCAACTTTATTGAGGATATTGATTCTGGAAGAGTCGAAGGAAAAGTTTTACTAAATGCTAAAGTATCTAATGGTTTCGGTTTAATTGTTGAATGGCCCGAAGCTGTTGTTTGGATCATTGAACCTAAAGAAGCAGAGATAATTAAACTTGGAGATAAAGAAATTAGAATCAAAAAGCCTAAAAGAGTTTTGATAAATGATGCGCCTGTCCGAGGTTGGTATAAGTATTATACTTATGGTTTCGAAGCATATGTTCCTTCTGAGAATGCAGCAATAAATGGCTCTGCCTTAGCTATGCTAATAGCATTAATTCGTCTTGTTTATGGGATTCCTTTTATGCAACTAGCTGGATATTGCACAAAAGAAATTGTTAAGGTTTGGGAAAGAGAACCTGCTGGGATCCTTATTTCATTGGATTACGGGAAGTTAACTGAGAAACTTATGTCAATTAGCTATTGGGATAGGAAACTTAAATTAGCTATATCAACAATTGATAAGGAAGCATACTTAAACATTCAGGATCCAGAACATTTTGAGAATGCTAGAGAGGCTTCTTTGAGACTTGTAAAAGAATTGAATTATGTAGCTAAGAAAATTTAAATGGTATTAAAATATTAAAAATTCGATAAAAAATATGAAGATTATAGAAGGATCACTACCATTATATGAAATAAACGCTTTATCCATGTATGAAATGAGTAATTTAAAGATGTTACAATCTGCTGTTAAAGCTATTTTAAAAAAATTGTTTGGTGGTGAGGAATTAAAATCTAGTAATTTACCAAAACTTCATAATCTCCATTATTATCCAGCTAGAATACCAACATGGGGTGCTAGAACAATAACATTAGCTTCTTTACTGGAAAGTGAAGAGACAAAACCTGAAATTTTTTTGAAGATGTTAGGATTTGATGAACTAAAAGAACGAGTAAAATTAGAAGGTAGATTCCTTATACCTTATATGGTGAATCCTGATAAGATAACAGTAACTGGACTGCTAGGTAAAGATCCTGAAGAAATCATTGTTGTTGATCCCATGGCTGGAGGAGGTTCGATCCCCCTTGAGAGCTTAAGGCTTGGATTTACAACGATAGCTGGGGATATTAACCCTGTTTCTTATTTGCTTTTAAGAGCTACTGTAGAATTTCCAGCAAAATATGGTTCTCGTCTTTTCAATCTGCTATTAGCAGAAGCAAAGAAATTAATTGACTATGCAAAAGTAAATCTTGGAAAATATTATTTAGCAGATGAAAAGTGCACAATAAATGTGCTTGGTATCAAGCATAGTTGTGGAGGGATAATACCTATAGTTTCAACCACTGTTCTAAGTAAAGAAGACAGAATTTTTTTCAAATTTGAAGTAATAAATGGGAAATTAAAAGCTAAATTAACAAAAGAACCACCGCCTCCAATTCATAAATGTTTACATTGTGGTGCGCCTATAAGTTACGAAATTTTAAGGAAAGAGTGGGTTAAAAAACATTCAGAAGCAATTAATAAATTATTAGAAGAAATCGATACCTCTGACTTGATAGAAGAGCTTTATATCCCTGTAGCTATTGAGAGTATGCATGGATATAGAGAAGCAACAGAAGATGATAAAAGATTCCAGATTGAAGCATATAAAGAGTTATTAAAACTTGTGAAGGAAGATGAGTCCTTTTTACAAATGCTACCAACAAGCGAAATTCCAGATGATAATCGTGTATTTGAGAATGTTAAGAGAATAGGATTGACGCATTGGCATATGCTTTTCACTCCAAGGCAGTTATTAGCACTTTATTTACTCACTCGATACGTTAAAGAGAGAGCAATACAATTATATTCCGAACATGGAGAAATAGGCGTTGCTGTCTCTCTATATTTAGTATTAGCTCTTACTAAAACTTTCAACTATAATAATCTATTAACCCAATGGGATGCCTCAGACGAATCCATACGTGATCTTGTCGGTTCGCAATATGCCTTGAATAAAAGTGCTAATTTAGGCTATGATTTTATTGATGCTGCAATTCAAAATTTTACACTTTCGTGGGCTCTTGAACCTGAAATTGCAGAATCTGGAAAATTCTATAAAACAGCTGGGGGCATATTACCTGTGGTCAAATTGTTATGTGATAACTTAGAAGGATTATGGAAAGAAGGAAGAGATGCAATATATTTATGGGATGCAACAAAGCTTAGCGAAAATATTCCAGAAATAAAGGCTGATTTAATTCATGTCGATCCACCGTATTACGACCAGCACCATTACGCTGGAATAATGGAATTTTTCTGGCAAATACTACAAAGAGCGCTTATGCCGGTATTGGATGTGTTATTTCCTAAAGATGCAATAAAAGTAGATTGGTCTCCATATCAATCTGAGTTGCCTAGGCACGAGATTCATGGTCCGCCTCCTAAAAAAGTTGGTGAGTTTAGCGAATTTGGAACCGCAACGGAAGTTTTTTTTAAAGAATGCTTAAAAGTGCTTAAACGAGAGGGAATATTTGTTATGTGGTATACTTATGGCAAAATAGAAGGCTGGGAAGAACTATTCTATAGACTTTACAATGCTGGAATGGATGTGAAAAAATGCTGGCAGGTATGGAGTCAGTCACCACAACGCCGGGTTGCACTTCAAGGCTCAGCTTTCTTCACAAGTATGATAATAGTATCTAAACATGGAACAGAAAGAATTCTTATTGATGATCCAGATAACCCAAAATTTGTAGATGCTGTAAGAGAATCAGTTAGAAACAGCGTAACTAACATACTTCAACGATATGGTTTTGAAATGTTTAATGAAGCAACTGTAATGGCGTTTGCTGACGCTATATCAGTAGCTACAAGATTTGAAATTATGGGAACCAAACATGAGCTTCAACGTAGATCAAATTTCCTTAAACTTAAAGATGAAGCTCTAAAAATTGCGGTTAACGAATATCTCGAAACACTTGCAGAGATATTTCAAATTAAATATTTCCCGGTAGAATCTTTAGATAACGCAAGCAAACTATATTTGTTGCTACTGTTAGTTTCAGATGAAGAATTCCGTATTCCATACGATTTCTCCAACAAATTATCACAAATTTTAGGTGTTAACTTTAAATTACTTGCTCAAAATAGAGGAGGAAATAAGTGGTTTTTAAAATCACCAGCTGAAGTTGCTAAATTGTTTTCCTCAAGTGTGATAATGGAAACGTTCAAACTATTAAACGAAGCAAGCAAAACAATAGAAAAGTTTGGTGAAAGGGCAGCCGAAGAGGTGGTACAAAAGTTTAGCAAAGATTCAATTGCATATACAAACTATATGGTTTTCTTAGGCAAAAATAAATTAATAAAAACTGGCTTAATTAATTCTACGCTTATTCCAAAGTTAGAAAGAGTACTTGGTGGTTTCACATGACGGTAAGGAACTTATTAAATAAGCAAATATTAGATGACCTTTCTGGGATAGCAGTAGAAAGCCTAGCTCCTAGCTTAGGTTCTATAGTTTATGGATACCTAACAGGAACCTCAAGACAACCCTACGTAAACCCGGATTACTTTATGAAAATCACTTACCTAACAAATAATTTCAAACAAATTCTTAGAGATATTTTCATAGCATTAAACAATGGCGGAACATATGCTACTATGCTCAACTTTGACATGGGAACAGGAAAAACTCATTTAATGACACTCTTATTTCATTTGTTTTCTTCCATTCCAAATAAATATGATACACTTAAAATTTCAATGTCCACTAAATTAGATTGTTTAAAAAAACTTGGTTATAACATAGAAATGGCCAAAAGAACCGCCGTATTAGCAATTGATTTAAGATACCCATCACTTGGAGACTTAATAAAAGCGTTTGCGGAATCATTAAAATTTGCTGGTGACGGAGTAGCAGCTCAGTATATTTCTGAACGTGTAGAAAAAAGTACTGAGGATAAAATATTTTATAATTTATCAGCGCGAGACCTTGCAGAGAAAATAAACGGAAGAACGAATATAATAATTCTACTTGACGAGCTCTTTTACGGAGTTTTTTATATACGCGAGGCTATGAAAGAAATATTGAAATTCGTCATAGATTTTGTATCGGCCAGAAGAAAATATAGTGATAATAAAGATTCTGCAGTAATTTTGCTCGTAGCTACGGCTAGGAGTGATTATGAAAGGTGGGGCATAGAAAAAAGTGAGCTTCAAAAAACAGATAAAGAATTAGTATATCAAGTTGAACCTTTTCTTGAACAGTTATCAAGGATTTTAACACATTCTAACACGCAATGGTTAAATGCTGAAGAAGCCTTGAAGATAATATACACAAGATTAGATTTAGAAGATTATAATCCACAAAATCCGTATCCTTTCACATTTCATTTCAAAGAATTCGTAGAAAGAATAATGAAGGCAGATAGCGATATACCACAAGCTCAACATTTAAGATCCTTAATAAAGGCCATGGCAATATTTGCTAAGGCGGCCTATGAAGAAAACTCCTCATGGGTAACGCCAGCACATTTTAATGAAGATGTTTTAAGTGCTCTCTTTCCAACGACCGAACAACTTGCTATTCAATATAAATCTGGATTAGATCAATCAACAAGCTATGCTCGTGAAAAAAATAATAAGGCTCTTGAATATTCAATAAGAGCTATCTTTGCTAGTTCCATAGTTGGAGATGTTAGAAAACTCCTTGAAGCTATAATAGCAGCAAGAAGCGGAAGTGATGCAAGAGTACCATCTGCAAATGAAAAATATATTGAAGACATACTTAAAAAACTAGGTTTCAATGAGGAGGAAATTGGAAATGCTATCAGATTGCTGGATGAAACTCCTAATGTATTAACTATATGGGCACAAGGTGTTCCTAAATATTTTATTTCGCCAGGTGAAAATCTCTACGCAATTTATCTCAAACTAATTGAGCAAAGAAAAAAAGAACTATTTATCCAAAGAATTGAAGTAGCAAAAGAGATCATCCGATCTATGCCATCTCTTGTGATTTCAAGCCCATGGTATGAAATCAGAATAGAAGAGAATTTACCAAGCAAAATTGAAAGAGTGGATGACAACAGACTATATTTATACATCATAATTAATTCCTCCAACCAAAATGAAATCAGAGGTTGGCTAATAGATAATAAAAAATATAACTTAGTCATCACATTGCCCGATCTTAACGAAGAAATACTCGATTCAATTATCGAATATAAAGCAATCTATGATTCCACTCACGAATTCATAGAACAATATCTCAACCTTGACTGGATGCTTAAAGTAGAAATAAAAGAAGGTAGAACCGATCTTGTTGACAAATATAAAAAGGTACTCCTAGACGATATAATGTATAGAATAAGGGACAAGTTAGGTGAAGCATACACATCATTACATCAAGCAATAGCAAACATGTTAAACAAAGCCTATTGGTACTCCCCAAAAAATATTGTAGAGCCAATAAACATTTCCATAAAGGTGCAAAAATTTGAAAAACCATATATACATTATGAAAAAGCTAAAGAAGAAATAAAGGATGCAGCTGATAAGCATATAAGAAGTTTCATAGAAGATTATATGTCGCAACTCACTAAGTTATTAAATTTTTACTATACACCGAAAAACGAACTGATAGACTCCATTGAAGAATACGTAGTTAAATGTACCGATGAAAAAGGAGAAGCGGAACTTTCTTCGGATATGAACGTTTTAGATTTAAAACCATCTCAGTACTTTATTGTCACTCCTAAAGCACTCGAAAGCGTAATAAAAACTATATACGAACGACTAAAATCTAATAAAAATATTCAAGTTTCTCTTACTGATAACACACTAAGAGTGAAACGAAAAGAAAAAACAGAACTACCACCTCCACCGCCACCACCTCCACCTCCGCCCCCAAATGGAGTAAAAAGATTTCAGGACGCAAATGAATGGATAAAATGGTTATTTGAGCAGATAAATAATGTAGAAAGCATTCAAGCAAACTTGAATATCGAGGAGATCGATTTAAAAGATATTGCTTCGATAAAATTGAAATTAATGAGCATTAGGAATTACGTAAAAGAATCCAGTGTTAAAACTAAAGATGGAAAGTCTATTAAATGTCAAATCGGAACCGCTAACCAGAAATAAATATGAAAGGACATATTAATGATAATAATGGTTTTTTACAACTGTATCCATGACAGAGTTTGTAGTATCCTGTAACATGTTCAATATCATAACCATGATCAGCTATTATAATAGCAGGACCGTGTTTAATTATCTCAACTAATCTTTTATTTAGTAATTTATCCATATTTCTTAAAAGTTCATCATAACTAAACCATTTGCTAAAAGTTTCATGAATATAATAGTCTTGTTTAGTGATAAGTTGTGCTCCTAAAATTCTTGCTAATTCGGCCATGTAATTAACTCCAAACATATTTTTAAAAGTTTGTGTATTCCCAATCCTGTTTATTACTACCTTAATAGATAAATTTAGATATCCAAAATTCTTTGTTAGCGAATATATTTCAGAAAGACCTAGATTATCAATAAGATAAGCTTTACTGATCGTTCTTCTACCTGAAATTAAATTTTTCATTATATCATTGGCATTTACTTCAACTTGTTGATATTTATTAGAAAATTCTCGTATAATTCCTAAAAGAGATTCGATCTTGTTAACAAGTTTAGCGTATATTATTTTCTTAGGTCGATACCTATATGCTGAAATCACTGCTGCAACAAAATCTTCATATTTGAGATCATAGCTGATTGCCTCGTTCAGTATTTCATGAATAAGTTTCTCAATAGATTTAGTAAAGCTGTCTTCCATTTTTTACTCTAAAGATGACGCATTCTCATAATTATTTAATAAATTAATCTAGCTTATATACAATACGTTTTTTTCTATTATTAATATAAAAAAATTCATCAAAAAAATATAGATTAGCGATATAAATGCGTAAGATTGTTGATTGCCATAAAATCAAAAAGTCAACAAATGAAGATGAAAATTCTTCTTTGCAAAATAGGTAAAAAGCTTGGATTCGAAGTCGATATAGAAGAAGTTCAAGAAACAGACTTGGGCAAGCTTGCGATAAGGCATCATGTATTGTGGTATACTAAGCAACCAGATTGGATTACTAAATTGTGCAATATCATAATTTCAAGAAATGACTTGAATCCTAAGTATAGGAAGCTTATAAAAAGAAAAGCAAAAATGACAAGGTTAATTTATGCAGCTTTCGAGATCGTTGGTTCAGATGAAACGACAAAAGCTATGAAAGGCACAATTTCGAATCTTTCTAAACTTCCATATGGAGTAGTTTACTGACTTCTCAAAGTATGCAGAATTACTTCTTTATTTCAATGTTGAAGTATTATAGTGTATTAGTTTATCCTTTCCACTTTTTTCGTTCGTGAAGAGTTTATCTTTTTTATATTAACCGAATAAATTACCTTAATGCGTTCCTCTGAGGAATGTTTATAGCAAACAATGTACTATAACAATAGTGTAAATTACTTTAATATCCGCTGTAGTTATATTTAAGTTAATGTAAAATCTATGTGAAATTTCATCTAATATTGTTATACACATCTTTAAATAATTTGGTGTGTGATTAATAATATATGACGTTGATAAGAGGTCAAATAATATTTGAATTAATGAATAAAAATAAACCTATATCACCATTAAGATGTCTGCAAATTGTGAAAACAGGAAAAATGAAAAGATGGACTAATAAAGAAGTATTCTTTAGGAATACACCATTTACAGTAAAATACAAATTTCCACACAAAACAGAACCATCTAAGAGAAGAACTTATCATACAGCAGAAGAAATATACAAAATGGCAGCAGAGAGAGGAATAGAAATCGGTAAAGGCAAAAAAATCGTTAATAATTTAAAATAAAAGTGAGAAATTTGGTTATTATAGAATGAAATGCTATAGTGCAAAGAAGATAACTGACATTATACAGATTTTGAATAATTATGCTTCGATTTGTTTACAGCCTCATGTCTATTCAACAGGAGACCGATGATTTGGAAGAGAATAATTAAAAGGTTCATTTTATCTTTAACTCCAATAATTATAATTCCAGCATTCTTAGTCTTTCTAATTTTATGGACGTTCGGTTTATCTCTCGCCTCTTTTTTACTTATATTTACTCTAGCACAACTTTATCTTATTTGGTTTCATGTTGAGGTTGCATTGAGACAAACTAAGCTTACTGAATTAAGTTATGAACCAGTTTTTATAGCATATGTTAAAGAGGTTATAGGCGGAAGGGAGATGCCTGAGGGGCCAATATATGTCGGTTACCATATCATGGTTAAGAACATTGGTAATTATCCTTCATACAATTTAGTTGTTAATTTAGACCCTATGCCACGAGAAGTAATTTCTGAAATCCAACTAAATAGTATTATAGGCTCTTTTGGTAAAGATCAAGAGGAAACTTTATGCAAAATACCCTTAAAAGTCATACGAAAATTAGAAAACTTAGGAATACCGCTAAATATCAACATTGATTACACAAATATTCTTAATAATAGTGGTAGCGTATCATTTACTTTTCATCCACAGTTTAATTCGTCCCCTATTACTTTTCATGGACAAAGAAAGCTTCCGGGTTTACTACTTAATTCAATTGATGAATTAAATTTATTAGTTAAACTAATTATGTTGTCTAGGAAATTATCAAAATTGAAAAAACATATTAACATGGAAACAAATATGAAGAACCAAAGAATAAATGTATAAAAACTCATGTAAAATTTATTAACTTTTAAATATTTTAAATAATATGAATTCTGGAAAAGTATTTGATGATTTAATTAATGAAGCTAAGCAGGCTGTATGGATGGCTGCAACTTTCATTAACAATCATGATGCGAATCTGCTTCTTAATGCTCTGAAGAGAGGTGCTGAGGTTAAAGTACTTGCAACAAATCAAGCTGATCTTAGCATTCTTAAAAAATTGGTTAAGAAAGGTGCCAAGGTTAAAGTATATGCGGATAATCTGCCTTATAAATTATGTATAGCTGATGGAAAGGTAAAAGTCCTGAAAGAAAATGTTTTACATGAGATTGATGTAGCAGAAGCAGTTAAAATTTTCAGAAAATTCTGGGCAAGTTCAAAGAGTACAGTCTTTAAACTCGCATCTAAGGATAAACAGCTAGAGGAGATATACTTCAAATTAACAAAGTCAATTGTAAATGGAAAAGAAGAAATCAGATTCATGATACCAAAAAGGAAATTTGAGATAAAAATTGTGAATCCAAGAAATCCCCCTATTCTTATGACTATTACTCATGGTTCTAAAACGCTAACAACAAGATCTGCATACATAGGAGCTTTAACTAAAAGAGGTGTATGGATTTATAACATAAAAAAGAATGAGTGGAAAGGCGAATCTTTATACTATCCTCTTTCTGACGAGATATTCAGGAGAATAAGAGTTTATTTATCTCCATATACAGGATATGAAGAGGTTATAGATAGTTTAGCCAAACATAATGAACTTGTCGAAAGATTCCTTGATACGGTGATTGTATATCTTGGAACAGAATTAGCTGCCAAAGTAATTGGAGATAAACTCGCTGAAGATTTAAAGCCAAGAATATATAAAATAGCAATTGAACAAGGTCTCATAACCCAGAATCATTCTTTAAAGATTGAAAATATATACAGCGGTATTCCTGCTTCTTCACATATAAATATTATAAACAGAGAATGCAGAATTTATTCAAGCATAAGCATTATTTTTTCAATCGAGTCTCCATTACTTACTATAAAAGATGATCCGAGATATAGTAATTATAGCAATATTGTAACACAGATTCTTGAAAAAATCATTAAAGATTTGCAGTTTGAGACATATAAAAAAGAATACGAATCATATATAAGCAATACAATAGGAGAGGTTAAAAGATTTTTGAAAAGGCATGGATTAGAAAAGTTGACCATCCCAGTTGAATTAAGCATATATGTAAACCTAGGAAAGCATGTGGGACAAAATATTCAAGTAAGCTTTCCAAGAGAATCATCTAATGCAATAACACTATTTACTCTTGAATATAAGATCATATAGTTAGCAATGATTATTTTTTTAATAGATTTTCTTATTATTAAAAATGGCTACAAATTAATTGATAATTAATTTCAATAAAAAAATGTAAATTAATACGTTAAATAAAAATAAATGTCAAGTTATCAAGATAAACTTGATAATTTAATTCAAAAACTTAAGCAGAATATGAATCGTTTGTTGACAACCAAAGAAGTTCCGTTATCAAAAGCATCGCTGCCAAAATCGCCTGGTGTTTATATGATTTACTTCAATGGAAAATTACAGTACATAGGTTCATCAGGGAATCTTAAAGAAAGAATAAAAACAAACTTACTAAGCGGCGATAGGGAAGCACACACTTTAATTAGCAAGTTATGTACGTTAAAAAATTGGAACATAGATAAAGCTCATAACTTTTTAAAAACAGCTGCAACAATTAAGTTCATTGAAACCGAAACAGAAGATGATGCTAAGATATTAGAAGAAGTTCTTATTGCTCTCTATCATCCCTTTTATAATATGTCACTAAAAATAGCAAAGAGGTTCATTGAAATAGAAGATTATATGATTTCAGAAGAAGATAAGGTAAAGGATTTACTTACCAAGATACAAGATATGATTGTTTATGTTAGAGGGCATATAATACTCAACATATATGGTTAAATCTCAAGAAGATGCTATTAGAGTTCTTAATGGTGGTAGATTTGACATTACTGCAGATGTTGAATATTGGGTAAAATCTAATAATAAGAAAATACCTTCTAAATATGTACAAATACCTTCACCAGTACCGGAGACAGATACGGCGTTTTTGGTTGTTGAGAACAACGTCACTAATGCTGGAATGGCTATTGAGTACATAGTTCAGAATTATATGGATGTAAAGAACTTCATATATTTTGCTATTGTCATACCTGGAATGAAAGGCTACTATGATGTAATACGTTCTACAAAAATCTTTATACTTTATGGTGATGAACCTGAAGTTTGAATTACTTTAACAAGCTCATAATTATTAAGATCTTTATTAAATATTTTTAATAATTATAAACACTAAATCATTAAAATAACTAAGCGATGAAGTTAAAAATTAGACTAAAAATTATATTCAATTCAAAACGAACATTTGCTAAAGAAGTGGCGAATTATTACCTAATCCCAATATTGTTTATCTTAAAGTTTCAGCAATTAGCAAAAAGAAGATGGTCTCCATATCGATTTGTTACAAACGAGAATCTTTCCCTAAATCAATTTCTAGTAAAGATATGAAATAGAACTAGTACAATTTGACAAACATACGAAGAATTTGAATAATACAATTTGTGTTTCTTAATTAAGCAGATAACTAGATAAATCGATACAGATTCAAAATTTTACTAATTCAATCAAACATCTTCATTATTTCATTGTAATTCCAATAAATAATTCTATCAAATTCGATACCAGACAAATTTAACAGCTTACAAACTTTCGATAGTAACTCTTCCTCAATTTTATCATACAATTTAGGATTACTTTTTATTCCTTCAGGTATATTTATCCCAATTTTCTTAAGAACATTTCGCATTCGCACATCTATTGCGATAGCATCACGAACCAATCCAAGATCCATCAGGAAATCACGAGCACCTTTACTTTTGATGTACTTAAATTTACTCATAACATACTTAATCTTCTCCTTATCTGTACTAAGCTTTGAAATTTCTTCCAAGAAGCCTATTGGGCCATCCCTATATTCGCTTAACACTTTGAAGTTATGAACGAGTGCTTTGGTCTTTCTGCACTTTTCAACTGATGCACTGGCATACCTAGTTTTAACTGCTCGGAGTACCTCATGAATGACTTTCTTTAATTGATTTTCATCATCTTTAATTTTTAGGAGTTGATCATAAGAAACTTTCTCTTTTAGTTGATCAGAGTCTCTAAATTTTTTCTCGGGTGACGAGCTACCAACAAGCATCACTTGTCCAATTACTCTAAGCCAAATCTCATTATTGCATAGATCCTTTCATTTATCTGGCTCAGGTAAGCAAGTGTTTCCAAGGAATCTTTGTTCTATAAGCTCTAATTTAGTTAGATGGTCTCTTGTGATATTAAGCATATTCTTACTTGATATATCGTTATTACGATAATTCATTTTTATCATTAATTATTTTTAAAAATTAAAAAAGTTAATTAAGAGAATCAATAAAGAAGTAAAATCGTTTGCCGAAGGTGAAAGATATGGGTGTAGTTATGCAGGAGTTGCTTGTTAAAGGATATGAGAGAAGAGGCTTATCGTCTTATTTGATAGCGGTACATCCAGATCCTTTATCAGAAGCGACACTGAAATGGAGCTACGTACACCCAGAGAATTTCTTATTCCAAGAGAGATTGTGTCAACTGACGGAATAAAGTTACATGTAACTTTTCTGCGATTTAATAGTCGAGATTGGAGAGAAATAGATCAGAATTGAGGCATTTTCCAATTTTCATCGTTTCAATAACTTGCCTTTATTCTAAATATTCCTCTAAGCTTACCTCTGAGCTTACTTTATTAACTTTAAATATACGTTTCAATATGCTTTTATCTTCTAATATTCTAGATTTAGACTTTATATAGTGAGATAATCTCCCTTCGTTTATCACACTTGAAATATCTAAAGCCTCTAGTCCATGCTTTTCCGCATTGTAGATTTTTGTCAATTCGTGATCTTTAAGAACTTCAGATATCTTAATCTCGTAATGATCTGCATCTCTTATAACATCATTAACCATGTTTAGGTTATAATATCCATAATCGCCCCTATTAAAAATCTTAGTCATCAAATCATAATTCCCAACACCGCTTAATCTTGCAATCCTTTTATGGT
>Ga0081474_130876_pt1 | contig 15066 bp, 25 predicted proteins | sample OneHunmetagenome_2_FD_70978 | JGI IMG/M metagenome (GOLD analysis project Ga0081474, IMG submission 70978) | Ferrous microbial mat communities from One Hundred Spring Plain, Yellowstone National Park, USA v2 (version 2) | ecosystem: Environmental > Aquatic > Non-marine Saline and Alkaline >... | reverse complement strand
ACTCCCTGAGTCTAGTCGATACGTTATTGTACCGCTAGGGTTTCAAACCCTCAAAGGATCGCTACAAACACTCCCTGAGTCTAGTCGATACGTTATTGTACCGCTAGGGTTTCAAACCCTCAAAGGATCGCTACAAACTGACCAAAGAAGTTGGAATCGAGTCGAGAAAAAATTGTTTCAAACCCTCAAAGGATCGCTACAAACTGATAACCTCCTCTTGGTAAGGAAAAGGTATCTTCAGTTTCAAACCCTCAAAGGATCGCTACAAACTCTTAATGTACTCCTAACATTATCCTAGTGTACTCCGTTTCAAACCCTCAAAGGATCGCTACAAACCATACCCATACATGTGTACATACCAGTATCTATTGAATTGTTTCAAACCCTCAAAGGATCGCTACAAACTGAAACCGGACAAGGCGCCAACGCCAGCGCCCAATAAGTTTCAAACCCTCAAAGGATCGCTACAAACATTCAGTTCTGTTCTGTTTCTGTTCTGTTTTTGAATTTCGGTTCAGGTCCTTTGTGTGTGAAATTCAAAGGAAACTTTAAATACCTACAAAGTGGAGATGAAAGTGGTGAAAAATATGAGTGAAGAAATTGGTTTCAAGGAAAAATTAGATCAAGACATAAAGAAGAGGGAGAGGTTCTTTACGGATCTGTACTTAACAGATTTCAGTAACTGGCTGGGAATTCGGGATACGGAAAGGATAGAGAAAGAAGGATACGTATTATACATAGCAGACGGGTATATGGTAAATGCCATATCAGAAAATTCTGGTAGAGGCATTATTGTAGATGAGGATGTACTGTATTATGTGTTAGTGGTAAAATTTATGAGTGGATATAAAGTTATGCTATTTGAGTATAGCAGTGATGTATTAGTTGAGATAAATAAACCATCATATTCGTTTTTCATAAAGCAGACTGCAGACGTAAATAGCGTCATAAGTTCTGCTTATCATATCTCTATAATATTGGCACACACTTTTTATAACATTACAGAGTACTATACTGACATCATATCTAACATAAAGTGATAAGTGGTGATGGAAGTGATAGAAGAAACGGGAAGTGAAATGAGTCATAAAAAGACGCTAAGAATATATTGGGATATACCTCTAGAACCTAGGGTATATGAGGAAATCGGAAAGGTGATGGTATATATTCTTCCTGTGATATCTGAGGTACACTTCTCAGACTTTGAAGGTGCTGTTATAGACGTCGTCGTGACGCAAAGTCAGGAAGACGGGATAAAGGAGATGCGGGACACACTGTACTATATAGATGTGTGGTTTGAAGATGAGGATTATGAGCACGTCAAGGAACAGAGGCTTATGAGATGGGTGAACATCATATAATGATCTTTTCCTTCTTTCTTTCTGTCTTCTGAACACAGAAAGCCTTATATATCCCTGATGTGGAAGATGGTATAGGGGAAAAAAATGGAACAGAAAGTAGATCTAAATCAGTTCCTAAATCAGTTGATTTTAAAAGCAGAGGAAGGGAAGGTTTTTTTGGACAGGAATGGCATAAAAATGAAGGTAAAATTAGATGATGTAAGAATAATGAGTGACGGCGTTAGCGTCACGTTTAATGAGACCTATATAAAGTTGAGCACAGTATTGAATCAAATGATACTGGTAGACTTGGTAAGGAATGAGACATATGTCTATGAAGATGAGAAGAAGGAAGTCAAAATAGAGATTACACCAGATGTATTCTATATCAAGATGAACATATCGCAATTAAAGCCCATATCGTTAGAGGCTTTACTAAGAAGTTTAGAGGCATTACAGATACCTCACTCTTCACGATATTTAAATCGGATAGATGTGGACATAACTAAGTGTAACGGTATTCAGTATGACACTGATGATGGATTACAAGTCGTATGGGGTGAGGTATGGAATGATCATGAGTTACGGATCAAAAGAGATGCGATAATTTATGACTCTGTGAGTATAGATATCAGTAATAATAGCTATTTCATATCATTTGAAAAGGGCATAATGAGTGTAATGTTATGATGTTTGTTTTTTTTATTCTCTCATTTCTGCATGATTACGGGGATGAAATATGGAGAAAGTTGTCACAGTTAAAATGGATACAAAGTTAGTAGAGTTAATAGACCTTTACGCCATAAACAATAGAAAATGTCGTAGTGAGGTCATAAGAGAAGCGATAATAGAATACTTATCTGTAAGGGGGTTTGATTTGAGTGGCTAACTTTTTTAGAACTGCAAAGGCAATAGTGATAATTCCTGACGATATACCAGGTAGACTGGTTATCTTTACACTTGGTGGTAGACTGGTATACAGATATCAGATTATAAGGCGTGTAGTAACAAAGTCTGGAAGAGAGGCATACGTTTACAGATTCGCAAGGTTGCCATGTGAAAAAAGACCAGGTGTGCCTGATTTTCAGATATGTCTGATAAGCGAACTAGAGTACTGTGAACATGAAATAGGCGATAGGTATAACAAACATCCGCTATCATTTAAATACACAAACTGTACACCGTTCTACTTGGAAGACTATAATAACTTAGATGACCTGTTAGACGAAATAAATGACACTCTTAATGATCTGGTTGTGGGATATTCTGGTTTTATCAGTGAATTCGGTGAAGCTATAGAAGAATTAGCACATGAAAGCACACAGATAAATGTATGTAACCTATTGTCAGATGAGGAGACTATAAGCCATGACTATTGTTAATGTGCTAAGAGTAGATATAGACAAACCGTTTGACTATCTAGACAAAGTGTTTTATGGCAATCTGACTCTCAGGAATTTACTAGTCTGGAGGATATTCTATGTGAGTAAAGTCTTCAGTCAGAAAGTAGAAAGTCTAGAGTTCAGAAGGTCACTGAGCGGAAATATTCACATTCTTGTAGTTATCAGTCCAGGTATTGAACAGACCCTATCGCCGTTAGTTCAATTTCTAATGGGTGACGATATAATGAGGGTTGCGATGAATTTGAAGAGGAAGGGGAAGGGTAACTATTTGTTCAGCTATGGTGATTCAAGTGCTGACAGGTTTTTAGCGGAAAGGCAGGTAAAAAGGAAACAGAAAGCTTTAAATAGGAAAGAAAACAGAGGGAAAACAGGGGAAGAAAATGGGTAAAACCCAAGTCGAGAAGAAGGAAGAAAATAAGCCCGAAAGTAAGTCGGGCATAAGGGAAAAAATCCAAAACTGGATTGCAGACGCTAAGAAAAGAGGTACATGGCAAACACTGTTACTAAAACAAGTAGGGAACACAAGAGTGAACGTGGTAGTGACACCGGATGGTAATGCATTGCTAAAAGTCTACATAAACAGACCACAAAACGGGATTATCTTCAGTCTAAGCGAACTAGAAGACATCAAGAAGGCAATAGAGATTGTAGAAAGCATAAAGAATGAACTGGAGCAGATACCAGAATTTAAGAATGCAAGGGTAAGTCTAAGAAGTCAGAAGGGTGTGCTAGATGAGTAAGTTCGTGGAGAAGGTCGAAAAGCTCAAGAAATCAATATTAGGCAGACTGGAAGAGCGGGATATAGTTTCTGTAGACATTGCTAGCAAAGGAAATGTTTTTGTCGGCTTACTCGGATTTAGGCAAGATGATAGAAAGGTAGTAGTTATGTACGTTCGAGGTCAGAACATTAAACGTAGACTCTACATCAATCTAGAGGAAATCGATAATTACATCAAGATGTTCGAGTTCCTGAAGAAGTATAAGGAAGAGTTAGAGAAGATTGTGGGTAAACCGCCAAGAGGCGGTTCCGCACCAGATATAGATGAAATAGAGGGGTCAGAAGAAGAGAAGACAGAAGAGGAGTCAGAGGAAGAGAGTACAAAGACAGAAGAGAAGAAACAGAAGAAGAAACAGAAAGAGGCAAAGGAAGAGATAGAAGAAGAAGATGAGTTATGACATTTGTAGAAGATTTTTTGTCAAAATTTTCTTTTCTTACAATCCACGAAATATAGAGTCGTTACTCCTAGGTCTAGGTATTAGAGATAGTGAAGGGGCAAAGAAAGCTATAAGGTTGGGTTCAGATCCAAGATATTTTCAGATTTATATGGCATATAACGACAAAGCCAAACTGATAACTAGGATAATGCAGTTCAATACGGATAAGTATGGGGTAAGACTGACATTTCAGAATGGACTGTCTGTTAAGCTGTCACCGAAGTTAATAGCAGAAACTGCGGATGACTTCTTTGACGTGCTTGACCAGTGGTTTGTAGTGTCGGTAGAGCGGGATGAGTTAGGTGTTTTAGTGAAGTCAGTGAAGCCGATAAAGCCAAAAGTTGATATAGATATAGGCGAAGACTTCTTAAAGAAAATTGAGGCTGAGATACCACTGTATATATTTTTAATGGCTTCTTTCGGTTACAAGGTACCACAAAAAACAGAGTACTCAGTATACAGAGACTACATACTAGGGAGATTCATACATCTGTTCAGACCAACTAGCAATATTCCATTACACACAGTGGAACTTAGTAACCGAGGGACTGGAAAGACTACGACTTTTCTCATCATGAGAGACTTTCTTGGTTACTACTATACAACAGAACCGCCTACATTGCCGTTCTTGGTTTTCGATTCAAAAACGAAACAGCAGGGGATAGTTGCCACAAAGAACGGAATAGTCCTGGATGAGGTGCAGGACTGGACTGGAGACAGAGTTAAACAGATAGTGTCAGTACTAGATACAGGCATGGAAAACTGTACATGGAATAGGGCAGTATCTGGAAGCAGTGAAACAATCAATAGATGTCTACCAATTGTATTTCTAGGGAACGAAAACCATATTAGTATTGATTTCTACCAGGCACCAAGTAGTATGGAACAATACATAGCAGAAAAGTCAGCCATGTTAGAAGAGGTACTGTTAAGCAAGTATTCTGATATCTTTCCAACACGGGCATTTTTAGACCGATTTGCTAGAATTGCTATAGGCAACAATTTCCCGTCATATACGGAAACTGTAACGGGCAAAGTACTATTCCCTACCATTCTGAGGAAACTGATAAGAGAGATTCAGAAACGGATAGACAGAGAACAACCTCTATCCAATGACTACGAAGGAAGGACTAGAAGAAGGGTAGAAGATGTGGGGCAAGTACTGAAAGGACTAGGGACCGAGTTAGATAAGCCAGAACTAGTATACGCGTGGACACGATTTGTGGGGGTGAGCTGAGGGTGAGTATGCAGAAATATTTAAATATTACAAAAATCATAACTAAAAACGGTGAGAAAAATGGAGTATGTAAAAATCGGTATAGATAAATATACATACGACCTGTTCAGGACAGAGAAGGAAAAATGGAGAAAAAAGACGGGGAGGGTACTAGACAATAGTGATATACTACTAGTCTTAGTACATAGGAGTAGAGCGTTAGAATGCATAGAGAGTGATCAGGGTAAGACGGTGGAAGAATGCAAGAAGGAAACAGCTTTGCAGAATTACTAAGACAGACGATAGAGGACAAGTTCAAAGAACTCTCAAAGCCTATTGAGCAGTTACACTATCTTACAGTTACACAAATTTCTCAGTGCCTTAGAAGGAGTTGGTACCAGCTGAAAAAAGGTGGGTTAGACCTAGCAAGTGAATACGCAGACATGGGGATAGCATTTCATCAATTGGTAGAGGATGCAGTTAAGAATGGCTTATCAAACAGAGAAGAACTAGGCACTTGTTATACAGAAGTAGATATAGTGAAACAGTTTTATAACGTGGAAGTCAGGGGAAGAATAGATACAGTCTGTATAAGCAGAAATGTATACAGAATAATAGAGTTTAAGACAACAAATATGTCAAATGGGTTCAGAGGAATCGAAGAGAGTCACTTAAGGCAGGTAAGTTTTTACTGGCATTTAACTGATACTCAGTCACTCAGAAAAGAATTGTATCTAGTATATACGGACAGAAGAAGTGGTGAAGTGAAGGTTATTCTTTTAGGATATAATAATATACTGAAACGTGCACAGTTACGAAAGAGAGTAAGTTATCTGGTCAAAACTTTTCAGACTAACAAAGTACCGAAGGCAGAGCCATCAAAAGCTTGTGGATTCTGTCCATACAAGACGGTGTGCAAGGCATGGAAATGATCACGATCCTAAGACGAAAAAATAAAACATATCTGATAGTCAGTTTTAATGGGTTTATGACAGTAACAGACTGTAAAAGTCTGAATAAAGTGCAGAAGGATCTGTTAAGACAGGCATATAGAAAAACGAAGAACGAAACAGACAAAGCATTAATTAATGTCTGTTTGCAGAATCGGTTAAATCAGTAAGTCTTTTTTCTATTTGTTTTAGTTGGTAATCTATTTGCTCGTACAGTTTTCTTTCCTTCACTGGTGTAGTTGCAAAGATTAATCTCAGTAACTCTATTTCTTCTTTCTGTATCTCTAGGACAGGCTTGAGATAACTGTCTATCTTATTGTCTATGAATCTTACTATCATTCTGTATATCCTGTACATACTAGTAACTACAGTCACTATCGTAACTAACATTAAATATATATTACTTATCTCCAGTGGCAATAACACTCACCTTACTTGGTAAGTTATTTAGTTCTTCTATGGTATATCCCTTACTCAGTAAGTAGTTTACTATGTAAATTAATGCTTTTATTGTGGTATTAAGCCCTATGTCATTGTCTCTCTGAATATTGCCCTTTATATTTAACAACATATTATACGTCTGTTTATCAAGTCTTATAGATAGTCTATACTCTTTTCTCTCTGGAAATGGTTCTAGTAACTTATTGAGTTCTGGGTGAAAAAGATGAATGTGTATCTTAAACTCTTCAAATGTATGAAACTTCAGTCTGCACGCAGTACATACATATGTCATGACTGCTCAACCTCATAGTTATCTACGATAAACTTGGGCAGTAGACTGAAATACTGCTCAAATAACCTCGGATAGTCTGTTAAAATGAATTTTCGTATCCTTGACAACATGGTAACATCTCTATTATATATTGAGAACAGTCTATATAACTTATTCTGGTAGACTGCAGAGTAAGTAGAACCAAGTTTTACTATTCTTGTGTAACCCAGGTATAAGATACCTGTAGTTCTGACAAGAGAGAGATTGAAGATATGTATCTTATCAAGAATAGTAAGTGGACTGATAACAGTAGCTAATTCTTCTAATGCTCTTACAGCTACATCATAACCTCTGATTGTATAACTTTCTGTCTTTCTGTCTATATAATAAAACTGTTTATCTAGTGGTAGTCTTTCTTTTATCGTCTCGTAAATGTCTAACCCATATGTTTCGTCGAAAGTTACTGCTACAATGCTGTGATTCTGTTTACTTATAGTCTCAGCATACGGAATATGATATTCTAAGCAGAAAGACAGAAAAGCAGAAAATAATTTTTCCAGACTGTCATTTACCCTATGTTCTAAGATACGTTGTCTGAAAGACATGGATAGATATTAGAAGACAGCATATATAACTTATTCTGAAAGACAGGAGAAAAAAATCTATATCACTTTAACTACTGGTTTTATACCCTGAGACCTACTCCACCTAGCAGACCTTTCAGGAAGGATCCAATCACAGGCATGCTGAATATCAGCTTTATGACTATATATGCCCCTATTAAGTCTCCAATGACAGTACTGAACGAGCCTACTCCTTCCAATATTCCAGTTGCTACATCGTAGGCTACAGTTAGTGCCTGATTCGCTAAACTCTGGGCACTGTTTGTGGCTGACATATTTGATCTAAGTACAATGTAGTGAGAAATGTATATATACTTTAGGCTTCTTTTTTTACATGTGATATCAGAATCAATTCAAAACAAACTAAATGAAATCATCACAGAGTATAAGAAGAGAGGGATAGACTTAGGTTTGGTCGTCAATGTTGATGAAGTAAGTCTGTTCTTTGATACATACCAGTATGCAGAGGCAATAAAAAAGAAAGTAATAGAGCTGGTGAGGAGCTCAGGGACAGGAAGAGCAAAAATAGACTTTAAGTCAAACGGCTATGTGATAAAGTTTGCAATACAGAAGGGTCAGTATAACAGAAGAACCATAGAGAAATTGAAGAGTCTGATAGACTACTTACATGAGCAGAAGGTTAGATGTGGGTATCACATTACAGGTGACTTAGTATTTGTCATGTCACTCACTGACTTTCTGAAGAAGATAATCGATGATGTCAAAGAGAAACTAAAAGATGAGAGAGTTAAAATTGATAGTGTCCAGGAGTACACTAAGTATATAGTGGTGATAAAAGTTGAGCAGTAAACAAGTGCAAAAGCTCACGGTCACAGACCCAGAGCTAAGCAAGTATGTTGAATGTATTGACTTATTAGATGAGTGGAAACAGATAATAGACAAAGCAAGAAGAACCATATTTTCACTGGATCCAGACTTTAGAAGAGAAGTATATGCTAATGTCAGTATGCTAATGGGTAATGATAACGATCCTGTAAAACAAGTCATGTATAAATTTGTCCAAGACAAACTAGAAAGCCGAATAGGCAGTAAAAATGAAAAAAGTAGTTTTAACTATATACCTATACCCGATAAAATTGTAAGTTGCATAGATCTACTTAAATCAGCAATTATGTTTGATAAAATATCACAGAAATACGGAGATGTAGATGAGTTAGAAAAAGAAGAAAAAAGCTCTAATAATTCGCAGTAATGAAGTCTGCTATTTTCTGTGCTACCTCTTGGCTTATGCCGGTTCTACTGGAGAATGCTGAGATTGCATTATTGATATACTCTGCAATCATGTCACTAGAAGCACCGCCACTCCTCATCTTCAGATAGCTCTTCAATAGTCTTTCAGCAAATGCTATATACATACCCCATTTTATGTTTGATATCCCACTAGCTTTACATATCTCTTTTACTGCTACTCTGAGTTTGTGGTATGGCATGAATCCAGTCTCCCATTGTGCTGTCTGATTTGTCGTTACAGCCTCTGCCATCTCTGGAGGAACTATTCCGCCTATCGACCTGTAGATATACTGTTTGTACTTATACCTGTCTTTCGAATCTTGCCTGTATTGCTTATTCACCATTAGCTACCACCTCCCATTACAATAGGTACAACCGTATTATAAATTGTATCTAATACTGTGACATCCAGTCCATATACATCACCATACTTCGATTCTAAATCTGTCTTTGAAGCTTCATTTGCACTTGCAGGGTCTGGTGAACTGTTCTTATTCTTCCAGACTTGATGGGCAAGTTCTTCTGCAAAAGCTATGTAACCTATATAGTCCTCTGTTGCTACCTTATTAGTCTTTAACACATCCAAGGTTTCACTTCTGACTTTCGACATCATATCATTATACTGTTTCCATTCTGCTGTAATTGATTCGGTCACAGATTTTGCCATATCTTCTGGTATTAGACCTCCTAAATTCCTCCACAGATAGAGTTTTGTCATATATCTATCTGTAGAGTCCTGTCTAAGCTTCCTGTTTAACTTTGCCATGTTTCCTCTATGTGATGTTGGCAGACTGGATATTATATTTGTTTCGGAATACAGTGTTCATATATCGTGATCAGTATCCATATTTTCAGACTTATAGACTTCCATGTAAGCTGAAGATTAGACGTAACCTATATTAGACCGTATAATACAGACTTAATTTGGTCATCATGTTAGAGATATATTCGTCTTGTAGAGGATGCAGTTATGACTATCTGTCATCACTATATGAACAGTACTTCAGAAAATATGGGATTGAGTCAAAATATATAGGCGTACTGGTAAGACCAACAGATTCTAAAAAATTCTTGTTAGATGATATTCTTCACGGTGCTTTTCAGTTAGCAAGACAGAGAAAGACAGTAGACTTTTTCAGAGGAGACAGTGTACTATACCCGTGGTCTGACTTTCATATAGACAGTATACTTATAGTTCCGAGTAACTGGAACGCAGAGCAATATGGTAAATATTTCAGAAAAACGTATGTCTTACCTCACTTTGTAAATGATGATGCAGTAGAGATGGTAGTAAGAAGTGAAGAAAGACTGAAAGAAGAGAAACTTAAGAGTATAAGATATCAGTTCCTTACAATAGGGCATAACAATGACTTTGACAGAAAGGGAATAGTTTTGGCGAAAAGACTTATGGAAAGACTAGGTATATCTAATAAACTGTTTTGCTATAGTAATGAGCCATTCTGTAATAAAGAACATCGACTATCAGAAGTAAGTAAATACAGAGAATACTATAAAGCTAGATTTTATGTGAGTCTGTCTTATTCAGAGAGTTTCGGTGTAACTCCATTTGAGGCAATATCAGTTGGCACACCGATAGTCTATCCTAAGTGTCATGCATATGCCGAGTATTTTAAAGGTGAAATCGGAATACCGATAAACTGTCAGGGACATACCGTGATGAAAATTGCAGACAAGGACTATAATATCTGGTACTTCGATATTGATGAGGCAAAAGAAATGATACAGTATGCTGACTCGATGTCAAATGAGGAATATATAGACATGTCAATAAAAACATACGAATTTGCACAACAGTTCTACGCTAGGAATGTAGTACCAGAGTTAGTAAAAATACTGAAAAGTTAGTGATTCTCAAACACAAGGACTAGGTCTAAATGGCTCTCCATGCAGTAGTTATACAGTAACATAAATGCCTCATTGAACGTGTAACTAGTCCCCTTATCAACCGCAACCATAGGTGGTCTTTTCATTTTAACTATAAGTCTGTTTTCTTCTGTAATTACTTCTGTTTCGGTAAGTATACTTAGATACTGTTTTATGGCTTCAATACCAGTAGCTACAAGTTTCCAGCCTTGATTTTCTAGTGGTCTCAGTTTTGCTTTTTTCCCTCTTACAGTCTCAACTTTGTACCATGAACCGTTTAGAAACACTTCCTGTCCTATTCGTACTGAATCTCCTACAGGTAGTTCTACAGTCTTATACTTTACTTCTGTAAGTTGGGTTCTTGTAAGCATTAGTCTTTGTGTCTGTTCATTTTTGTACAGTCTGAACTCCTCTAGCAATTAGAGTCACCTCTTTCTCATTGTACATGACTAGAAACTTATCTCTAGCTTTTCTGGTTACTATATTGATAAAACTAGACAATGGCAATTCGCAATGGTAGAAGTCAGAACATATTGCACCTAACTGTTTCCAGTCAGCTAACTTTACCTTTTCAGAAGACAGATATATCATAGACCCTTTTCGTTCAGCATGTACATTGAGTTTTTCGAGTGTAGAAAACATAGAGTCAAGAAACTCATCAATTGGGATGACTATCTTATTTTTGTCTACAATCATACTTATATCCCAGTATAACAGAAATAAAAACATGTCAGCACAGACACAATGTGACCTAACGTCCTATAACGCAATGTATTACCTCCAGACAGGAGATTTACAGATAGCGGTTTCTGGGTTTGTGTCGCCAAACTCGTCATTTCAGTACTCTGGAAACAAGTTTCAGCAACTATTATCCTCCCTAGGCTTAATAATAATCTGGGTATATAATGTGAACGGACAAATACACATCTACACTATAGGATGGCAACCAGTTTTCTATTCATTGCAGAATGCATGCAGAGCAAATATTTATTTTAGACTGTGGACATTAGTACAGATTCAAGGTGCATGGCTAGCATCAGAGATAATGAATATACCAGTGGTGCTGAAGAATACAGGAGGTCAGTTTGTAGGGACATTCATACCTCTCCACTTGTTGGGGTTTGCAATAGCTAATTTTCCTTCATTTTCGAGTGGGTCTCAAAGTTATACTAACATGTTAGCCTCACAAAGTAATGGAGCGATATCAATAGCCCCAACAGTCCCCACTGGAATATTTCCGTCAATACAGAAAACAGTACCTTACTTTATAACACTAGGGTTCGAAGAAAAAACAGGTAACTATACTTTAACACAACCAGGTTCTAATAATATCACTGTTACACTAAACGTGCCTGTAGAAAATGGTATACCATCAGAAGTACTTGTAAACATACAGATCTTATTATATGTTGGACAGTATTCAAGTTACTCTAACATACTTGGACAGAATGGGCTTTCAAGTGTAGGTGCAGGAGTAAATGCGAATGTGCCTGTTATGGCGATAGTGTACTTTGATACTCAGCAATACATTCAACAGAATATAGTGAGTCAGTTGAATATTACAATACAGTTATACGCATTAATCTGGGTAGGGATATCTACTGCGAACTTTGTAATATTACCCGAAATAACTCAAATTCTACAGATGTCCACTATAACTCTACCTCCGCAATCAACTCCCGTTCAAGTATATCCAACTCCAACAGTAGCCATTCCCAGGGTACTAAGCCTCATAACATATGCTGGTGTACCATACATTTACAATCAGTATTTTCCGAGTTCATTTAATAACAGCCCTTCACTAGCAACAGAAAATGGTGTTTCGCTAGTTGCATATCCTACGATATCACAAATGACGCCCATATCTGAATCCAATGTTGCATTTTTACTGTCGAATCAAAATGCAGATTTCGCAGATTTACTGTCACTAAACTTTGGATTACTTAACTTAACACCACAACAGAAGATAAGTCTCGCAAATCAGTACTCATATATGACAGTCCAGTGCCAACAGAAAATAATATTAAGAGACCAATATGAACAGTGTATACAAAATGCTAATAATAATCTCAACAACTATAGATCAACATCGTTATCCACTGTAATCTCAAATTTACCGATAGATGAAATCTTAACCATCGTAGGTGGAGTAGTACTACTGTTAGTCGGTACATTATCGTTATTTGCAACAGGTGGTGCATCTGCACCAATTAGCGTAGGACTTGATGTCGCAGGTGCAGATGCATTAGGACAGTTACTTCTATATAATAGGGTTGTAACTCTACCATTTCTGCAACAAAACGGTCTAACTAATACACTTGTGCAAACTACAGTTAGTGATAATTATCAAAGCGAAAATAGTGAGATAAATACAAATGAGGACAACTCTGCCAAAGTTATTACCTTCATCAACAATAACCAGCCTTTTACTGTAAGTATAGAAGGAATTGACATAACAGGGACTGTAACAATACAGAACAACATAGCAGATTTCAAATTAACAATAACACTGCCATCAGGAAATCAGATACCTATTACAGTGCCAACTGGGGTGATAAATGATTATACTGATGACCAAGGATACACAATATATGAGCAACAAAATCAGCCTGTCAGACTGAAATACTCAGGAGGTCAGGTAATATACAACCTCATTAGTTCCGTGGCAAAGAAGTTAGATGGATTCTTCTCGCTGTTGAAAAGACTACTGACATATATAGGCATAGCACTACTATCTGTAATCTCTTCCATTCTGATAAACATATTCTTATTTATGCCATTAGTTACGGATATATTAACATCAATAATTCAGTCTGGACAAGGAATAGGAAGTGGTGGTCAGATAACCTTCACAGGACAAACAAGTAATACAGTGTTAGGAACCGCATTAAACAACATATCGGCAACATTTGGTCAAATACCGCAAATACTAGAGGAAATACCTGTGGCATTAGCTTCTGCATACTTAATAACAGACTTACTGACAGACTTCTTCGGTGATATGTGGAGAGGGTTTACCAAGAACTTACTGCCAAATAAATCAGTAAATGTAAACATACCACAGCCACTAGAAGTAGATTTGAAGTCGAAACTGAATGCATACTCAGAAGCTATAATATCGAAAAACGATAAAGGGGAGTGGGTGATTAATAAAAAGTTGAGGGGGCGTTTCAGCTGATGCCGTTAGACAATTGGAAGAGCTGTTGCCCACAGGCTGTAATGTACCAGTCTGGAGATGTTTATGTTATAACAGGATGCGGAGTGGAAGTAAAGTACAAAAACCTAGAGTTAGCAACTAGAGAGTTCTGTAAAAAAGTAGCAATCAAGAAAGTGAGACAAAAGTGACAAGAAGATACAGAAGTAACCCTGCGGTAATTCCGTTTCCATTCCCTGTACCTGTACCTATCACAGAGACTACACAGCAAATAACGAAGCCACCATCACCTACTGCAATTCAGTTTACATGCTTTGGTATACCAATTTATCAACGCCCATCTGTTCCTAAGTCATATGCAGAAGTTAATGCAATATCACAAAACGCCTTTTATGGGTGCAGTGGAGATACATGCTTTGAAGCAGTTGAAGGACTTGAACTAAAAGGATATGTATTTCTTCCACTAAACCTATATGCATACATATTTGCATGTGAGGGGCAGATAGAATCACAGACATCTGAGACACAGCAAACACAGACAATTATAGTTATAACAGAGAGTACACAGTTATATGATACAGATCAAATAGTACAAATAAATCAACCTATACAAGGGCAGTTTAAAGATAAGTCGGAAGTATTAACAATAAGTTACGGAAACGTAAATATAAAAGATATAAATTATCTGTCTTTCATTCGAACAGGATTACAGATTGCTACGATATTTTCGATATCATTTTATGATAGAATATCAGTATTTAAAACCCCATTTGAAGTAGAGATACCTAAGGTATTTTACTTAGTAACAGATATAAAAGAAATACCTAAGATATATGCAATACTCAACTTTATGCAGTCTTTAGATGCAGAGATAAGTCAATTAATAGAAACAGAGTACCAAACAATAGACCAAAAAGGAGACGCAATAAGTGTCTTAAGTAATCCAGTCCAGAACCAGTTACCATTACAAATTATACCTGACATAACATTTGGTAAGTCATATCAGTTTCAGAACCAGTTACCATTACAAATTATACCTAGCATAACATTCGGTGAGTCACACCAGTTTAATACAGACGTTATACTAACTCAGACAGAAGTAGAGACAGTAATAGGAGAGCAGTTATATGCAAACAATATAATATTTGAAACAGAACTCATAATACAGTAATCATAATGTTTTAATAGCCCGATTAACGTAAATTAAAGTATGCCATTAAATCTAAAGTACTTCGTACCAGAACAGCTTTCAATTCCTTTGAGGATGAAACACCTGTTAGCCTTGTTCTACAGAGTTGAACCGCTCAGCTTTCAATTC
>Ga0081474_130564_pt1 | contig 15113 bp, 14 predicted proteins | sample OneHunmetagenome_2_FD_70978 | JGI IMG/M metagenome (GOLD analysis project Ga0081474, IMG submission 70978) | Ferrous microbial mat communities from One Hundred Spring Plain, Yellowstone National Park, USA v2 (version 2) | ecosystem: Environmental > Aquatic > Non-marine Saline and Alkaline >... | reverse complement strand
TAAGTTTAAATATGTCATAATAAGGTTGAAGGAAACTAGGACCTAGTCTTCCTTCTACAAAAGCCTTAAATTTTTCATAAATTCCTTGATATAAAGGAGAAATTAAAATTACTGTAAATACCTGGATTATAGTTTCTATTACTAATGCCTCATCTGACGCCATGCCTCCCACCTTAGAGAGGTAGGCGTCATCAGCCTCCATCATAATATCAAGAGGCGGTTTGGGGGAAACCCCAGGGGGACGCCATCCCCCGCCTCATTAATCAGCAATTTATCCTACTTTATATCTAGCTTAAAAATCTTACTGTTTTCATGCTATTATTGTGAAACATTATGTAATCTACCCTTTTTGGGCAATGCTAAGGAATTGAAATCACATATTTAATGGGATTATCTTATTAATTTTTTATAAAAAATTGATAAATTTGATTAGCTCTGCAATAAATCTGGTTATATATTATTAACAATATATGAGATAAAATTAAGTACAATAGAACATTATTTTAGTATTTAGTTTAAATTACGTGTAAATATTATTAGATTTACTTAGACATAAGATTTGAACAATGTTTTTGTAAATTCGAACCCTAATTTACGGAATATTAAGTACTAGTTCACCGGATAATATTAACCTCTACATCTTATAAATTAATTTAAAAGAGCTATGAATTATGTTAGGTAAGATTGTTGTAGTATTAATAATAATTTTGATAGTAGCATTCGTTATAACCCACTTCAATTTATTTTACTATCCTCAAACTCCAGTTACGAAATCCGAAGAAAGTACTTTAGTTAAGGATATTATAACTTACCAATTCACAATATCTACTAATTCGTCTACAAAGTATACTGTTCCCATTAAGTTACCATCTTATGGTAATGTAACTGTTAAGATTTCTGGGAATAGATTCAATCTGTCAATTTTAGATAATTCTTATCTAGTGTACTCTGGATTGATTAATGGATATTTTGAGAGATCTTTCACGGGGAACGGTACTCTATATCTAGTTTTCTCTTCTGAAAGTGGTGTTTACGCTAATGTAACCCTAACGGAAGTTTATTATTAAGAATTAAGAATGAAGAAATTTTTAGTTAAGGTTTTTCTTTTTTAGTTTATGTACAAGTATTTTGATGCTCATTGTCATTATTCGTTCTTAAGGAAGAGGTATGAAGGCTATTTCATTGCAGCGGTTTCAATGGATTATCAGTCCTCTTTAGATACTTTATTACTAAAAAGTGATAATATTTTAGTGGGAGTTGGGATTCACCCTTGGCGTGTTCACGAAGAGGATATAAATAGGGTTCTTCCTTTAATCAATAGAGCCGATTTTGTAGGAGAAGTGGGGCTGGATTATAGATTTGCTAAGGCTTCTAGAGATTTACAAATTGCGTATTTTGAGAGACAGATAGAAGAGAGTAAGGGAAAATTAATTAACGTTCACGCATTAGATGCGTGGGAGGACGCTTTTAATATTTTAATTAAGCATAACGTTAAGAGGGCTATTTTTCATTGGTATACAGGACCATTAACGTTATTAAAGGATATAGAGGGTGCAGGGTACTTTATATCAATTAATCCTTCAGTTACATTTCAGAAAAAGCATCAGAATGTTTTAGAAAAAGCTGACTTAAGAATTCTACTTACGGAGAGTGATGGTGGCTATGAGTACAGAGGGAAATTATTAGAGCCCACTGATATTCCTGAAACCTTAATTTATATGTCCAAGGTACTCGGTTTAGGTGAGGATTATTTAATAAGGATAATAAGGGATAATTTCGCTAGGGCATTTTCAATTTTATTTTAATATATATTAATGTGGAGTGAAACAAAATACCATATGAGTGAAGTGGCTATTGTTACTGGAGCTTCTAAAGGTATTGGTAGGGCTATTGCTAATCTTTTAAAAGAGAATAATTATATAGTTGTTTCTGTGTCTAGAACTAAAGCTGATGTTGGCGATTTAATATATGAGGCTGATGTTAGTGATAAGGGTAATGTGTTTAGGATAGTGAGTGAGGTTTTGGATAAGTTTGGAAGGATCGATGTATTAGTTAATAATGCGGGTTTCGGAGTCTATGGTTCTTTTTTAGAAACAGACCTAAACGAAGAAGAGTATATGGTTAAGACGAATTTTTTAGCCCCTATTTACTTCATGAAAGCTGTTCTTCCTCATATGGTTTCCAGGAGGAAGGGGAATATAGTTAATATAATTTCTGAGGCTGCTTACGTTTCAAGTCCTAAATTACTGGTGTATTCGGGAACTAAGGCAGGATTAGCTAGTGTTACTAATGGTTTATGGGCTGAGATGAGGAAGTATAATGTTAAGGTTAGCGGGGTTTACCCAGGCCCAGTTAAGACTAATTTCACTTCTCATCCTTCGTTTAAGAAAGTCAGTAGCGATCCCTTTGCTAAATATGCAGTTAATCCTGAGGATGTAGCAAGGGCTGTTTTAAAGGCTATAAGAACTGGTAAAAGGGAGATCTACGTTCCTTCAAAATTAAAGTTGGATCCATATTTTCTGAAATTTGTTAACTTATTTCAAAGCATAACGTATAGGATTATAAGTAAGTATTTTTGAAATTATTAATTAGTGAAATTATACTAATAATTTTAATATATCAAACATAATTTATTCTAGTAAAAGGAAAGTTAGAGAAAAATTTATAACCAGAAATATTACTATTCTTTCATATGCGGCATAGTAGAGGGTTAAGTAAGATTCAAGCAGGAATAATAGTTGTAATAATAATAGTTGCAGCTGTTGTATCTGGAATATATTTCATAACGGTCCATCATCATGCTCAATCTATTACTTCAACTACTACCGTTCCTTCTAATGAGAGTGTTACAGTATACGTAGCTGGGGCATACGTTGCTATACTTAATAACTTAGCTAAACAATTTGAGAACGCTACTGGGATTCCGGTTCACGTAGTTTCAGGGGGCTCCTTTGGATTAGCAGCTCAGATAGCTACGGAAACTCCGGTTCCTGCAAATGTTTTCATTCCGGTGGCATATATACAAGCTGTTGAGTTAGAGGGCTCTAGAAATCCAGGATGGGCTATAGCGTTTTTATCTGATCAAATGTCTATAGTTTACTCCAATTACACTACTAAGGTTCAATATTGGAATCAATTGTACTCCAATTACACTATGGCTATAAAGACTAATGAAAGTAAGTATTGGCATAATTTCTTTTATTTTCTTGCTACTAAATTTAGCTTAGGCATAGCTAATCCAAATACTGATCCTGAGGGATTATACGCTTATTTGATTTTCGAGATGGTTGGTTATCTTTATGCTAATCATAATGCTAGTTACTTTGTTGATTTACTAAAGGAGAATCCTCATATTGAAGTTGAACCCACAACTGCAGATTATGTACCTTCCTTAAAAGCGGGCGAATTAGACTTTACTTTCTCATACGTTTCCTATGCTGTATCTCAACGTTTAGAGTACTTGCAGTTACCTCCGTGGTTAAGTTTCGGTTATTATCCTAATGAGACTAACTGGTACTCTCAGTTTGTGTATAATATAACTGTTAACGGTAAGACATTAACTATTCACGGGAATTCTGTATATCTCTTTATGACAGTCCCGTTAAATGCCTCTAATACACAAGCAGCTTATGAGTTTATTAGGTTTGTTTTATCTCATGAAAGTGAGCTCACAATATATCACGTTACACCTATATATCCAGCGTTAATATTTTATAATAATCCTTCAAACGTACCAATTCCTATAATGCAGCTTATTAAAGAAGGTGTCCTAAAATATGCTGGAAACTTTTCGGAAATTTGATAAATTAAAGGCAATTTCAGTTTTTTCATCAATTTTATTGGTTATTCCGATTTTTTATCTTCTATTTTACGGTTACGGTCCCTTCTTCGTAGTATCCTCAGCATTTAGTAGTTCTTTACTTTCAGCGATAGCTTTAACTTTCTTTTCTTCAGCTGTTTCAATTATTATAATAGTCTTCCTTTTTACTCCACTTGCCTACTATTTAGCTAGACATAAGAATCCAATAATAGAGACATTAGTTGATGTTCCTGCTTCAATTCCTCATCCTCTCGTTGGAATAGCATTAGTATTTATTGACAGTCCTACGAATCCTTTAGGTTATTTTCTTTATTATCATGGAATAACATTTTACTATTCCTATTTAGGTTTGATCTTAGCTTTGATTATTGTATCTTCTCCTATATATATTAGGTCTATGCAAAATTTTTTCGAGTCTTTACCTAGATCTTACGAGATATATGCTATGAGCCTTGGAGCATCTGAGTTAAGAGTTTTCTTTTTCGTGGTTTTACCTCAAGCAGTTAAAGGAATTGTATCTGCAGGGCTTACCTCAATAGCTAGGGCAATAAGTGAGTTTGGATCTGTGGTGATAATTGCCCCCTATGTTAACGGTTGGATATTTAATGGTGATTACGTTGCCTCTGTTTATATTTACAATGAGTTCTTGACTTATTTTAATGCATCTATTAGTGCAGCTGCTTCTCTCCTACTTTTCTCCATTATATTAATTATTGCGATTAGAGTTATAAGTTATTATTTGCGTTAACTACTCTATAAAAAACTTATTGCCAATTAGCAGTATTTTTTAATACTAAATTGGAGCGTGTTTCAAAGAATTTGTTACAATAATTGTCTCTGCTAAATGCTTTTAAAATTTGTTGTTATGAATAATGGTAATATGAAAAAACGGATTGCTGTTCTTATATTTCTAATAACTGTATTATTAATTCCTAGTGTAACATTTCAATCCTCGTCTACGTTTAATGTAACTTCACAATATTTAGCCTCTATGCCTTATCCTAACTCAAACTCTGCGGTAGTTTATTATAATGGTGAAATTTACGTTATAGGAGGGATAATTAATCCCAATAAGGTTTGGATATACTCTAACGGGAGTTGGTATTCAGGTCCTAATTTACCCTTTAATATTATCTCAGCTGCAGCGGTAATTTGTGATAATTCAATTTATGTAATAGGTGGTTATAATAGTTCTGGACTCATACCTTACGTTTTAAAGTTAAATGGTGATTCGTGGGTTGTTGTAAGTAACGATATGCCAGATCCAGCGTATGATGTTATGGCTTTCGCCTATAACGGGAAAATTTACGTTATAGGAGGCGAAAATACAACCAGTCCCGCTGAATTGTATTTCCCTCCTTCAAATGTAATTAGAGTATTCTATCCCAGTAACGATAGTTGGTCCATAGTAGGATATATGCCAGTTCCCGCTGTTCACGGCGCGTATATATTTAATGGTACCGATTTGATAATAGCGAGCGGGTATATAGGGTACAGTTCGTACACTAATGATATATTAATTTATAACCCTCAAACTAATCAATGGCAAATCCTCAATGGCGTTTTACCCTTTTATATACAAGGCGGAGCGATGGCTTATTATAGGGGTGTAATGTTCTTAGTAGGAGGCGTGATTTACACTGCGGGTTCTGGAGGTGTCAGTAACGCTATTTACGCATATTATAGAGGTAATTTAGAAAGAGTGGGCTATTTACCGGATGCCGTTTATGATAGTGGATATACTCAAGTTGGGAATATATTATATTTAGCTGGAGGGAAAAACAGTCAATTTAGTCAAGTTTCAACGTTACAAGAGGTGTCCTTTAATTTTCCTCCACTCTCTCCAAAGATAACCTCTTATGTAGCTGGTAATGAGAGCGTTAGTTTAAGTTGGACTCCAGTAAGTTTAGCTTCGGGATATGAGATAGTTTATTGGAATGATATGGGGTTTAATAACTCTATTAACGTTGGAAACGTTACGAGTTATACGATAAATAGTCTTCAAGACGGAATTCCTTATTATTTTGAGGTTATAGCGTACAATTCTATTGGTTATTCTTCTCCTTCTAATGTAATTGAGATAATTCCAGCTTCCGTTCCTAATCCACCTATAATCACTTTGGTTAAGTACGGTAATGATAACGTAACTATTTATTGGTCTCCGCCCGAATTTACTGGAGGATATCCTATTTTAGGTTATTATATAATTGTAAAGGAGCAAGGAAATTTGATAAAATCGTTTCTTGTTAACTCAACTAACCTGACTATAAGTAATTTAGCTCCAAATGTAACATATGATATACTATTATACGCTTTAAATAAGCTTGGTAACAGTTCACCTTATGTAATTACCGTAACTCCAATAACTAAGGCTAAAATAGTCGCTTTTATAAGTAAACTTCAATATGGATTTTTAGTTAATTGGTCCACAGATTTTCCTGCAAATATTACGCTAGAACTTTATTCTCAGAATGGTAGTGTAATTTTGTTAATAAATAATGTTAAAGGTAATAGTTACTTGTTTAGAGTTCCGCAAGGCAATTATACGTTAATCATAGTTGCATCTAATTCTGCCGGTATATCAAAATATATTACTAACATAATATATTATTTGCCTCCCTCCTCTCCTCAAGTGTCTTTAGTAGGTTTAGGGAACAATTTGTATATAGAGTGGAATAAAGTTAATAGTGCGTTAGTTTATTTAGTTTATTTGAATAATAGTATAGTTTATGAAGGTCCAAGTACTTCAGTTGTAACTAATATTTCTAATGGTACATATTTAATTAAGGTCATAGCTGTGAATCCTGCTGGGGATTCTTCACCTGCTATAGCGTTACTTCATTACTCTGGTGATTATGTTACTATTGTTCATATGAATATAATTAATATTAGTACAGTGAAAATTGCTTCTGCTTCCTTTGGAAACGATAGTGGTCTAAGCTTAGAACAGAGCGTTACAATTATATTACTTACCATAATGATTCTATTAAGTATAGCTATAGTAACTAGAAGTAGAAATAACAGCAATGAATGGTAAATATAATGTAAGGATCTTTATCATAGAACACTGGTGTTAATCGCAAGCCTTAATTATCACTTATTCTACTAGATAACACATCCAGAAATATACAATAGGATACACTGCATCACAACTATATGGGTAGCTTAAAGTTAAAATCTTTTTAAAAAAATCTGGCTTTTATTACATGAAGAGGATATTTTGGTTTTTGGCTTCTATAATACTCCTAGGGTTAGGTATTTGGCTCAAATTAATAGATAAGCCAATCCCGCAAACGAATATATAATGAATGGGAAGGTTATTTCCATAGTCCCTCAAAAAACTGTAACAACCATAAGTCACATTATTAATATGACTGTCACTAGCAATGCAACTGCTATTGGAATTGTTGTCCAACCAACTGCAACTCCCTCAAATCTAACTATTAACCCTATTTTACTTAACTCTTCATCAATATCCTTAACCATGCAATTTACCCTTATCCAACCTCCATGGTATGCTAATCTATAGCCATTAGCAATTACAATAGGCCTAATCATGCTTATAATTGCAATACTAAGTGAAGATAAACGAAAAATGGTAATTAATTCAATAATAGACTTACTATGGCGTTTAATATATTAATACCATTTATAAAGTCAAAAGTCTTAATATGGGCATATATGGGACTGATAGAGGGTAATATGCCAACATGGTATATTAACATAAGCAAGAGCAACACGGAACTTGTAGTAGAAGGTGTAACGAATGTGACATTTAACGCAAATCCCGCATTACCGCTAGGTAAGAAAGAAACGTTATTATAGGTGTAACTATGGTCGGGTGTTATAATTAGCCCACCAGTAGAAGTGTTTGACAAGTATGAGGGGTTTGCCCATGGTGCGTAATAAAGAGTATTTCCGTTTAGTGTTTTACTTGCCAATCCCCCATTTACCGTTATAGTTTGAGTGTAAACTCCCGCACCGCTATTATTAGGCCCACCACCACCAATAAGTAAAGCTAAGGAGTTGAGCGAAAAAAGGGATAATAAGATAATAAGGAATAATAGCCCCCCACTTCATTAAGCGTAAAAAATTATGTGACTTTTTAAAGGGCCTAATCTATTAGACGCCATAGTAAGCCTATTACCGCCTTACGGAATTTAGGACTTAAATACATTGAAATCCCTAAAGAGGCTAAGAAGATTGCTAATACAATTTCTGGAGCGTATTGAACATACCAAGGTGTACAATAAATATCTACTTTTAGTAAAAAACAATTACTACCAGAACAGTTATTCAGTTGAAATTGTGGTTCTTGAACAACACCAAAAACACAACCTGACATAATTAGAATTTAAAAAAAAAGATTTTAGCTTTTAAGGTTTTTCACAAACTATAAGTTGATTGCCCATTATTTGTATTATATATAAAATTGAAAGAGATAAGACCACGAACCAGTACTCCCCCAACCATTAACTAAAGTAATGTATACATTGGTTCCAGTGACTCCCTGAAGAATATCTGCATAGAAACTAGTGCCGCTAACTGGTGTGCCTGGCCCACTATAAACTTGTCCATTGTATAAATAATTAAAGCCAAAATTCTCTATTAAACCACCAGATACTAATGGATACGAATATCCAGATTTTGGTTCGATTAATATTGATGCGGTATATGAGTTATAATTACTGAATGGCCAATTTCCATACCCACTAACAAATAAAATATTTCCACCGTATTTTGTTACAGATACTACATATTCAAATGTCCCATTTTCATAATTAATAAGCCCTATAGTGGCTTCTACTCCTTCGAGTGAGGAAAGGATTTCTGTCTGGCTAACCACATTTCCTACAAACGCATAAATGCCATATGAGCCATTTTCAAAATATTCAACCGTAATGCCAACATAGACACTAGTTGTTAGTGCAGTTGGTACATTACCTAATATAGTCTGAGTGGGATTACTTGGACTTAAACCAACACCAATTGCTATTGCATCCATGTTTGAACTAGTAGTCGAGACATATGTAAATGATGCGTTACCTAGATATACGATTGCATTAACATCATATATTTGATTCCAACCAGTAGAGTTTTCAGAACCATAAAACACGCCTGAATTATATGTATTACTAAAAATGTTTATTTCCTGTGCACCTACTATTGTGAATCTATCACAGACTGTGAAAATCCGTTATTAGGATCGTAGAACTGTGCGGTGATTTGTCCGTTACTATAAGATAATGATATCTGTATTATAGTACCTGCAAATTTGCTATAAGAGAAAACGTTTTAATATAAAATTTTGTACCAAGTCCGCTTTGTACGAAACATACTGCAAGATTAAGATATTGTCCACTTGTATTTGTAATTAGAACAATGGCTGCTTGTACAAAATAGTTACCAGAATAATTACTTGCGGGATATGGTGAGAGAGCTACCCATATTGCATACTCATCGACATTACCACTAATGAGACTTGTATTAAAGTATGAGGGAAGACTTGATGGTAGGAATATCTATTTGGGCATACGTAACTGGTTGTGCCTGATTGTTATTTTCAAAACCAAAAGCATAGCCTTGAAAATTTAATGTATAGTAGAGCCTACACTATTTATCGGTATCGGTGATGATGACGGTAATATTATTCTTGCACCTACCGGTAATGCTATTAGTAAAAAAGGGATCTTTACGTTTGCCCTTTAGATGAAGTTGTTGAAGGATATATGCGGGGGACGGGATTTGAACCCGTGCAGGCCTTCGCCAGCGGAGCCTCAGTCCGCCCCCTTTGCCCTGGCTCGGGCACCCCCGCACTATTCATAACTTTATAGCAATAAAGTATAAAGTTTTACGGATCTTATATTGTGATGTTAAAAAGATAAGAGTTTAACATAATATATTTAAGGTTTAGACGTAGTTTCTATAAAAGATAAATCAAAAATTAAGATTTTAATATTATTCCCTTTATATTTTGAATAAGATACTGAGGTTTTATTTAATATTATGATAATATAATATACTATAATATTATATTACTAAATTATAGGCAAACTAAATACTAGGAAATTAAATATGGACGTACTCATTAAACACAATTTTATTAAGATATTAATGATACAAGTACAAATATATTTTATATATTTAATATTTAATTTTAAATAAAATTACTAAAATATATAATTAATAGATCATACTTACAGTTGTTTAATATTTGTATTTATTTCTTTCTCTGTATATTTAATGTAAAGTGTACATCTTATATAATATATCTTTTTCTCATATTTTAGATAAGAGTTTCCTAGCTAAAGATAGAATTAAATTTGATATGATTTGTTTTTGATTAACCATAAATATATTTTAAAATAATTTAAAATAAGGATTTCACATTATATCGTAGATTAACACTTTTGCTGTAGCCCCTCATCATAATGAATTTATACTATACTAGATAAGCCTTGAATGTAAACTTAAGCTTATTAACTATAAGTAATAAAAAATTTTATAGTAATATATTTTTTATATTTAAATATATAACATTAAATAATAAATGTTAGTTAGTGATAAACATGGAGGTAAATTTAAGATTTAAAATATTGCCTGTTGTTGCATACACTATTCCAACTTTTGTTTTAGTTTATCCATCCTTTTTTATTAGTTATTTAAGTAAAAACTTAGATCTAGCATATTGGGAAGTCTTCGCTTTAGTAGCAGTACCCTTTTTAGGTAGGCTAATTGGCTCATTAATATATCAATTTCTAAGGCTTAATAGCTATTTTATTTCATTCTTGTTACTTGGTATTTTCACTATATTACAAAGTATCATTAATATATATTTATTAATTTTTATAAGATTTTTTGTAGGCATTCTGTTCGGTATTCTAACTACTTTTGCTGTAGAATATGCCACTAAATCTGGAGATAATCTCATACTAGGTCTTACTACTGGTGGCTGGTCTCTAGGGTGGATACTGGCCTATTTACTTTTTATAATGTTAAATAATTGGCACCTTATTGCTATAGCTGGAATGTTCATAATATTGTTAGCAATACTTGGAACTGGTAATTTTAGTAATAATATAATAGTAGAAAAGAGAAGATTACGCTTGCCATCAACAATATCTATTATTACATATATTTGTGCTTTAACTCCAGCTTTTCTGTTAGAAATTGTTCCTAATATTTTAGAGAGAATTAATATGATATGGATAGTTCTACCTTCCTATTTTTTATCTCTAATAGTTTACATCATTTTACCATTAATTGTTAACAAACTAGGTCTAAAAATTGCAATGATTATTATACCAATTATTATTTTGACAAGTGGTATCTTTGCATTCCTATTTTGCCCCTTTATCTTTCTAGTCTTCACTCCTTTTGGACTAGCCGTTTTAAGCATTATTCCAAAATATTTGACACATAAAGGAGAAAACCCTAAAAGATTAGGCTTAGCCCTAAATATAGGCTCAGTTATGGGCTTAATTATACCAGTTCTTAGTAATATCATACCATATTTTCCAGAAATTATAATAGTAATAACTATGTTATCACTTATCTTAACATCAGCTATATAATTTTATCCGCTTTGAAGTGAAGTTTTTTGGTTTACAGAAGCCTCATGTTAATTAAGGGCAGAGGACTTAATTGGAATTCGCTGATTTAATGAGATTCTATAGTATTAATTGAACATAAAAATATTTAATTTGCCTTTTAAATAAGGATTAAGATGTACTATGAATAAATATGGAAATAATTTAATATTTTATTAGTTTTTAAAAACAATGCCATCTTTTACTAATTGCTTTATTTACATCCTTAATATCTTAATGACTTTTGCAATTAGCAATAATGAAAAGTATATTAAGACTTTCTTCATATTTGCTAGATAAAGCTTGCCGACATTTATTATCATACATTGTAAGGGCGAAGCGTAAGGGCCTTTGAGCTTCATATATAAATATGTGGAAAACAGCAATCTCTAGTATAAATTTTAAATATTTGCACCTTAATGTAGTATGTAGGGAATTCTATGAAAATTAAAATTCTATCCTTTATACTACTTATAATTTCGCTTTTTTGCTTTATCGTAAGTCCAATTGTAATTTCACAGAGTAGTAGTTGGATCACGAGTATACAGGTTTACGATGTGACTACTGCATCAAAAGTTTTAAACTCTAGCCAACTAATTGCGGGCGATACTTACAATGTTACCATTACTATTTCAATACCTTTCACTAACCCTTCTAATACCTTTTATATTACGTTAAATCCATCATTAGAACGATATGGTGCTCAGTTTTGGTATATACTGACGCCAAATTATCAAGGCTATGACGCTAAAACTTTTCAGCCAACTAATTATACAATTTCCTTCATTCAATATTCTGGTTCATTAGTTCTTTCAGCCGTATTCACAATCCCTTCGAATTTCACTGATATAGGCAGTATAAACGGTGTAATATTGCAGAAACCTCAGCAGCTTAACATAATTGTAATTACAGTTGGTCAAAGTAATGTAGGGCAATATACTGCAACTATAGTTTCTCAAGAAATATTAGAGTATTATACACTATATTCTAAAGCTGTCTCACTAATACAATCTGGAGAAATATCATCTCAATACAAACCATTAGTTGAGTCCATATTGAATAATGCATCTGCTTTATACTCACAGGGGTTAGTCTCTCAAGCTATTTCTGAATTGCAGTTAATTAATCCCTCATATTATCCTTCTCCACCTAGTAGCTTATTATTATATGCCACAATAGGTGTTGCGGTAGTGTTAGCAGTAATAGCTGTGTTTGGTTCATAATGTATTTTAGAACTAAGGGTGACTATGAAGAGCTAGATAATACAAGAAAGGATATTATAAAAGAATTATCCTCAATAAAAGTTGTAGCTGCGAGATATGATAAAAATTTAGCTGAAGAAATAGAGAGTGTGGTCAACAATTTTGTTAATCCAGTATAAATTATATAAAGTATAATTTTATTTTCAATTCACCACAAGATTTATCAGTTAATAAAATATATTATTGTAATTTTAACCATATCCAAAAATTTTATTATAAATCAGAGAGTTTAAATGATACAACTTTAAGGAAATTTTAACCAAATTTCAAATGAACGAAATTGTTGTCCACACTCATTATTTCACAAAAAAGACCTTTATAAGTATTTCTCGTATAATTACATTCAAATAGAAAATTTCAATAAATGTTTTTTATTAACAATTTTTCTATTCTACTATATTAAACTGAGCAAAACAAAGATTAATTATTTATATATAATTTAAACAAAATAATCCATATAAAGTTATTATTGATAATAGTTATCTTAAATTATTATGATAATTTTAGTAATTTAATATATATTAACTCTTATTTAAGTAACTGATTGTGAGAAAAATAAACGTTAGTTGCAGTTATATTGGTTTTGTCTTAATTTTAGTATGATAATAATTTGTTGATTTAGTATAAATCATATAATTAGAAATTTTTAACTAAATGTTAAATTTAACTTAAAAAAATATTATAATTTTCTTTAAATTTTTACTATATATTTTTACACTGATGGAAGCGATTTAAGGGAATTTAGATTAAATTTTATGAATGAAATTATTACTCACACCGTGAATTTACAACGCAATTTATTCGACAAGCTTTAACGGAGACCTAATCCACAGTTAAGTTAAATTATATAGTTACTATGAAAAATGCCTATAATTGTTCCTTAAATTACCAATAATTTTATCTTTAAGAAAATTATAGAATTCAATAATACAACCTAATTATATTTAAAATATTTTAGTTAATCACGTATTTTACTTAATTTTTCAATTAATTTATATTTCTTGTAATGCCTAATTTCTATCTCATCTATAAGCTTATTGAAATCTTCCTTACTCATACACTTCTTTGCTTCTGCTAATAGATAAATTACAGTATCGTATTCTCTAGACCCACGCTTAATTATGCTTTCTGCAGATCTAAGTACGTAATCTTTCAACTTCTCTGGTTTCCTCTCACATACAATATGTAATAAATCTAAGTATCCATAATCTGATTCTGCTATTTTTTCAGCTAAAAGATCCTTTAGATCATCATCAATATTAGTATAAAAAAGTGATGCATCCAGAATATTTCCTTCATTTATTAAATATCTTACAATTTTATTAGATAACTCCCTATCTTGTAAAATAATGTCCCTATAACTCCAAATTATTTGATATATCTCATTGGGTAGGTTTTCATCAATTGCTCTCTTAATGTACATTTTGGCTTTGTCGTAATCCTTCCTTTCAATATAATATTGTATTATCATGTGATATTTTTTCATTTCTTCAGAATACTTTAATGCTTCTTTTGGATCTATAAGTAATAATAGCTTTACTCTTATCGAGTAGTCTAAGTCTTCCTCTTCTAACGTCTTCTTTGCTTCATCATACATCTTATTTTTTATTATAATTTCTGCCCTATAATGTGGAGGTAAAATATGCTCAATTAATTTAAAGAATTTTTTGTCAGCCTCGGCTTTCTTAGTTAAAACTTCAATTAGAGGACTCGTTAATTCGTACTCATCTTGCTTTATTATCTCCCCCAGTTTTCTAACGTCCTCTTGAGTTAGGTCCTTTTCTACTAAAGCCTCACCTATGGCCTTAAAGATAGGTTCATTATAATAATAATCGCCGTAATCGTCATAGAAACAGCCGAAGCTCTCACAGTCCAACGTTATCTTTTCTAATAACATTAATAAATCTTCTTTAGAAATATTATTTTTAAATTTTTCAATAACATTTGCCATATCATTTACAACACCCTCATCAACGTGGCCACTTTCGAAAACTCTTAGAAAAGATTTTATTCTAATATTCTTCTCCTCTTGTTGTATTAACGGTAATATTTCTTCTCCTTCTAAGGCTTTAATTATAATATTAATTAACTCTTCTTTACTCCTCTCTCTCAATTTAGCCTTTAACTTAATTGTATCAATAACGTTGTCATTATCGTTTAAATAAAACAAAAGAAGCGCAACTACGTGCTTACAATCTCCTCCTAATGGGCAACTGCATCTATTAGATAAATCAGAAAGTGATACAGTTACCCTATATACTTTAGTCCCTGCTACTAAGCCTTGTAAAAGATCACCATCAATCAAAGCTGTTATAACTCTGTTTTCGTTATAATATTCCTTTCCTTTATTGAATGTGGAATAGCCAAATCGCTTTATAATATTATTCTCATCAAGAGTCTTCATTATTTAATATCATTAAAAGAGAAAATAAAAAGTAATCG
>Ga0081474_123828_pt1 | contig 15162 bp, 13 predicted proteins | sample OneHunmetagenome_2_FD_70978 | JGI IMG/M metagenome (GOLD analysis project Ga0081474, IMG submission 70978) | Ferrous microbial mat communities from One Hundred Spring Plain, Yellowstone National Park, USA v2 (version 2) | ecosystem: Environmental > Aquatic > Non-marine Saline and Alkaline >... | reverse complement strand
CATCTTACCAAACTATATTTACCTAGAAACTGCTTTAAAGCAAGCTAAGACAATTGTTGATGGCTTGTTGGATAGAGAGAAGGGTAAGATTTTGCACGCTAAGATTAAGAGGTTCTGGTTCGGTAGTAGGGGGAATAAAAGCGATAAAGGTAATAGGAATGTGAAGTTTCACGTTTTGGAAGACCACGTGGAAATTAAAGTTAAAGACCCATGGGGTAAGTGGGTTTTTGGTAAAGCTTACTTCGGCAAGGAATACTTACCATTACTCCATGAGTTGGAGGATTTAGCGAGTAAAAAGGAGGAGGGTTACGGTGCTGTAGTAAGTTTCAAGGATTACCCTATGATCCACCTCCAAATCCCACTCTGGCTTTATCTGAAGCACTTCTCTTCACCAAAACCTGTGGGTTACGGTTTGGTTGCCGGTTTTGATTTGAACAGTGATAGACTAAACGTTGTTGTAATTAGCAAGGATGGAGAAATTATTGCTAATAAGACTTTTTGGTATTCGGATGTTACTAGACCGGGTTTTCCTAAAGGTAAAGCTATGGCTTTGCGTTTGAATACTCTTTCACAAGCTCTCATTTTCCTATCAAGGGTTGGTGTTGATTACGTAGTTTTTGAGGACTTGTCCCTAGTTAAGAATAGGAGGTTCACTAGGAGTAAGAGTGGTAATAGGAAGATAACGCGTTTTGCTAAGAGGCAAATGTTAATTCACGGTGTTATTAAAGCACTTAGGTTGGGTTTCGACGTTGTGTTAGTTAACCCTAAGGGTACTACAAACTCTGAGGGTCACGATAGGATAATGAGGGAGAAGGGGTTTGATAGGCATACAGCCTCAGCTTACTTAATAGCATTAAAAGGATTAGGAATGCTAAATGATATCAAATGACATAAAATTCACGGTTCATCGAAAACTGCTGGCGACGGCAAATTATTGAAGAGTATAAACCAATGTTGGGACTTCACGGTCATATCCATGAATCAAGGGCATTTGATAAGGTTGCTGGTACTCTAGTCCTTAACCCTGGTAGTGAATATAATTCTGGCATCTTCCACGGTATTTATATTGTTCTCGAAAATGGTAAAGTAAAAACGCATCAGCTTATAACTGGATGAAAAGGGCTTTTATTTCTCGTGCACCTATACTGAGTGAGTGAAATTTTCTCCCCCTTTAAAAACTGTTTGACTAGTATTGTGTTGTTTATAAAATAAAACAATGTAAACTTAACTCGAGTGAAGATATAATACTATCCGGTAATTATTAGACATATTCTTTACCATTTTGCGTATTTTAGCCATTTTCCGTTGAATGTTAGTAGCATTCTTTCATTTCCTTTCTCATCTGTAGTTTTTCCCACATCTATTGTGACATCTATCATACTCATTATCCCATCACCGGACATTTCATGTGCTACATCTTTTATTACTGGACCGTAGAGTAGTACTGCCTCATATAGTCTGTATATGAATGGGTCTGTTGGTGGCCACGGTTGTGCTGGTGTCCTCATTGGTACTTCCATTAATATTTCCTTATACTCTGGCGGTAACTCTAAGAGTTTCACAAGTTTCTCAGCCTCCTCCTCAGTTGCTTGCCCGTAACCATACAATAACATCGCAGCGTAAACCGGGCTACGACCAATAGCCTTACCAATTTCTTCCCAAGTTAACTTCTTTTCCCTTTTTCTCTGTAACATGAACTCCCTAGCCCTAGATTTATCAAGCATGAGTTATAGTTTTGATTTCCGGTTTATAAATTATTCACATAAACAGAAACCATTAATTAAAGTTTGTTTTTAAAAAGTTGTCATTTAATATAGTCATATCATTATCATTTGTTGAAAAATTTAAGCAATATTTTGAATAGTAGACATATCGTATCCTTATTTAAGTTTAAGGTAAGGCATTATTAACTTAAAGGGGTGAAGAGGCTAAGATCAAGTTGTTCTAAACCTACTAGAAAACAGCCTTTTGTTGCTATTTTAAATTGTCATATCTTTCTCCTTACCATTACCTACATCAACCTTTCTATACCTACCTCATTAAGAACTATCTTATCGAACTTTCCTTCTATATCGTGTTGGCGTTAAGCATACTTAATTCAGCCTAGGGAGTGCTATTTCCATAATAGTCTTCACGTCTTCGGGTTCACTAAAAGCTTTAAAAATAGTGAGTTACGTAGAAGTTTATAGTCGCTCTTCCAAAAACAATATTATAGGGGTATACCCATATAATAATAATGGCTACTATAACAATAAAGGTGGATAAAAGGATCGAGGAGTTAATAAGTAAAATGATTAAATTGGGAATAGCTAAGTCTAAGAATGAGGCTGTTAACCTACTCATAGAATATGGAAGGGCTGAGATAGAGAGAAAAATTAGGGAAGAGGAGGAAGTTCAAAAGTTAGTAGATAAGTGGTTAAAGGAAGGGTTTCCTTATGAGGGGTTGGACACTTCAGATTTAAGGGAAGAAAGGAATGAGTAATTATTATATTGATACAAACGTAATACTTTCTTTAGCAGAGAAAGATGCAAACTATCAGAAAGCATTAAAAATCAGAGGATTTAGGGATCTAATAACGGGAGAGATTACAGTCCTTGAGTTAAACTCCTTCTACTCGCGCAAAATTAAAAGAGAGATTGAAGCTAAAGCTGCTACTAAATATGCGTTAACAGTATCTAATGTCAAGGTAGTAGAAATAGACGCGAATAAGCTGATAAAGAAGGCTACAGAACTCTCCCTTATCTTACAGCTTAAAACTTTAGATGTGCTTCAAATAACTTCTGCTTTACTGACCGGTTCTTCCTTTTTCATAACTTTCGATAAGGATATTGTAAAAAAGAAGGAGTTAATAAAGGAGAAAACGGGTTTAGAAGTTTTAGAATAACTTTATAGGGACAGAGTAGATCTTTCTCTTAATCGCGTCCTCAACAGCTCTGGTAACAGCTGCTGCGGCAACTCCTACTGGGATTTCACCTATACCCTTAGCACCTAATGGAGTATAAGGTGAAGGCGTTGGAACTAAATGGACTTCAAACTCGGGCATTTCAACCGCCGTGGGAATATTATAGTCTGAAAGGCTATTAGTCAATAACTGACCATCTGAGTTATACACGTATTGTTCATATAAAGCTAAGGAAACACCTATTGCAGAACCGCCAATTACTTGCTCTTTTACAACTTCCTCATCTATCGGAGTCCCGGGGTCTAGATAAACCACTAACTTTATTGGCTTTATCAATCCCGTTTCCTCATCAACTTTAACTACAGCAATATCGCAAGCAAATGGATAAGCATTGAACCTCGTCTTACCCTGTTGGGAATAAACGTATCTAACTTCCTCCCCTTCAAAGGATGTTATCGGGACTAGTTTATCGTTAATAATAAAGTACCCGTCCTTAAAGTCCCCTCCATATTTCCTCCTTATATTAGCTATGAGTTCTTCAGTAGCACCCTTAATTGCACCGGCCATAAAAACCGCCATCCTACTCCCACCTGGGCCGAAACTGGTGGGGGAAGAAGTACTGTCTAAAAGTTCGACCTCGGTCTTCTCAATGGGAATTGAAAGCAGCTTTGAGACTAATAGTCTGGCAGTATGCTCGTTCCCTTGCCCTTCTGGCCCGTAACCTATCCCTATCACAACCTTGCCGTTCCTTATACTTAACTTAACACCCTCTTGTCCGGAGGGCGTACTCGGGTCTGTGGAACAAGCCAACCCAACTCCGTAACCCTTATTTCTTAAATCCCAAATGTCCTTCCTTGAGAGTGCTAAATCTAAGAGTTGTTGAGGGTTACCGGAATCATAAAGAGCATAAGGTGCGTCATAGGGGAACGAGTCTATGAAGTTCTTTCTCCTAATCTCACTCTTATCAATTCCTAATTCATCTGCAATAGAATCCATTACCCTCTCTAAAGCCCATGTATGCGGTGGTGTTCCCGCACCTCTAAACGCACCGGGTGGGTTTTTGTTAGTCGCAACTAAACTTACGTCATAACGTATATTCTTAATCTTATAAGGCCCGGCAAGTATACCAACTGGTTTGAACGGTTGTCCGTTGAATAATGAAGCACCTATGTCTTCCCAAACCTTAAAGTCTAAACCGGTTACAGTGCCATCGCTCTTAAAGTAAGCCCTTATCTTAAACTTCCTCTCGGGCCCAGAACTATTAGAAGCCTGTAAGTGCTCATTCCTAGTCTCAACCCATTTGATGGGGATATTAAACTTCCTGGACGCTAAACCCAAAATTATAGCGTATTTAATTACTGAGAACTTCGCACCGAAGCTCCCACCATGCCTTACGGGGATTACTTTCACTTTAAAGTATTTCGATAGTTCCTGACTTTGAAATTGTGGGGCCTGTATGTTGGAAATTATTACAACTTCATCACCCTCCGGATAAGCTATTACTCCGAAAGTCTCTATTGGGTTCCCTGAAGACCTACTCCAGTATAAAGATAATTCTATTTGCTTATCGTTACTAGGCATTTCCCCGTACTCATAAGTTTTTGTATAAACTACGTTACTCTTTACCTCTTCGAATACCAGACTTTCGTTCTTTAAAGCCTCGTCAATGCTAGTTACTGGCTTTAAAGGCTCGTAGTCTATACTCACTTCTTCAGCCAAATCTACTGCCTTATAAGGATCCTCAGCGATTACCAACGCTACTGGCTCTCCTACATACCTCACCTTCTTATAAGCTAACGGTGTTAGAACCACAGTACCCTCGTTTTCTGAAGGTTTAAATGATGGGATTTTGAGTACGTCTTCCGCTGTGAAAATTAGTCCTCCTTTTTCCAATACGCTTTTATAATCAATCCTTTTTATTAAAGCATGTGGATAAGGGCTCCTCACAAAAGCCCCGTAATATCCCTTATAGGGTAAATCGTCTAGGAATTGAGCCTTACCTAAAATTAGATCCTCGACATCGACTCTTCTCATGTGTAGTTTTAAATCGAAACAAATATTAAATGCTTTCTTACAAAAATGGTTAAATACCCCTCTTCAGAATTCCCACTATGCAAGCGTATCTAATGTACCCAGACGTAAGGGACGAATGGGTAGTTTTCGTATCTGAAGACGACTTATGGAAATATAATACAAGAACTGGTGAATTAATAAGGCTTACCTCAGACTTTGGTATAGTCTTAAACCCTAAAATCTCACCAGATAAAAAATGGATAGCTTTTGTAAGATATCAACCAGGTGATCAACCGTTATCCGAAGTTTATGTAATTCCCTTTAACGGTGGAGAACCTAAGAGGATGACCTATTTCGGTAGCCCGGTTACTAACGTTGTGGGTTGGACAACGGACGGAAAGATAGTAGTTAAGTCAGACTTTAAGAGGCCGTTTCTGAAGTGGAGGGAGTTATTTTCCATAGATCCAGTGACTGGAGAGATTAAGAGGTTGCCATATGGGCCAGCTGACTCTATAGCCTTTGGTGAAAGAGCGTTAGTAATCGGTAGGAATACAATAGATTTACCTTATTGGAAGGGTTATAAGGGCGGAACGAGGGGGAGGTTTTATATCGACTATGGCTATAAGGGGGAGTTCAAGCCTTTTCTTGAACTAAATTCTAACCTAACCAGCCCTATGTGGATAGGAGATAGGTTTTATTTTATTTCAGACCACGAGGGGACTGGGAATATATACTCAGTGGACTTAGAAGGAAACGACTTGAGGAGACACACGAATTTCAACGAGTATTACGTAAGGAACGCTAGTTCAGATGGTAAAAGGATTGTATTCCAAATGGCTGGAGATATATACTTGATGGAGGGTGAGGAGGTTAGGAAGTTAGAAATTGACGTGCCTATAACGGGAAAGCACAGAATGGGTAAGTTTAAGGAGGTCGATAAGTACTTAACTTCCTTCCATTCCGATGGGAATTATTTCGTATCAATTGTTAGGGGCAAAGCTTTTTTGATGCGTAATTGGGATGGCCCAGTAATTCAGCTGGGTGATAGGAGCGGTCTTACTAGGTATAGGAGTATAAGGGTTATCAAGGACAAGGTGTTTACCTTAGCGGACGAAAATAGGATTGAAGTTTACTCACTTGAAGGGAGAAAAGTAAAGGAAGTTAAGGCTAGGGGTTATGTAGAGAAAATATTCCCATCACCTAACGGTAATCTAATAGCCGTCGTTAATAATGATTTTGAGTTGTGGATTATAGATTTAGTTAATGACACGCAAACGCTTTTAGATAAGGCTAAGTGGTATATTGAAGAAGTAGCGTGGCACCCAAGTGGGAATTGGTTAGCCTATACTTATCCGGAATTCGGTTATTGGATGTGGAATAGGGTTAGGATAAGCGATCTAAAGACTACTAAGGACGTAACTACTCAAGGTTATTTCAACTTTTCATTATCCTTTGATCCAGATGGAAAATACTTGTACTTCTTGTCCTCTAGGAATTTCGAAGCTATCATGGATTACATGTACTTCCACTACGATTTCGTTAATCCAGTGAAGGCTTATTTAGTAGTTCTCAACAAGGAAGCTTTCTCGCCATTTAACCAACAAATAGTGAGCAAGGAAAGTGAGGCTAGAGTTGATTTAGATGGTATAGAGACTAGAGTATCAACTATCCCTATAGACCCTGGGTATTACTATAAGATAAGGGGTGTAAAAGGAGGTAAGGTAGCCCTGCTTAAATTCCCTCCTAAAAGGGTTATAGGGCAAAGGCAAGATGGTGTTATTGAGCTTTTCGACTTTTCCACAAAGGTTAAGGAACAATATATGGACAACGTTACTGATATGGAAGCTTATGAGGACAACATAGTAATAAGGCAGGGTAACACTATAAGGGTTTTAAAAGCAGATAAGAAACCAGAACAAGGGCAAAACGCAAACCCGAAGACTGGGATAATCGATCTCTCAAGGATTAAAGTGTTTGTGGATTTAAAGAACGAATGGAGGCAAATGCTTAGGGAAGCCTGGGTGTTAATGAAGGAGAACTACTGGAAGGAGGACATGAATGGTATTGATTGGGAGAAAGTCTTAGGAAAGTATGAAAGGCTGATAGACAAGGTTAACACGCGTTATGAGTTGTCTGACTTAATTAAGGAAATGCAAGGGGAACTGAGGACTTCTCACGCTTATGAGATAAGTGGTGATTATGATGTAGAAAAACCATACAACGTCGGCGGTCTGGGAATTGATTATAAATATAATGGTGAGTGTTACGAGATTACTGAGATCTTTGTAGGTGACCCTAATGAAGAAAACGAGAGATCACCGTTATTAGACCCCGGAGTTAACGCTGAGATAGGGGATTGTATAATATCGATTGATGGCGTAAAGTTGGACTTAGAGAACCCGCCAGAAAAGTTGCTCGTAAATAAGGCTGGAGACCCCGTAGTGATTGAGCTTAAGAAGAAGAGTGGAGAAATAAAGACTTTCTCTGTAAGAACTCTGAAGAACGAGAAATATGTTATTTATAGGAGTTGGGTTGAGAGGAATAGGAGATACGTTAACTCCATGGGGTTTGGATATATTCACATACCGGACATGATGGCCCAAGGGTTTTCCGAGTTCTTTAGGCTTTATACTTATGAAGCGTTTAAGTACGGTAGTGTAGTAGTAGACATTAGATATAACGGAGGTGGGCATGTCTCTCAATTACTGTTAGAAAGGCTTCTGACTAAGAGAATAGCTGTTGATATCCCGAGGAGGGGAGAACCAATTCCCTACCCCGTTGTAGCTCCTACCCGCTTAGTACTTATAGTTAATGAACAAGCTGGTTCAGACGCTGATATATTCACTAATTCCTTCAAGCTCTACAAACTCGGTAAAGTTATAGGGACTAGAACTTGGGGAGGTGTTGTGGGGATTGATAGTAGGTATTCGTTAGTTGATGGCACTTTAGTTACTCAGCCTAAGTACGCTTTCTGGTTCATAAACGTAGGTTTCGGTGTCGAGAATTACGGCGTAGATCCGGACATTGTCGTTGATAATCTGCCACAAGACTATACGAGGGGTGTTGATAGACAATTGGAGGTTGCTATTGAGGAGCTTAAAAAGGAAGAGATCGTGGATTCTATTAAGTTATTCCGGGATTCATTATCACGGAACAGTTAATTTTAGTTGAAATAGAGGAGGAGGTAATTTTTCCTTTAACACCCAGAATTCGAGTATAATTTTTAACCCTTTTTTATAAAATACTCTTACCATGAAATTCTTTTTATCAAATGTTCAAGAGGTAAAGAGACAAGAAGTTCCGATTAAGGGTTCTAAAGACGCATATATTCAATGGTTAGTAACTAAAGACCACGGTGCAGAATACGCTGTAAGGCGTTTCACCTTAAAACCTCACGGTGTTATCCCAATGCATGTTCATAAATATCAAGAGACTGTAATAATTGTTAAGGGTAAGTGTAAGGTATGCGTTGCTGATAAGGTTTACGAAATGAAGGAGGGGGATTACATATTCATAAACTCTAACGTAAAACATGCTTTCATTAACGGTGACGAAGATTTAGAATTCTTCTGTGTAATAAACTACACAGACGATATGAGTATTACGACTTTAAATGAAGATTGTAAATAATAAATCGAGTGATTAGAAAAGTCCCTTCCTTAACTTGTTCCAGAAACAGATAACCTTGCTTAAAGTTCAGTCTGTAACACGTTTACGTAACTATTAGTTATTTTTAATTACTTCTAATCCCTTTAATGCTATTAAGCAATTTTTATGAACTTTTCCGTTAACGTTAGATTGGAGGGTGCCACTGTGAAGTCGATGAGCAGTCGCGAGGTGGGGGAGGGCACCCGATGAAACTCCCCATGTCCTTGAAGGGAGTGGTCTAACTACCGCTCCCGTAGACGGCATGGAGAGGGAGAAGGAGTGATGAGGCCGAGTGATTAACAGTCACGAAAAGTGACTATTAGTCACGATGAAGGCCGAACTCTAACTAACGGATTTCAATACTCCTACGGTAGTGTAAAGGTTTATGTTTTTAAATTCAAGGGGTTTTCCCTTCCCTTTTTTCTCTTTTACTATGAAATATACCGTTTTAACGTAATGAACACTTTGTTGTAAAGAACGGGCTCTAATCTCACAGAGCGTATACTCATACAATGAGCTATAAACGATTAAGTGCGCTTAAAAAATGAGTGTTTTGTACTTTAGTAATATAAATTTATTTTTATATCTTGATAAAACAATACACTTGTTTTGCAAGAAGCAAAGGTTTTAAGATTACGTAGGGTATAGTAGCATATGCAAGAACTGCCAAAACCCTGGTTTGATCTATTAGGTTACAAGAAGACTAGGATTGAGGAGGCTTATTATGAATCTAAGATTGCTGAAGAGTTTATTAATGAAGGACTTTTACGTAATGCCGCCGGTAAAGCATTTCAAGCCTGGAAGGCTTTACTGGGAGCGATGTTAGTTGATAAAAGGGATGAACTGTTAAAAAAGTATCCGGGAAAGAAGAGGTTAAGAGGAAAAAAGGTTGTGGAATTCGCTGATTGGTTAATAGCCATAGTTCCTACTTCTTATTTGGAGGAACTTTCATTATTGCTTGGTAAAGACGTTAACTTAATAACTAAACTAGCCTTAGCTGTGCATGATTACCAATACAATGGGGCCGATAAAGACGCAATACTAAGCCCTTTCAGAACCGATGAGATTGCAAAGATTAACATACTGAACTTATTAGAAGAAGTAAGGGCTAGGTTACAAAAAGTTAGCTAATTAGTTAGAGCTTTACCCGGTGTATATTCTTTGATTTAGCAATGGTCATTATCAACTGCATAGTTATCCTTAGAGGAAGATATCGTGATATTCACCCTTTTAACACTGTAAATAATATAATAAATCATTCGTGAGAAAACTATTAAAACAAAAAATTTCTGAGTACTACTAACTCGTACAACAAGTTGATCCTTTATTCATTTACCATAATTTTTTATTTTTTAGTAATCCATATTATTTAATGATAAAAAGATTTGAAATAAGAAAAGATGGAATTGGTTTTTGTTATGAAGGGTCTTGGATTAATTTAACTGTCACAGATGAAGGTATAATAGTTGCCGAAGAAATTTCTTATGAAGTTCCTATAGGTTCTCAATTAAGTAAGATTAAGTTGGTCATAAAGAAAGGAACTGTGTATGTCCAAACGCCTTTCGGAGTTTCTGAACTTAAAGACTCGGGTACGATTGTAGAAAATATAAAGAGGCTCAATGAGGAAGTTATAAAGAATAAGAATAAAGAACTATATGAAAAAATCTTATCTCACTTAGGGTGAGGGAGGCATACCACCAGCGGGTGGTGATGGAGGTGGTGGGTAATATGTTGTTCTTGCTGCTTTAGTTATTGCCATAGCGCCTTCCACCATTAAGAATATAGAGACTAGTAATACAAAGATCCCGGCTATTAGGTCTAAAACTCCTCCAGCATATGCAGTATCTACTGCACCGGCTATAATTCCCGATAAACCAGAGGTGTTTGGTAGACCAGAACTTATTATATTTCCTCCTACTATTATTTGGCCTACGCCGAAAATTAACAATGCTACGGCCAATATAATGTCTGTAATGCTTTTCCCGATTTTTGATTTACTCATGAAAAGTCCTATCATTAACCCTATAGGTGCTATTATTCCAGCTACAATCCCTAAACTCGTGCCGAAATAAAAGATCCCCGTTAGAGCAAGTGAGACTCCAGTTGATGAAGAGATACTGGTAAGACCGCCAAGTCCTATGTAAGTGAGAACTGCTGCAACTATCCCAAACACGTAAGCTATAATTTTAATCACTGGTAGAGTACTGGTTTGTACCGGATATGGAGCGTAAGGAGTTGGTTGATAATACACAGTACTAGTTTGAGGTTGTGATCTCCCCATTATTACAGCTATTAATATGAATACGCTACCTATTACTAATTCAACTCCTTCAGAAGTGAAGGGTGTATGAGGTATTATAAATAAGGCCACTGCAATTAATAGGAAATATAGGAATGCTAAAATCCCTAGAATGAAGGAGAAAGACCCAGAAAAGCTCCTTTTAATTCCTACAATAAGTACAAATATTCCAATTATTAAATAGATGGCCGATGCACCTACTAACGTTCCCAATACCCCACTAAAAGATCCAGCTCCTCCTGAGAAAGTAAATGGTGATATGAATAATAGCATTAAGGATATTGCGAATAATAGTATTTCTAGTCCAGTGAATATCCCGGCAATTAATGAGAAATATTTTCTGTTATAGTTAGTAAGCTTATCCAGTGATGAAGGCCCTTGAGGATAAGGAGGTGGAGGATAATAGGGAGTTGGCTGTTGAGTTGTTGGTGGCATTGGTTGTGGAGGTGGTGATTGCGGTGCTGGCTGAGTAGGTGTGGGTGAAGGAGTTGTTGTGGATTGAGGAAACTGGTACCCACACTTTGCACAGAATAATGCATCATCAGGGTTTGGTGTACCGCATCTTGGACAATACTTAGTCATTTCAATTTAAACTTGTGTCTTTGGACATTAATAAACTTGACTAAATTGTTACTACCTTTAATTTCAGTTTACCAAGATTAATTGTATTTATAACTTTCTATCGTCTATTATATCAAAATTTTAAACAGAGAAGTTAAGGGAATGTGGGTATTCCAATTTTTTCCGCAACCTTCTTTAACTTAGGATCTAAAGTTGCTAGCCTCGCTTTTTTCTCTGCGGACACGGTTATATAAATAGAATCATAAATAGAAATCTTATATTTAAGGGAGTTCTTAAAGGCTTCCTCAATATAGCTCGAGGAATTAATGAGTTTCGTGGACTTCATGAGCTCATTTAACGCTTCATAAAGCTTTAGCGCAACCTCTTCATTCACAACTTTCTTTTTTACTGCAAGAGTTATTACATTCAAAGCTTCTCTGTAGGCAATATCCAAGGTCAAAGAATTAGGAACTATATTAACCAACTTTTCCCAACCAGTACCTTTGAGCACTAAGGTTGATAAAATGCTCCCGTCAATCACTGTCTCTATATCTCCTCACCTCCCTTAAAGCGAAACCATCAGTCGAGACGTTTACTGATCTGAGAATCTCCACAGCCCTCCTTGCGTGCTCCTCCCTCTCCAGCTCGTCCAATTTCTTTACAATAAACTCTCGAATCAGCAAATCCCAGTTAACATTGTACTTCGTCATCCTCTCCTTTAGTTCTTTAGGTATCTTTATTTGCATATAATAATCATACCTTAACGCGTTTTAAATGATTCATTAAGAGGTAAAGTAATATCGCTTAAAAAGGGAATATTAGTATTAACTTATTACGTTAACGTTTGAAGGATCAACATGGCGTGAGAATCTAATTCTTTGAAAGTTAGCAGTTCTACTTTCTCATCACTTCTTCTCTTCTCCCTCTTCCTCCGGTAAGATAACCTTAACACCTACGCCGAAAAGCTTTCTTATAACATAATCTACTAACCTGATATAAGCACCTTTTTGTCCCATAAACGCCCCAGTCTCCTTCTTTAACTTTACAGCCAATTCATTCCCCTGGAAATCTATGTCCTCAATGTGTTTAATTATCCATGGTATCGGGTGGACAGCCTTTATGTACTCCTTAAAGTCAAGTTTTAGCTCAACAACTCTAACCTTATTCCCCGTGTCCTTCTCTATATTGTTAACCCTCTCACCGTTCTTGCCTATAACCCTCCCCGCATACCCTTCCTTAACTATTATTAGCGAGTCCGGAACGTATTCTTGAGTTATTCCTAACTTTTTCTTCTCGTCAAAAAATTCGACAACAGTAATAACATCACCATCGGGAGCGTGAACCTTTACAGTCTCATAGATCTTCTTTTCTAACTCATTCATACTCCTAGACCTTAACTTGTATTCTAAAAGTAGTTTAAGTCCTCTCTTAGCCCCTTCCCTAACTATATCCTTAATTCCTAAGTCAACCACCTTTGCGTTCTTTTCGTTGAGTAATACCTCACGTAATAGTGCTGAGGGGTCTTGCTTGACGTCCCTTAAACTCTGGAATATCGGATCACCAGCAATTATAACTCTTGAATTTTTACCAGCCCTTATGAAAAGCTCAAGTACGCTTTCAGGTTTCATAGACTGGACGTCATCAAGGAAGACTATTGAATCGTTAAATGACCTACCCCTCAAATACCTTGAGTCCAGTATTTCTATTTTTCCGCTATTAAACATATCATCTAACGACTTTTCTTCTATGAACCCTCCCAAAACGTCTTTTATATACTCTTTAACTACTAACTCATAATTTTCTATGTCTTTCTTAGTTAACTCCTCTTGTGTTACTACATCTACAACTGGTTTAGCTACTACTAATTTTCTAAACTTACCGCTATTAACAGCGTCTATTCCATAAGCTAAAGAGAATAAACTCTTCCCGGTACCCGTGGGGCCAAATATACCTACGATTGTGTAGTTGTGGTCGTTCAGTGCTCCCAATAACTCTTCTTGCCCCTTACTCATCGGTTTAATTGTCCCAAGCATATGAGAAATTTTAAAGGAGAGCTTTTGAGATTAACTCAGTTATACAAAAAGCGTGTCCAACTGTACCGAGTTTAGTAGTTTTCGGATAATGAAGAAGTTGCTTTCAATTTAACGTAAGATTTTATGAAAATCATTGTTAATTTTTAAAAGATATTGACAGGATGAGACTGTAACGCTTCTAGTAACTATCAGTTATTTTTAATTACTTCAGAATTTGTCTTGACATAAGTTACAATAGTATTACCGAACCGAAGTACCCTCTATGATGGTCTCCCAACTGAAGGTCACTCACGAGGGTAGTGTGTTTCCCTCGAAGGATGTATGATCCCTTAGCCAGTGGCGGTTGGGAAAGCTACGTCACGGGTAAACACTCTGTCGGATTTTCATAGGGTTTGATAGTTCAACCTCTTATTCTCATACTCCTCCTCATGACGTCTATGGGTTGACCATCTCTCTCGAGGACATAACGAGTTTCATTGAGCACCCTACTCTCCCTCACATTAAGTTCATTGTGCTGTTCTTATTTCTCATGTTAGCATTTGTGGGGAGAGATAGGAATGTTGAGTGATAATGAAAACATAAACTTCACGGTTTGTCGGAAACTGCGGCTCTTTGACGAACTCCGAATGAAATAGTTGGACACACGAAAACAGAGCCATATATGGGAAAAAAGTTATTATGCCCGATGTAATCCCTTTCCCCAATGCGAAACAAGCTAGTTATCTTTTCCTTTATAGGTTCAACAATAGCACCCGCAATATTAGCTACTACACACTTTCCCTTTCCTATAGCACTATTTTCCTTCATTCTGGCTTTTTCAGTAGTAATAATGACTTACTTTCTTGTAAAAGTTGAATGGAAAGAAGGGGGACTATCAATTTACGTGGAGAGAATAGGTAAAATCCCATATTTAGTTTTCATCGTTTCATGGATCACGAGTTATTACCTTTACGTTATTTACACTGTGGTTTATATCCCATATTACGTCCTAAACCTTGATGGTTTAGAGGCTATCATTTTAACCGTCATAATATCCGTCAGCGTGTATTTACTAACTATCATGAGGAAGGCAATTTATGCTTTCCCCTTCATATTTTTCTCCCAGGTAGCGTTAGTATTACCAATAGGTTGGAAAGTTAGTATATCCCATGTACCCTTACCCATAACTTCCTTGTTTACAAACATTCTTTCATCATCACTGATTACGGTTTGTATTACCCTCTCCACTTTTATAAATGGCGATAAATCATTCTCGAACTACATCCCTATAGCCTACATGATAGGCGGTTCAATGTTGTTTTACAGTTCGTTCTTATCCCCCAACATTATCTCGAGTTATGGTGTTGCAATAGGTAATTATGGTTTAATTTTAGCTGAACTTTATGCGTTAAATAACTTGTTAGAATACCGCGGGATAAGTACTAAGGTAAGGGGATTGTTGAACACGCTCATAATCCCCTTCTCTCTCATAGGTAATTTAAATTACTCCTTGTTTTATAATACCCTCATTGTCCCTTCCTTGGTAGCACTTTACTTAAGCCTATCCGTACTCTCTTTTTCTTCCGTGAAACTGCTGGGTAAACTTCTACTTCCCGCAACGTTAACTTCCCTTGCCCTTTTCATTTACGGTAGACCCAAAATCACCTCCTTAAAAATAAATCTATAGTGTAAATAAGTGTTTCAATTACATTAAATGTAAAATTCT
>Ga0081474_130006_pt1 | contig 15192 bp, 14 predicted proteins | sample OneHunmetagenome_2_FD_70978 | JGI IMG/M metagenome (GOLD analysis project Ga0081474, IMG submission 70978) | Ferrous microbial mat communities from One Hundred Spring Plain, Yellowstone National Park, USA v2 (version 2) | ecosystem: Environmental > Aquatic > Non-marine Saline and Alkaline >... | reverse complement strand
TAACCCTAGCCCTAAACCTAGTGAGTAGTCATCCAGGTTCAATCCTCATACTAGACATACCGTACGTAGAAATTAAACCAAACACCCTAGGTCCATTATTGGCACCATATCTGAAGTACGGTCTCATAGCCTTTTATAACTCCACAGAGCAGGAATTACAGGGATATGCGTTAAATGCCCTATACTACGCCGAAATAATGGGCAATAAAGCCGGCGGTCATTACTTGGCCTTTTTACCGTACCTATCAGGAGGACCGCCATTCACCGTGGAAGTGGTTACGGATTACCATGGTAAATTTGACGCATCAATTGGCTATAGCCTAAGCATTAGGGGCTTATTATTCGTGCTTTATGAACAAAGTCATTATCAATCCTATGACCCATGTGCCGTAACGTCCGGGTCTCGGCTTATTTTACCGGGTGGTTATTATTATGTAAGCCCCTTGTTTAATGATTATGCATCACCATACTCCGATAACTATGTATCGCGATGGATTTGGGACTTCTGTATATATTACTCAAATGGTTGGGAATACACAGCCACAGTACCCGATTATATAGGCCTACTCCCATACGACTTCATGGCCATAACGCCGCAGTCGAGTTATAGTATTTCATATGCCGAGTGGACACCACCCTTCACAACAGCAACGACTTACGGCATTGGCCTTGCTAATGATTACGCCTCATCGTGGAATTACTATAAGGAGGGCGGAGGTTTTAGTAATGGATTGGCACCAATACCTGGACCTGAGGCTTACGAATCACCGACAACTCAATCATCGGTAACACAATATGAGTTGCAAATATATTTTAACCTGGGATTGACCAATCTTTTGCAAATAATTATCTATTACATTCCAGTGAGGATGGGCCCAACCCCGTGGGTGTGGGTTTGTGGGGCCGCTCGGGTGAGGACATCCAAGCCGTTGTTGTGCTTAACGTCTGGTGCTCCGAACACATACTCTGTCTGCTCATAAAGCTTTATGAGCTCATCCCTGCTTATTTTGCCGTCGTAATACGCCAGGACCAACTCTGCCCTTAGGCGTCTAAGTGGGTGGTGCATGTATTTGGCAACGCGCCTAAGCAGCCTAACGGCATTCTCATTGTAAAACTTCAAGGCATCATCTGTTTTGTGCGAATTAATGCTTCCAGTGATGCCGAACTTTCTGGCAATAGCATCCCTTAGCACATCGAGCATCATCCTCTTCGGGCAATCCTTACAAGCCGCAATCTTCACAAGAACGTACTCATGGTCACGCCTATAGATATATAGCACCGTCCCATCCCCATCTAACAACCCCGCTATGAACATTGCCAGCTCCTCATTACTGAGACTGTTGAGTATCCTCTCGAGCTCATCGGCGCTGAGCTTGATTGGCCAAGGCCACTCATTGGCGTTTAGGTCTACGCGGAATGACAAAGCAATTGGTTTATGTACGTATTTCACGGCCGGCATTCTCCTTTCCCACTTGATTTTTAAACTCGGCGCCTTAACTGTGCTTAGTAGCTTTGCGAAAAACACTGCGTCAATGCTATTCGTGGTCTTTAACTCCAGCCTAACTCCTCCATCGTATTCCTCAATTGCTAAATCGCTGGCCTTTAGCCCAAACCAGTATGGATTCCTTAGGTTGCTCAACTCATTAATGCCCTCAAGCCAAACGCACAGCTTTATCCCATACCTCCTAAAGGCGTCAACATCAATACCAATAAATTTAAACAACTCCTCACATATTTTAACTTCATCCCAACCAAACCTCTCCCTCAACAAATCCTCGATTTTCTTGACGACTTCGCTCCTCGTCACCCTGTCCTCCCAATCAATGCCGCACTTAACCAACCACTTGTTTAGTCTTTTCGTGCTCATGCCCAATGCATTCCTAAGCCAACCCTTCAATACACCAAGATCCCTAAGCATTCTCAATAGCCTACATTCCTCTTCATGATTACTGACGAGCCACAACTCGTGAACTACATTCCTAACTTTATCCGCAACTTCTCTACCTACAGCATTGCCGTTGTGGCAGTTTGCCTTCACTAACTCCTCGATCTTCCTCGTGACGCAATCCTTATCGCCATTGCCTAGGCATTTCATTGCCTTGCTTATCAACTCGGTGCATGTTTCTATCCTCCCTGCCTGGGTGGGTTGAGGCTGGGAGGCTTCGTTGCTTGTATCCGAGACTTCCTTGCTAGTCATTGGGCCTTTGCCGACTCTCGGCGGCCTATTGATTTTAAACCCACCCTTGGTGATGCACCTAATTCGGTGCATAATTGAAACACCTGTGCTTGTTTAACTCATTCATGAGTATTTTAGCTGCTCCACTGCATAGTTTTGATCCCATGCACTTACTGTGAACGAAGCTCCATAGTTGGCAATTGGCTCCTCGATACGTCATTAACCAAGCCAGCGGCCACACCACCCCACACCCAACAATTATTTTAACAACTAGATTTATAAGGCACCACGAACTCGAAGACCCAACCATTCTCCACTCAAGACTGGCGATAACTTAAACGTGCCTAGGAACTAGGCACAAAACAACACCAACCACACAATACTGGCAAAGAGCAACCATAACAAACACCTAATAACGCAGCACGTGCCGAAAGCGATTATGGAGAAACTACCGAAAGTAACACTGGCGTGAAAACCAACAAACCACCACAAGAGAACGGTTCAAGCCCTGGCGGGCATAGTATTGATCATTGCTTTGTTCATAAAGCACGAATAATAAGCCCCTAATGCTTAGGCTATAGCCAATTGATGCGTCAAATTTACCATGGTAATCCGTAACCACTTCCACGGTGAATGGCGGTCCTCCTGATAGGTACGGTAAAAGGGCTAGGTAATGACCATTGGTTTTATTGCCCATTATTTCGGCGTAGTATAGGGCCCGACTGTATGAGTTATTATTACTACGCCATTGAACTTAACTGGTACATTATTTACGGCACCTCACCAACATCTTTGAGCTTTAATGATCAGAGTTATGAATTATGGACGCCGGCAACAGAGGGTGTGGTGTGCGAGCCCATCGTACCGTCTTGATTTATTATTTGTTTGGACGATCATAATTAATTTAAAAAGTGGCTTAGGTTTGTTAGGAGATAATGAGCAGTGATGTGTCTTCAATTATTAAGCAATTGAACGAACTTGAAATGAAGATCTTAGCCCACATTTACCACTATGGTCCAGACACACCTTGGCTACTGGCTAGGAGGCTCCTTGGTGCTGCTGGTTGGAGACCCATTGTTCCTGAGGATGAGGTTGAGCGAGCTGTACAGCACCTCGTACAATTAGGCCTACTCCAGGAGTTCAGGGGTTCACTTAAGGGTAGGGTCACAAGTTCGGTAAAGCCCTGGCTCAAGGTGAAGCAGAGAAATCCGGAGAGGAGGGGTAGGGGTATTTACTACGACTTAACGAAGATCGGCAGAAAGGTGGCTAGTGAGGTTTGGAAGAATTACGTAAGGCCTAACCTAAGGAATACCGTGGACCCTAAAGGTAAATCCTATACCAGGGATCAGAGAGGCTCGGCCTAAGTACGCTCGATGTATTCTTGACGAAGGATTCCTTCCTCATTAATGCATTGGTTAATAATTGAATATCCAGTGGTAGGCTTGGTCCGTAGTGGGCTAGTGTGTCATTTGGTGTGTATAGTACGGGTTTGTTGACCCAGTTGAATTCCTGAGGTCTGTATTCCTTTGTCTTGCCCTCATAAATAATCAGACCTGGATTTACCCTATCAACAACACCTAACACGCCATCCCTATTGGTTATTAACTCAACGCACTTAAGACCCCTAGCATACCTAAGACCAACCTTGTTAAGTGCTGAGGCTATATATGATGATTCGCATGGAATGACAAAATCGCCGAGCGACAAAACAACAAGCACATTATCAACGCTTACAGCGGATTCCTTCAGGGCATCCATGTAGGTGTTAATGACCCGTGCCGCCTCATTATCCATATCAAGCAGGTTACCCACCATCTCGAAGGCACTTGCTATGGCGTTTAGGTTTGTGGGCATTGGGATTGCCAAAACAGGCGCTATCATTGATAGCGAATCAACCAAATGCTTCTGTACGGGATACGCCAATATTATCAGGTCAGGTCCTAACCTCCTTATCGATTCAATATCAGCTGCTGTGAATGAGCCTATCTTCATAGTCTTCATAGCCTCCCTCGGCCTATAACTCCACACATCACTGGCCACAACTCTGTCACCAGCGCCCAGCACGAATAGATACTCCGTTATTGATGGGTTAAGACTAACAATTTTCCTTGGAACGCCATCCAGGGCTTTGGTTAGTAGCACGCTTTAACCTGGAGAAACCAATTAATTTCTGTTACCTAACCATAGCATAATGATGAGCCAGGACTTTAGCGAGCGATGAGCGAATCTTCTCGCCCCTGACTTTAGGTAGAGATGATCATCAGTTGGCTCATAATTAATCATCCATAGATCATAAACTTAGCCCTCATCACCAGGGGATACTTAAGGGAAAGGTTTATTAGCCATTTGGGTTTCCATGGCTTGATTATGTCGTTTGACAAAGTAGGTAAATTGATAAAGGAGGATTATGAGTTAAGTAGCCATGATCATGAAAACAACGATTTACTAAAGGTCATTGGAGGAATATCCAAGCTTAACGAGGCCAATAGGGCTATGTTTTGCCGGTGGGTTAAGTATGGCTTTATTGAGGGTTCCAAGGCCTTTGTTTCTCCCGTGGGTACCATCACATTGACCGATTGGTCCTCTGAGGTTGATCCATTAATCCACGATCTAATAAACAATGGTATAGCCACCTTGAATGATAGAGGTTATGTGGAGATACCGTACATGATGCGGTGGAGCGAGATCACAGATTTAAGCCCCGTGTGTGTCGATGATTCACTAGGTATTGATCCCAGTGAGACCATATACCCAAGCCCGATGATAATGAAAGTACCACCCTCAAAGGAGTTGATTGAGGACTCCTATGATGACTTATCGAGATCTCTAGCAAATACGATTAAGGGCTTTGACTTCTACATAGATGGTGAGGTTGTTCATGTGGGGCTTAATGTGAGATCAATAGGTTTTGTAAACCCAGTACTGTTTAGGAGCCCGATTGATGTTTTGGTGATCACGGATAATAGGTCAATCATAGCCCATAAGGTTATTGACCCAAGTCGTACAGTCCATAGGGGTTTGTCATCCATGGAGCATTACCTGTTGGATGGCATAGATTACGCAGTGTTGGTTCACAAATACACGTACTATGAGGATCATGTGGAAACCTTCAATAAGATCATTAGTAGGCAGTACATTAGGGATTCTGGGTTTGTGATTGTCCCATACGAGTTGGATTACATGATATTCCTCAAGTGGCCCCGTTATAATTCCATAGTAACCAAGTCCCAGGGCGTTGCGAGTAAACGGGCGTTAATTGGCGGTGCAATTAGTTTTATGCTTAATGCCCGTTAAGTATTAAATTTAGGCTCAATTGAGGTTTTGCGGTGTTCGGATGTCATTGGTTTGGATCTATGTTCCACCAGGTACTGAATACAAGAGAGAGCAGGAGCTGGATCCTAACCAAGTACTAATGATAATTAACAACGGTTGTGAAAGTATCAAGTCCCTTTTGGATTACATAGTTAATAATGTTCTGCATCAAACATGGTATGTGAGGGCTGGTGCACGGGCTTATAAGGGTGGTGGCGATGCCTTAGTACATTTTGTAATAAATGTTGATGGCGGTAGTAGGGAGGTTATGGTTATCGTTTCAAGGAATCCGGCAGATACCTTATTCAATTATTACACGAGTTCTTCAACGGAGAATATTATTGAATGTGATTTTGGATAGCTTAGAAAGTATAATTAGTTATTTCGGTATTTTAAAGAAAAATATTATATATACTTTACGTAGTCACTAGAATATTAAAATTGATAGGGTAAATTTAATTAAGGGAGGAGTATTGATACATAGCGATGCCAAGCGTATCCTATGGCAAGCATACCCTGGAAATCCCCGTCAGGGTTAAGTTGTTCATAGACGGTGAGGAGACCTCCTCAAGCAAGGGCAAGACATTCACAAGGGAGAACCCGGCTCATTTTGATCAAAACATAGCCGTTATTGAAGAGGCTTCGACTGACGATCTCAACAAAGCCGTAGACCTGGCTAGGGAGGTTTTTGATAAGGATAAGTACGGTTGGGTTACGAACTATAGGCAGAGGCTCAGGATCATATATAAGACGGCTGAGATACTCAGGGAGGAGGCTGAAAGGATTGCAGTCACCGTGGCCCTCGAGAATGGCATGCCCATTAGGCAGGCCAAGGCTCATGTGCTTGCCGCCGCAGAGGTCTTCGAGTTTTATGCTGGTCTTGCTGATAAGGTTTATGGAGACTCGATAGTGCTTAGTAATGGTAATGTATCGTTAATATTCAAGGAACCTGTCGGTGTCGTTGCTGCGGTATCTCCTTGGAACTTCCCAATGACCCAAGCCGCGAGGAAAATAGCCCCGGCATTGGCCGCTGGATGTACGGTGGTTTGGAAGCCCGCTAGTTACACACCGATGAGTGCCATGGAGATTTACAGGGCTTTGGCAAGGGCTGGGTTGCCGAAGGGTGTTGTCAATGTTATTTATGGACCTGGAGCTACCGTGGGTAATGAACTCGTTAGGCATCCAAAGATTGATTACGTAAGCTTCACCGGAGAGACAACAACGGGTAAGCTAATCATGCAGCAGGCAGCCGCTGGCATTAAGAGGGTTGGGCTTGAGCTTGGTGGTAAGAACCCAGGTATCGTCTTCGATGATGCCAATATTGAGGAGGCCGTTAGGGCAATAGTGTTTGGTGGACTTAGGAATACTGGGCAGGCCTGTGGTGCTATTAGCCGTGTCCTAGTTCATGAGAGCGTCCATGAGAAACTTGTTAATAGGTTAGCCGAGGTTTCAAAGTCTTTGGTGATCGGTGAGCCGCTCAACGATAACACAGACATGGGCCCACTGGTGTCTAAGGCCCAGGAGGAGAAGGTGCTTGGATACATAGATTTTGGTAAGAAGGCGGGCTTCAAGGTTGCCCTAGATGGAGGTAAACTATCTGGCGGTATTTATGATAGTGGGTATTTCGTGAGCCCCGTAATATTCGACGATGTGGATCCAAAGAGTAGGTTGGCACAGGAGGAGATATTTGGGCCCGTCATTGCAGTGATACCGTTTAAGACGGAACAGGAGGCAATTGAGATTGCAAACAACGTGATCTACGGATTAACAGCCTCAATATTCACAAAGGACCCAGCCAAAGCCCTCAGGGTCGCTAGGAAGTTGCAGGCTGGAACTGTGTGGATTAACGATGCATATACACAACCATCCGAGGGTATTTGGGGCGGCTATAAACAGAGCGGCATTGGACGTGAACTTGGGCTTTACGGACTTGAGGAGTTCCTGGAGATTAAGCAGGTATATGTCGACACAACAGGTAGTCTCGATAGACCTCACTGGAGAACTGTCATGAAGATAGATAAGTTATGACATTAATAAATCGTGATTGAGCTTAAAATAAAAATTATTCAATAATGTTACAATTCATGATGAACATTATAGTATGCATTTTCATCTAATTGATGAGTAATCTTTTTAAATGATTGCAAACCAACTTGAGTGTGTTAGATGTAAGTGTTGAGTATGACGATGGTGTTAGGGAGTTAATTAAAAGTATGAAGGAGAAGTACGGCGACATCATAATAATACTTGGTCATGGGTGCTGCTCACCAACTGAACCTCAGATCTATAGGGCTTCTGACTTCATTGTTGGTAGCGATTATGTCGAGGTTGGTCGTGTTGATGATGTGCCCTTCTACATAGAACGTAGTCTCGCGGAGTCCTATAACGGTTGGGTCTTGACTTTAAGGGTTGAACCGCTTAATGGGGCTGTTGATGACTCATTCTCGCTTGACGTGCTTGAGGGCGTTAGGCTAAGGCTTGGTTTTAAGAAGCTTAAGATATCCATACCGAAGGAGCTGAGAATAAGTGAGCCCCCTCAGTAGGTTTAGGTAAACTTATATATTTTACATCCATTAATATAGTGTGATAGATTTCGAATCAGCAAGGAGAAAGTTGGTAATATCGCTTAAGGAAGAGGGTATAATAAGGAGCGAGAGGGTTGAGCGGGCCATGTTAAGAGTTCCCCGCGAGGAGTTCCTGCCCAACTACCTGAGGTTGCATGCATATGAGGATACACCGCTGGAAATAATGTATGCCCAAACAATATCCGCACCTCACATGGTTGCTATGATGTGCGAACTTCTAGACCTGAAGCCCGGCATCCGATTGCTTGAGGTTGGAACAGGTACAGGCTACCACGCTGCTGTCTGTGCCGAGGCCATGGAGAGGAGGGGAGAAATCTACACGTTGGAGTACTATCCAGGGCTTGCATTATATGCAGTGCAAAACCTGGCTAGGTTAGGTTATTTGGACGTGATTCATGTAATAATTGGTGATGGATCACGAGGCTTACCGAAGTACGCACCGTTTGATAGGATACTCGTTACCGCAGCTGCGCCCAAGGTACCGCCAAAACTAATTGAGCAATTGGGAGAGGGTGGTATAATGGTTATACCGATTGATGAGGGCTTTACACAGATTCTCTACGTGATCGCTAAGGAGGATGGTGGCATTAGGATGAAACCTATTACCTACGTGTCCTTTGTGAGGATGAAATATAGTGAGGAATAGGATTTATAAGAGCGATATCGAATACAGAAGTCGTGGTGGGTGTTGTAGATCGCGGTAGGAGGAGACTTATATTATTCACAACATCCTTGGCAGCGTTTCAGACTCCATATAATTCAACTGTTCTATCCTTCATAACTCCAGTACTTGGTAGGTATTTTCATGTACCACTTTACATACTTGTTTATATACCGATTGTTTACCTAATACCACTGCCAACATTAATGATCGCGCTGGGTAGGTTATCTGATATATACGGTAGAGCCAGGGTTTTCAAAGTTGGGTTCGCACTCTTTGTTATAGGTTCCATCATTGGCGCACTGGCGCCCAATGTTTACATTTTAATATTATCATCATTACTCATGGGTATTGCTTCATCAATACTATCGCCGGGTTCGGCGGCAATAGTCAGCCAGGTCTTTCCTGAGGGTGAAAGGGGGTTTGCACTTGGTATTAACGCAATGTCTGTGTATCTAGGACTAACATCTGCACCGTTCCTTGGAGGCATTATCACGCAGTTCCTTGGTTGGCGATCTGTACTGTTAATAACGACTATCCTTTCAATACTTGGTTTAGTGATTTCGTTCATATCCATGAGGGGTATTGATATTCTAAGACACAGGATACCAATTGATGTTTACGGCTCAACCACCTACGCATTGGCATTACTTAGTATTGTAATGTACCTGCTCTTATCTGCAATGAACAATTGGTTTAACTATATTTATTTACTAATTATTGGTGTTGCGTTATTGATATTATTCGTGTTAATTGAAAATAGGATAAGAAATCCTATGCTTGAATTGTCATTATTCACTGGTAATATATCCTTCATGGCAGGTAATTTAACAGCGTTACTTAATTATATAAGTACGTATTCGATACCGTTCTTACTATCACTTTATTTACAGGCTGTGTTGGGCTATAATCCATTCATGGCAGGATTAATACTTGTTTCTGAACCGATATTCATGGCCACACTGTCGCCAATTAGTGGTAGGTTGTCTGATAGGTACGGTTCCAGGAAAATAGCGGCTCTTGGAATGGGCATTATTGGGGTGGCATTCGTAATGTTGCTAGTGTTAAATATACGCAATTTAATTAACATAGTAATATCGCTGGCTGTTCTCGGAATAGGCTTCGGCTTCTTCTCCGCGCCAAACACGAACTCCGTGATGGGTTCTGTAACGTCTGATCATTAATGGAGCTAGCCATTAATGGGGCCTGTCGAGCCCGCGACCTGGGTTCAAATCCCGGCCGATCCATCAATGATTATGTTTTATGTTCTTCGATCTTATCCCCCGTGGGTGTGGGTTTGTGGGGCCGCTCGGGTGGTGGCTTCCAGGGCGTTGTTGCGTTTTACGTCTGGACCTCCGTACTCGTATTCTGTCATTTTGTAAAGTTTCTCGAATGCTTCACAGCTTATCCTCCCGTCATAAAGCGCTAAGATCAGCTCAATTCTTAATCGGCGGAGTGGATGATGAACATATTTTGCTATATGCCTAAGCAACTTAACGGCATTTCTGCCATAAAACATTAAGGCATCGGCCGTTTCAAGCGATCTATCGCTTCCAACGATACCGAACCTCTCGGCGATTACCCTCTTCAGCATATCGAGGATGAAACTCTTCGGACAGTCCTTACAGACTGAAATCATTACATTAACGGATCCATTGTACCATATCGATCCATCACCATCAAGCGCCCCAGCTATGAACATGGCTAATTCCTTATCATTAAAGTTCTTAATCATCTTCTCGAGCTCGTCAGCGTTTAACTTGATTGGCCAAGGCCGGTTGCCAATGTCTAGGTCCACATAGAATGATAAAGCAATTGATCTAGATACGTATTTCGCGGTCGGTGCCTTATTTTTCCACTCAACGACCAGGCTCGGCGTTCTGATCGTGCCTAGTATCTTTAGGAAAAATACGGCATCAATAGCATTCGTAGTATTTAATATCAACCTAACTTTCTTATTGTATTTCTTAACTGATAAGTCGCTGGCCCTTAGCCCGAGCCAGTATGGGTTCCTTAGGTTGCTCAACTCATTAATGCCCTCAAGCCAAATGCACGGCTCTATGCCGTGTCTCCTGAACTCGTCAACATCGACACCAACGAACCGCCATAACTCTTCGCACATCCCAACCTCGCTCCAACCCAACCTCCTCAGCAAATCCTCGATCTCCTTAACAACATCGTTCCTCATTGCCCTACTTTTCCAGCTAATCCCACACCTCCTTAACCATCTGTTTAGATCCCGCAAGTCTGATATACGGGTCGCGCTCCTAACCCAACCTTTTGACGCACCAAGACTCCTAAGCAACATCAATAACCTACACCTATGCTCATCATCGCCACTGTAGCTTAACCATAGCTTATGAACAATACCTCTAGTGCCATCAGCAACCTCCTTGCCAACTGCGTTGCCGTTGTGGCATTGGTTTCGAACCAACTCCTCAATGAGTCTCGTGACGCATTGCTTGTCGTTGTTTTCTAGACACTTCATTGCTTGTCTTATTAACTCCGTGCATGTTTCTATCCTCCCCGCCTGGGTGGGTTTGGGCAGGGAGGTTTCGTTGCTTGTATCCGAGACTTCCTTGCTAGTCATTGGGCCTTTGCCGACTCTCGGCGGCCCATTGATTTTGAACCCACCCTCAGCCGAGGCAGTAAGGCACCTAATTCGGTACATTGTCAAAACACCTATGCTTGCTCAACTCATCCACAAGCATTTTGGCTACTTCACTACATAGTTTTGATTCCACGCACTTACTGTAAACGAAGCCCCACAGTTGGCAATCAGCTCCTTGATACGTCATTAGCCACCCAAGCAACCAAACCACCCCACACCCAATACTTATTTTATCAACTAGGTTTATAAGGTACCACGAACGTGGTTAATGACAAGTTGAACTGTAAACGAGACTTCACAGGAACGAGAAGGCGCCGATGGCTCACGCTGTGTTGGCTAGAAGCAACTACAGCGCGGATGCGGCGCTAATAAGGGGGCACGTAAGGACGGAAATAATGGAGAAACTGCCGAGGGTTGTACTGACGTAGTTGTAAAAACCATTGTTTTTAAACTAACTAGGCCCGTGCATGCCTTAGTTCAGTGAGATAGGTAATTTACTAGGCATTTAATGAATTTTGACCTACACCTGCGGCAATCGTCCGTGTACCACGGCTTCAGGCATTGGGCCATGGCCTCCGAAAAACCCTCTCCGCGTAATCAGCCCCACTGTTGGGCATTGATTACATGAATAAGGGCTGTTATAGGGTTATTGAACAAAACGGTTTTGATTTTTAACGAGGGATTTGCTAAAGGGGCTCATGAGCTTGCTGTTACCGTGAATGGGTAGGTCTGCCGCTAACAACCCCTTGAGCCGCCCGCCAGAGGGGAATATTATAACTTGATTGGTTATGATAGGTACTCCTGGTGTGGCATCTGGTGTTTTGGGCACCATGAGGTTTACGGGGCAGTTGCTGAGCATTACTGTGGCTAGTGCAATATTAATTAATTACCTAGGTAGGTATGCCGCGTTGTACCTATTCACTGGCATACCACTTATTAACACGGTGATCTACCAATCATTCCTACTTGGACTAAGGGTTATGCTCATTATCTCGACTGTACTTAGTTTTATTGGCGTTTATACATCATTGTTACGTGAGAAATAATTAATCATCATTTTTATATGGAAACCAATCCATGAGAGCCATGATGCTGCATCATGGTAAGAGCCACGATAATTTCTTCACCTTAAGTCCAAGCATTAGTAGTACCAAGTACACCAAACCACCGATTAGTGCGCCCGTGAACCCAGGCGGTGCGTACTTAAATGTTGATGGTAATAGTGTTGGTAGGTAATTCATGAGTAGGCTTCCAATTACGAAACTCAGGATTGCGGCTATACCAATATGCTTCAAGGGCTCTTTTGGTATTGAGTAGAAGTAATCACGCACATCAGCAAGAGTCCTAACCCTACTCCTAAGCCTTAGATACCAATCGAAGATTAGTATGAAGGTTAATGGAAATATTGTTAAACCCACCAGATTCAGGAAATTAACTATATATGTTAATATCCATATTGAGACTATTATTGATGCAATGCCAAGTATCAATATGGCAATAGGTTGCGTAAGTCTAGCCCTGAACTCACTCTTGAATTTCCTAATGGCAGGGTCTATGGCAACTAATAAGTCTATAGCTGATGGATATAGGTTCATTGCATTCGTATGTATTATAGCCAAGGAAGCCCCCAACGCAGCCACCAACACCCACCATGGTGTTCCAGGTGGGAACTGTAATGCGGCCACATTCCAATTATTCGCATAGTATTGACCGGCAAAGCCGAGAATCCCCATCAAATATATTGGTATTATAATGCCAACAGGAGTTGCCAATGCATATAGAACATTAATTCCGCTGTATGGTTTAGCAAAGCGTGATGTTGTTGATGTCTTATAAGCCCAGGATAATGCACCAAATGCGAGCATTAGGTCTATTGCTGCGCCCCATGACTCATTACCACTTGGCTTTGTTGCCCAAAGCACTGCCCAGTTGACGTGGTACGCCGTTATTAGGTAGTACGTAAGCACCGCGTAGCTTATTAGGAGTATTATTGATGTATACCTGTAGAAGTACTCGAGCCATTTGAAGCCAAGTATTACTAGGAATATTTGTATGGCACCCATTATAACGTACCAGTACATTATTGGTGTATGAGTTACTGCCGAAAGAATCTCCGACCCAACTGCATTGTTTAGTGCGAACCACCCTATGTTGATCACGGTATACAGCAACGACAGTGCCTGGGCTGTTCCATAACCAAAGGTTTTCCTGGCGATTACAAGTGCTGTTAGTGGTATTTGGCGGCCCATCTCGGAGAATAATGCCGTGGGAATTACGCCTAGTATAAAGGCTATTGTAATGGCTATTAACATCCCCCTCAAACCTAAACCAAAGAGTAGGTAACCGGCCAGTGGGGTTGCTGCGGATGCTGAAGCCATTGCCCAGAATATGAATAGGTTATACCAGTGATACCTCCTCAATCTATTTGGTATTGGCAATACGCCTATTGTTTCGAGCTCCTTGCCAAAACGTCCAAATTCAGGTAACCCCTTTGCTAGCTCTTCAAGTTTCTCCTCATCAAACTCTTCGAGAACCATTATTTAAAAGGAATATGCTTATAGTTTAAAGCATTACTGTAGCTAAGTCACTGTTTAATCCAGCGTTTTATTACATCCATTGTCAGGTACCTGAGCTTAAGTTCGCTCTTTATCGTATCCCATTCGTGGAGTATCCTCACAGCCTCATTTGCAACCCTAATGGCATCCTCAACTCCCGCGTCTGGTATGAATTCGTTGGTTTTCCTATTGGCTATGGCCGCCATTATACCGCCAGCCCTTGCACCGTGTACATTGGCTATTGTGTATATGGTTGCCGCCTCCATCTCGAAGTTCAGCACGTTCATTGAGGATAACGTGTTAACAAGATCCCTTGACCATGGAGGTAAATAATCGTTGAAGCTTGGTCTTCCTTGCCCAACGTAGAAGTCAGCCGTGGACGCCGTTAAACCCACGTGATACCTAACACCCAATTGCTCAGCTGCGGTTATTAAAGCCAGGACTACGTCGTAGCTAGCCACGGCTGGGTACTCCGGCATTGCGTAGGCGTTGCTCGCCCCGTCTAGCCTGACTGCGCCTGTGTTTATTATCACGTCACCGACCTTTATCCATTCCTGGAGTGCGCCTGTTGTGCCAACCCTGATGAACGTGTTTGCGCCCAGTGTTAGTAATTCCTCGATTGCTATTGCCGCAGCTGGTCCTCCAATCCCTGTGGATACTGCCGAGATTGGCGCACCCTTGTAAGTGCCCGTGTACGTCACGTACTCCCTATGAACGGCAACCTGCCTAGCGCTGTCCCAGTACTTGGCTATCCTTGGTACCCTGTCTGGGTCGCCTGGGGTTAGTACGTATGGCGCTATATCACCAGGGCCAGCCATTAGGTGGTACACCTTAGCACCAACCATGGGTTTGGACGCGGACATTTGCGATCACGAACACCATAGATTATTAGGTAAATTTTAAACATAATCTCTCTTAAAAATACTTCGTGGGCGAGAAATTAAAGTTTCGTTTCGGCACCGATGGTGTTCGCGGTATCATAGATAAAGATTTTAATGAAAGGCTCGTCGCCGTACTTGCCGAATCAACAATCAGGTACTGGTCACGTAGGTACGGATTGAAGCACCTATTGGTTGGTTATGATGTCAGGACTAGATCAAGGACTTATGCAACAATAGTCGCAAACGTAGCATTAAACCACGGTATTGATACAGTGATAACGGGAAAGCCAACCCCGACTCCTGTTGTTGCTTGGTTTGGTTTTCGTTTTGGTTTTGATTTGATTATTCAGATCACGGCTAGTCATAATCCGCCCGTTTACAATGGTTTCAAGGTCATAAGCCGAACAGGGG
>Ga0081474_119452_pt1 | contig 15227 bp, 10 predicted proteins | sample OneHunmetagenome_2_FD_70978 | JGI IMG/M metagenome (GOLD analysis project Ga0081474, IMG submission 70978) | Ferrous microbial mat communities from One Hundred Spring Plain, Yellowstone National Park, USA v2 (version 2) | ecosystem: Environmental > Aquatic > Non-marine Saline and Alkaline >... | reverse complement strand
GGCCGGCTCACGGAGTCCGCTACGCAGTTAGCGGCCATCGCCCCACAGGTCGTGGAGCTTCAACGCATCATTGAGAATGCGCAGAAGCTCAGGGAAACCAGTGAACACCTGGCTGAATCCGCTAGGAGCGGTAACCTGCAGGAGGTTCTACAGCACGTTGAGAGGATTAGGGAAATTAATGAACAGTTAGCTCCATCCGCCACTGGCGTGGCTGTCGCCGTTGCTAGGAATATTAGGACAGCCAGCGGTGAATCCATCACTGGACGCATAGTGCAGCATGCCACTGCTAAACCACCTACTACCACCACTGGTGGAGGTGGTGCTAAACCGCCTACTGCTACTACAGGCGGTGGGGGTGGTACAGGTGGTGGCGGGGCAGCGTTAACGCCAACCAGGAATGTCACTGGGTATGAGGGTGGTGGAACAGGTGGCGGTGGTGCTGCTGCTCAGTGGGTTAGCTACAAGATACCTGGCACGGATGTTACCGTCAACGTACCCAGTAACCTCGCTAGCCAATTCGAATCCCTCTCCCCAGCCAAGCAATACATGATTTACAGTACACTGTCGGCTACGCATCAACTAGGCAACTACGATGCCTGGGTTAACGCATTGAGTTGGGGACAGGTAATGAACGAGAAGGCTGCGGAGCAGGCAGCGGTGGCGTCAATTGCAGGTAAGGGTGGTGACAAGGCTGTTGAACAGTTCAAAAGCGCATTAGCCGAAACCAAGGCCGCTAAAAGCGACCCATCTTCACCAACAGTCACCATCACCGTGACTGGCACGGCAACCGGAACCACGCCGCAGTTCAACGTGCCCTCCACCCTTCAACGTGAGTTCAACAACCTGGTTGCGCAATACATGAGTGAAGGCATGAGTAGAACTGACGCAGAGGTTGCTGCCGCCAGGACGCTTGGCATACAGGTCACCTACCCCACAGTCACGGTGACTGGTGCAGTCACGTTAGCTAACCCCAACGCCGTGGATAGCAACCTGTATAGTAACCTAGTTAATTTAGGCGCTAAGGGTGATACTAGGGCGTTTAGTCAACTGTGGGAGCAGACTTTTGAGAAGGCTGCCCAGTTGGCTAAGCAGGGTAACTACGACCAAGCATACTTGTTGCTCAACACGCTTACGCAAGTCTACAATTACCTGACTCAGCACGGCGTAATAGTCAATGGGATTTTCGCAGTGCCTAATGCCATCAACAGTGGTTTGCCTCAATGGGACTTAGCCATCAATGCCAGGAACCAGCTATTCAGCTACATTAATGGTCAAGGGTTCAACAGTTTCATGAGTTGGGTGAATAAGCAGTTAGCCGATGCAGTGCAGAGTGGCAACCCCACCCAGGCTGCTGCGTTGGTTAACGCCGCTGTTCAAGCCTTGAATGACCTTAAGCAGAGTGACCCATCCCTGTACCAAAGCATCAACGGCGATAAACTACTCAGTCAACTGCAAACCAGTGGCAGTCAAGCCGTTGCCTTGGCTACCGTCAACGCATACATCAGTAGCTACACTCATGCACCCGACGCCTTGAGTAAGGAGGCAATCGCCAGTGGGTTAATCCAATTCCTAAACGACCTGAAGGCCAAGGACCCAACCACGTTCAATGCCATTAACGGTGACCAGTTGCTAGCCCAAGCCCAGCAGGGTTTCGCAGGTGCAGTGTATAGCTACGTTAACACTGTTCTTAAGCAGGCTAGCGGTAATGTTTCTGCCGCTGAGAATGCAGCCAACAGTGGCAGTTATGAGTCTGCCCTCAACCACGTTGACTCTGCTGCGTACTACTACAACACTGCTAGGAGCATCCTTGAGGCGCTGGCTAAAGACCCAACTGTAACTGACCCTAATGTTAAGGCTGCCGTGGCTCAGGGAATCCAGGGCATTAACAATGCCCTTGCTCAACTCCAGCAGTTGAAGACTAACATTCAGGTTAACCAGTACTACACCACGGTGCTTCAACCACTCCTGAGCCAGTATAATGCGGCTGCTAAGAGCGGTGACCCAGTTGCAATATACAATGCTGCTTCGGCACTGGTCAGCGCAATCAACACCCTCAGCCAAGGCAACCCCCAGTTGTATAAGGCAGTCAACCAGTTGGTGCAGGAATCCACAGGCATGACTCTAGGCGATATTGCTAGCTTCCTCCAGCAGAAGGTGTTAAGCAACCAGTACCTGAAGACGATTAACGACGCTGTCAGTAACCTCCAAACCCAGTTAGCTACTAATCCGCAGTTGGCTAACCAGCTTGGTTTACCATTCGGCGTTAGCCCAAGGACAAGCCAAATGACTAGCGAAGTTGCCGAGGGCATTGTCCTATCAGCCCTATCCACAATCGTACCTATCGTCTCCAACCTGTATGCCGTCTACATGAGTAACACTTACCGTGTAAACGGCCAGTTGCAGTTAATCCCAGGCGCAGCCCAAGCCGTGGCGCAGGCATTTGACCAGGCTTGGAACGCCCTGGCTGGTTACGCAGGTTGGCTCAACAGCATTGGGTTGGGTAACCTGGTTATTGGCACTGACCAGTCGGGTAAGCCGATTACGCTTAGCCAGTTCATTAACAACCTGCGTGAGGAACGCAAGAACCTGGACGCCTACGTAGCCACGAATAACCTTGTCTCGTGGTTCAACAGTGCTGTTAACGGCTACGTTGAGAACCCTCAGGGCACCATACTGAGTGCGGGTGTAGCCCAGTTGAACCAGTATATTCAACAGTTCAACCAGACTGGTGACCCCAAGTACCTTCAGCAGGCCCAGCAGTACGCACGGCAGTTGCTTAACGTGCTCAACATGGGTGGTGTTAATAGGCAGGCTATTCAAAACGCCATTAACACTGTTCAACAAAGCAACATAGACAACAAGCAGCAGGTGCTTCAAGGCCTGCAGGCAATGCTCCAGTTCTACGACACCCTGAGTCAAATAGCGGCGCAGGGCTTGTTGACGCAGCAGCAGGCGTATGCTCAACAGTACATGTACAACCTAATTCAGAACATGAACGGCGCATCCACGAACCTCAATGACCCAGAGACCCAGCAGTTCCTAAGCAAGCTCAATAACCTCAACATACCTAACATTAACAAGCAGTTGATTTACCAGTACTTCAACAGCAACAAGATCGGCGACTACCTGGCTGGCAAGGCGGCTGAGTGGCTTAGCACATTACCTGAGCCGCTCCGCATGGGACTTGGGTTCACATACGGCATGGGTGAGTGGATTAACAAACTGGGCTTAACCCTAGCAAGCATTGCATCACTACCGGCAACCAGCGTAATTTCTGCATTCGGTGGGTTAGTACTGTACCCACTCGGCCTAGGCATACAGATGCTTAGCCCACGCACCACGCCGAACCCAGTGCTTCAAGCCGCAACATGGGCAATGAACCTTCCCTGGCACGTCCAAGGCTTAATCACGAGCCCCGAGAGGCAGATGAGTGAAATCAGTAAGGCATTCGCCTTAACCACACCAAGCATCACCCTACCTGACTCATGGCTACTGCGTGATGCGTTAGGCGCACTTGGTGTTGACTACAATGTGGCTAAGGTTGGTAAGGCAAGCGTGATTAAGCTTGACCCAGTTAGCTTCGGTACACTGGCGTCATCAATACTTTTCCTAATCTTCCCAGTGGTGGGTGACATAACAAGCGGAGTAGGAAGGCTAACCGAGGCGTTAGCGGATCCAGGTGGCTTCCTGGCTTCGCTTCAACGCATTGGTGCACCGGATGCGGTAATCAGCAATGTTGCTAAGTTGCTTAACTGGGCTGCTGGTTCACCTGAGGCACAGGCATCCCTCTACAACATTGCACGCAGCCTCTACTCAGTCAGTGATGCAGTGAGGAACCTCGACTTCTTCACGCCGATTTTCGACGAGGTTGCGCCCTACGCAGCCAGGGCGCTTGGTAAAGTGTGGGACGCATTAGGCAGGGTTTCACCGAACCTGCAGCAGATGGCGATTAACGCAGCTAACAGGGTGCTTCAAACAGCGCCAGCTGTAGCCTACCCAAGCAGTTTCATCAACATCGGGCTCAGGTGGCTGATTGGAAGCGACATTGGTTTCTTCATCGGCAGCCAAATAGGGGCGCACATACCGGTTTCACTTGGCCCAGGGTGGAGCAGTACTTACAACGAGTGGTTTAGGCAGTGGCTATTCGGCATAGTAGGCAGTTTAATAGGCGGCGGGGTAGCCGCATTCGGCACACCTGGGTTAATCCGTGAAGTCTATGCATTGACGGGTGACCCAGCCACAGGTGACTTGCTTGCTAGCGCCTTCGAGAAGGCTGATAACCTAGGCATTAGGGGTATTCCAGCCCAGGTCACTATTGCACTTGCGGCTGCTGCCAGGGCGCCGAGCATCTTCATCACCAGGCTTGTTACGGCGTTTAACAAGTGGCGTGGGGTCAACCCAAGCTACGATGACATGTTAGTCAGCATTAGGGAGGCTGTTGAGAACGGCGTTGACAATGCTAAGGCTAATAGGCTAATTGAGGGCGGTTACATCAACCCCGTTTACCTGGATGCCGTTAGGGCGCAGGCGGAGAACCTAGTCCTACACGGCTTGGACGTTAACCCAGGTGAAATAGGGACAGCGGCTGCTAACTTCATTAGGCAGGTGGATCCCAGCTTGGCGCCGAATCTTGCATCAGTGATAATGGAGCAGGTTAGGGATGCGGTTGAGGATGGGTTAAGCAGGGGGCTGTCGCTTAGAAGCATCCTAGTTGACTTGAGTGGTATTAAGGATGTTAAGCAGCTTGACTCATACTTCCAGGACTCGTTAACAAGGTACCTGAGTAACTACCTGGGTGAGAAGAATGCAAAATTCATTGTTGGTAAAATCATGGATGCCGTTAAGAACGGTAACGAAGCCGAGGCAATACTGCTCCTTGAGCAGACTCTTAGGCCAGGCGTCGGTGAATACGGCCAATGGCTGAGGGAATTCAGGGACGCACTGCTAAACGGTGACTTCTCTAAGGCACTGGAGCTACTCCAGTACCCTGTCGCCAGGCAGCCGTTTGAGCAGGCTTACGCACTGTACCAGGGTGCGGCTGCGAACCTGCCGCCTAGTTGGGAGGTTAACGTGGTTGAGGATTACATTGACGAGTACTTCAATGCGAGGAGGAGCCTACTGGAGGGTGTTAGGTCACCGACAGCCGGCGTTAAACCGCAAGCACAGCCCCCCACTGCCCAGCAGCAAGCCCCCCAGGTTTCTCCTCAAGTTTCCTCTAGCGATGTGAGAAGGATTGCGGATGAGCTTTATGGAAAGCTTAGCCAAATACTTGATGACGCCCCCAGGGCCGTTAGAAATGCCCTTTCCCCCATCATTGAGCAGTTGAAGAATGTGCAGGATGTGGGTGATTTAAAGCTGGTGCTTAACCAGTTATTCGAAGAACTGGGGGAGATAACGTTTGAAAACCCAAAGGCATGGCCAGTTGGCATAGCAATTACTAATGTAGTTATTGACTTTGAGAAAACTTACGAAAGCATACTCTACCCAATGACACCCACTGCTGCGGCTAACATACTGAGTAGGGTTGCTGAAAGGGCGCCAGATAGCTTGAAGCCAGCCTTCAATGCTGCAGTTGATGCATTAAGAAGAGGGGATGTGGAGGCATTAAACGACTTAGTCAATGTACTTAGGGAGCAGGCTAAAACAAACCCAACCGTGGCGAATATCCTAGACACGGTTCTCGATATTCAACAGAAGTTAGTTCAGAGGTTGACGCCACCACCGTCAACACCAGGCTTAACTGAGACTGGTGCAGCTGCGGCTGGTCAACAACCACCTGTTACTCAACCGCAGGCCCCACAGGCACCGCAGGCTCAACCGCAGTTACCGCCAACAACGGGTGGAGGTGGTGTTCAAGCCTTGCTTGAGCCTAGGCAGGCGGCTAATGATATTTTCAACACGTTGAGTCAACTAACCAGTAAATTATCCACTGGTGCACGCAGCGTGGTGGAGCCGATTATCAACCAGTTGAAGACTGCGTCCACCCTCGCCGACATTACCCTACTGTTGAGGCAACTCTACGTGACCGTGACTGACATTCACCCGTCGAAGGAGTACAACGCATTAATCAATGTTATTAGGAATATTGAACAGTCCCTATACCCAACGACACCGATGGATGCGGCGAAGTTAATCAGTGAATTAGCTGGAAAGGCGCCTGACGCCTTGAGGAGCCAGTTGAACACCGTGGCCGAGGAGTTGAACAGGGGCGTCGCCTCGGCTCTCGGTAGCCTGGTTGAGGAGCTTAGGAACCAAGTTAAGGCTAACTCACAGTTAGCCCCACTGGTTGGTGTGTTGGATAATGAGTGGAGGGTGTTGATGCGTGGCTTCGCCAGGAGGGTCAGTGAGTTGATTAACCTGGTTAACCAGGCCCCGGCTCAGGTTAGGCAGGAGTTGACGCAGTGGCTCACGACGCTTTACAATGCGTTGAGTAACGGCTACAATGGTGCACCCATAGCTGCGCACATAATCCACGACATTGATGATGCGCTTCAGGCTAACCCAGGCAACACTGCACTGGCTGAACTACGCAACGGCTTGTTTGAAGTGTACAGGGCGTTGACTGGCGGCGAGAGGTTACCGCCGCCACTGCCACGTGTCGAGGAGGCTCAGCCGGCTGCAGTGCAGTTCACGACTCCGTATGAGGAGCTTGGGCATAATGTGGGCGCCGTCACAAGTGAACTGAAGGATGTTAAGAATGCAAACGTCAGGGGTCAGCTTATTCAACTGTTAATGGACTTCAGGAACGCAGTTGAGAACAACAACGCCGAGCAGGCAGCTGAGGTGTTCAACAAGCTTAGGGATACAGTCAACAACGCCGTGAAAACTGACCCCGAGGATGCGCCCACGCTTCAACACATGCTTGAGCAGTTGACTGAAATCTACAACACATACACTGCGCTTCAACACGGTGCACCACCACCCACCGCTCAACCACAGGCTACTCAACAGCAGCCACCGTCAACAACGCAGGGGCAGGCTCAACCACCATCAACCACAACGGCAACCACGACACCACCAAGCGGAGGAGGAATGATGATCAGCGGAGGAGGCGGAGCAGCACTAGAAGTACTACCACAGGCCCCACAACCACAGACCCCCGCCGAAAAGGCGCTAGCCAACCTGGAGAATCTAAGACCCCAGTTGAAGCAAAACAAGGAACTTGAAAACGAACTTAAGAACATACTGGGGTCATCAACAATCGGCTTATTGATAGCGAAGCTTTTAGGAAGCGGCAATAGGGATGTTTCTAAAGGAATGGAGAAGCTCGGCATTACTCCCAGGGAGTTCTTTGACGCATTGGAGAAGGCCGGCTACGATATAGACCCTGCATTGAAGGATGCCGCTGCATCAAGCAACACGTGGGAGGAGTTCTTCGAGAAGATTAGGAACATCCTACCCGAGAGACGCCCTGAGGAATACTACACCAGGGAGACTCAGAAGCCTGGTTGGCCTGGTGCAACGGGCCCGAGACCGCCAACGCTTGAACGCCCAGGTGAAATAGAGGTTGGTGTACCGCTTACGCCGGGCGGTGCGGCACGTGAAATGCCTGGGGTAACAGGTGAATACGCCGCTGCGCCCGGTGCGCCTACTGCTACGGCGCCGTACACTGTTGAGAGGATTCCAGGGTTGCCTACTATTGAGTTGATGCCGCTGGTTGTTGGGATACCACCAATACCAATCATCTACGCCCCACCACTGACGCAGCAGTACTACGAACAGGCAACCACGACAACGACCACTGGGCCACCTGCCGAAATGCCACAGCAACCACCTGAGTTAGTGGGGCCAGGTGTACCGCCAATGACAACGGGCTCCCTATGGCCAATTCCAACAGCAGGCGCAGGCCAAAGACCAGGCAGAAAAACCAGAGGAGTCTACGAAGTGCTAACTATATAGCCTGCACAAATATTTTACCAAGCGTTGGGTCTTTTAAAACCCATAACCTAAGTTTACTGTTTTGAATAGCCAATGCAGTCAAAATACCTGCATCAAAGATTTCTTTTCCTAGGTGGATTGGGCTGATTGAGAAGGTAACCTCATCGAAACCGTTAATCGTTAAACCGGTGAAATTCGTGGTTACGTTGTCCTTTGTGACTAATGGGTAGAATTCATTCTCCCTTAAGCTACTCATTGGGCCGAAGGCGAAGAACACCCCAATCTTCCCCTCAGTCTCAACACCAATAGACAGCATGTAGACGTCATGCCCCACGATACTCTCCAAGAAACCCTTCGCATAATCCTCAAGGGCAAAGAAAAGGGGCAGTGACAGGAAGAATTGCGTAGCAAGCGAGTGATGGTGGGGTACCGTGATGGAGATTACGATATCTGGTTGCTTGTATGCGTAAAGCATGTAGAGGAGCCCAGTTGGAATCATCCTAAAGGCGTTTGCATTAGCCTTAGCGTAAAGTGACTTCAGTGCTATCTTCAATGCCAGTGAAGTGTTTTTAATAGCAATTGGAGAAATTCCAATTCCAATATCAGCAAGTTCGCCACACAGGTACCTTGCTGCAAATAGCTGACCCATGGCTGTGAATGTTTCCCTGCTTGGGCACTTAATGGGGCCAGTCTCTTCTGCTAGTTTCCTCAACTGCTCCTTAAACTGCTCCAGCAACGGGGATTCAGGTTGCTGAGGTTGAGCCATGTTTAATGTTGTGTGTTTCTATTTTTAAACTAATTGTTCACTGATGTGGATACGTTTATATGTTTCCCCTCCGCTGTGGTAAACAATGCCGTATAGTCCACTTACACCATTCGTGGGGATTTTACTTGCCTTCATGGCAGCCTTCATACTCTTCATCGTGTTTAGTGTCTACGGTAACACTGTTGTTAATGAGTTGAATAACACGAATAACCTGGTTGTTAACCTGACTCAGCAGTGGAACTCGACGGCACGGTACAAGTACCATGTGAGTTACATTAACTACAGGCAGTACGGTACAACACTAGCATCAATCATCACGCAGATGGCGCCAATCGCCCTAGTCCTCGGGGTAGTGGCGTATGTCATGTACGCTGGTAAGCGTTAAACCAATAAGCATACATGCAAGAAGCAGCCGTGGTGGAGTCTGCCGGCTGGTGGTGGCCTAGCCTACGCACAAGGAGGCTAATCTTCATAGTCCTCCTGCTCATTGTGCTTTTCCTAATCAACCTCAGGAACGAGGTCATTATCCCGCTCCTATCCATCATGGTTATCGTGTTCCTCGCAATAATCATCATCAAGACTATTCAACACGAGGGTGAGGAGGAGTAGTATTAAACTATAGATTTATTACACCACGTCTCCCTAATCCGTAATGCTTGAGGAGTTGGAGGAGGAGTTGGTTAGCAACTGCAGGGAGGTGCTGTTAATCTGCGGTGGCAGGCAGGTTAACGGTGACGAGTGGCGTGACTCAATGCTCGGCTTAACCGTCGTGAAGGGTAGGAGGTACATGGGTTGCGTCGTCAGGGGTGTTAAACCTGAACTTGAGGACGCATCCACGGATGCATGCATCGTGTACAGGGGAACCACAGTTAGGGTTGCGAATGTTAGTAGGGTTCAGGTGCTTGAGCAGGATGAGGAAGCAACAATTGTTAAGCACGGTGACTACGTCTACGTCTACCCCACTCAGTTGATTAAGGAGATTGAGGAGGAGTACATTAAACCAATCATGAAAGGCGGCGTCCCACTGAACCCAGGTCTCCTACTCATTGGGCCACCTGGCACCGGTAAAACAAGCATGCTTGAGATTCTGGCTGACAGTGTGGGTTTCAGTAGGGTTGAGGTTACCGCTGACCAGGTGCTCAGTAAGTACGTTGGTGAGTCTGAGCAGAGGCTCAGGAAGATTATTGATGATGCCTTTGAGAGGGAGCCGTCGATAATCATTGTTGATGATGTTGAGTGGCTCATGGTGAGCAGGGAGTTTGCCGAGGGTAGGGAACTGTGGCGCTACAGCATGTTCCAAGTCCTCACCAGCGGTGTTGATAGGATAGAGAGGGAACACAGAGCGGTTTTAATCGCAGCTGCAACAAACGTGAACACTGATGTTATTGATATTGCCTTGCGTAGGTATGGAAGATTCAGCCCCAAGATTGTTCCACCTCCAACATCCACAATGCTCGTTAAGTGGATTACCCACGCTGCGCAGCACGTGCCTTGGATTCGTGAATTAGCTGGCAAGGTGGGTTTAGACAAGCTCAGGGAATTCGTGGCTCAGGCAGCCTACGGTGGGAACAGTATGAGTGAGGTTGAAGCTGCCCTACGCAAGTGGCTGCTTGAGGGGAAGCCGAAGCCCCTGACAAGCCCAACAAGCGGGTTCAGGAGGGTTTTCATGCCCAAGCCAATTGACAATGACGTCACCGCATGCATCAGGAACACTATAGGGGCTATTGCCGATAAAGCCGGTAAAGTAATCCTGAGGCCAGTCATCAACATTACGCAGGGTGCGGAGGCGCTCCTAGAAGCTCTCCTAGCCAACTCCTTAACCATGCTTAAGCAGGTTGCCCTAGTACCCACCGACAGCATGAAGGTTAGGGAAACACTCACAATGGCTAAACTCCTAGGCGCATCGGTTATTGTGAATGAGTGGAGCATCATTGAGAGGTACCCTGTGGACGTGCTTGAGGCACCCGTGCCAGTCTTCATAGTGACTACTGTTCCGCATCCCTACGCATCCAGTCTACCGGTAATCAACCTGTTCCCCTGCACAACACCCACGAAGACGATGCAGATACAGGACGCATTGCAAACGCTGGTCAGGGTAGCCGCCGAGTACTACGGTGTCCACACTGATGAGCGGAAGCCGATTAGGCTAGGGGCGGAGGTGAGCGACGCCATTCACCTGGTTAAGCTAGCGCAGCTAATGCGCAACATGAGGTTCCCAGACGTTAACGCAGCAGTCAGCAGGCTAAAAGAAGCCGCATGATGCTGCGCCGCAAGCATGTGCATACAATGGGCGTAAGCTTAAATGCGTGCGCGTCGCACACATAGGCATGGCGAGGTCTAGGAAACTACCTCCAGGTGTAAGGATACAAGACCTGTTTAGGGCTGCCGCAGATAAGTGCAAGGCAGAAACAAAGGGGTTACCAAGGGGCGAAAAGGGTAAGGCGTGGAGAAGGTGCATTGGTGAGTATGTTAAGGCTGAGCTCGCTAAGTACGAGCACACAGTCTAATCGATAATCGGCCAGCGGCTTAAAATCAAAGTTAAAATCTCCTATTCTTTTTCCCCTTTTTCCTAATCATTAAGGTTTTTAACCTTGGTCATGTGCATTACCCGTGGTTTCAGGTAGGGTTCAGGCACGGTTAATCATGCTTGTGAACTACGCAGTAGCCTACATGCCAATTGCGCTAACTGGTAACTGGGTTGGCGCAGTGCTTTACCTGGCTTTACTGGCATGGAGCATGGTTAGGGGAGACGCAGGCGCATCCATGGTAGCCGCAGTCCTACTCCCACTACTAGCGGTGTACAACTACTACAGTGTAGTCTTCACCCACCCGCTCGGCGCCTTCCTATACATGCTGCTCGTCTACATCCCAGCATTGGCGGTGGCTGTCTATGCGGTTAAGGTGAATAGTGAGGTTCAGGCAAGTGCACCAAGTTTAGCCTACCTGGTTGGCGCACTCTACGGCGGCTTACTTAACCCAGTCCTAGCAATAGCCTATGCTGCGGCTTCAGGTGCAGTGGCGTTGAGTGAAGCATTCTCAACACCCTGGCTACCCTTCACTGCAGTGCTACCACCCTTATTCATTAGTAGTACGCTTACCGGTGACGCATCCCTAACACCCAAACCGGTCATGTTATTCACCACAGGTGCACCCATCGTTATCCACCCCATACCCACCTGGCTGGTTACGGAAACCACTGCAGTGGCAGTCATGTTCACAGTCGGCTACCTGGCAGGGAAACTAGCAGGCAGACTCATCCCGCTACCCAACGCCCAACCACTACTAGCCGGCGTGTTAGGCGGCTTACCTGCACTGCCCCTAGGCTTCGCCACCTGGGTTGCTGGCGCAGTGTCTTGGTTCATGAGGAATGTGGCAAAGGACGAGGTCTACAATGCGATATACGGGCATATCACGCACATTGCAACGAATGAGGAGAAGGAGAGGATGCTTGAGGAGAATTGGAACGTGTTGATAGGAATGGACTCGGTTAAAAGCGAGCTCATTAAGGTGAGTGAAAGCTTCGAATCAGGCAGAGCCAGGCCGATTCACGGAATCCTCCTGTTCGGCCCAGCCGGCACAGGTAAGACAGCACTTGCACTTGGCTACGCTGCGTGGCTTGGCTTATACAGGGGTTTCACTGTTATTGTGGTTAAGACTGGTGAACTCATGCGTGAGGGTGCCCGTGTAGCCGCATGGCACCTTGAGTTGATTTTCAAGGTGGCTAGGGCGCTTCAACCAAGTGTAATCGTGATTGACGAGGTTGAGTCAATTGGAATGAGGAGGAGCCTAGCGGACAGGGAATCCTACTACCTGACTACGGTTTTGCTTCAAAACATTGACGGCGTAGGCTCCAGGAGGGATAAGGTGCTTGTAATAGGCACAACGAACAACATTGACGCACTGGACGAGGCGTTGATAAGGCCTGGTAGGCTGGGTGATGTTAAGGTTATTGTGGATAAGCCCAACCCAGAGTTGGTTAAAAGCATCATAATGGGTATAGCCAACAGGATGGGCGTTAAACTAGCGAACGAAGTCCTTGAGACCGCCAGCAAAGTCATTGAGACTGGCGCCGAGGCCGAGAGCCTGGTGAATTGCATAGCCGTTAAGGCGACTACGGATGTTAAGCAACAGTTGGCGTGCCTGGCAGGCGTAACCACGGGCCTGAAGGCGTATGGACTGTGAGCCTGTGAGCGTTAGGTTTAAGACACATGTGCTACTGGTTTCAATTGCCGCACCTGAGCCCCACCGGCCTGGGGTGGGTGCTGACCGGTGATGAACCCTCATGAAGTCTGCAGACTCTGTGCGGCGACAGATGGGCGTAAGCTTAAATGCACCTCAGGTGGATTATTAACTATGGCGAACCTACCGAATCCAGCTAGCATAGACTGGAGGGCGATGCTCGGCGCAATAACAGTGATAGTAGTGGGCATAATAATGCTGGTCGTCGGGCTAGGCGGAGCCAGCGTTGGCGGCGGTGTGGTGAAGTACATACTCTCAACGCTCAACAACTCCAACGTTGTGATTCCTTCAAGTTACAACTACCTGAACCAAGCCAACCCCAACATCGGCAGCGCCAGCGCCCTAGCAGGCGTAGTACTCATAGTGGTAGCCGCAGTGGCGATAATAGCCGCACTGTTCATCGCCTTCAGGCCGTTCTTCGGCGGCGCAGGAACCTAAGCAACATAGCAGCATCAAAAAACATTATTAAAAACAATCCTTTCCCCTTTTTCTTTTTCCCTAAGAATTAATTCACCTGTTGCTTCTAGCCCTACCGTACAGCGCCAGCATTATGAAGCCTAGGAATATTAACGCCGCTACCGCCAACGGGTTATTGATTATGTTGCCGGTGTAGCCCATTATTGCGTTTAAGCCGCTTACGCCGAATGGGCCTGACGTTGCGTAGGGTACCTGCGTCACGTTAGCAGTGACGGTTGTTATCGTGGTTACGTTCTGCATGGTGTAGAAGAAGTACGATGCAAACACGATTAACACGAATGCTGCAAATAAGGCACCGGCAATCCCAAGCACACCCCTATTCGAGTCACCTGCAGCAGCCACGGGTGAACCGCACTGGAGATGCTTATTAGTTTTCAGTCATTCAACAACGGGGCTAAGCTTAAATTACACCCCCACGGTTAATAGACACGTGTGGAAGATAATACTAGTCTTCATAATCGCCGTGTTCACGGTGATTGGAATCTACGTCATCCAGTATGCCCAATCCATTGCGGTTTATTTTCAAGCTATTTGGTATGGGACTACGGGCTACATTTCTAACTACAACCAGGGCGTCGGCTACACGGCGTATGTTATGCCTGTTTTAATCACCCTACCAATACTGCTAATCATTGGCGTGTTGATTAATGCGATTATTGAGAGGGGTGAGGAGGGTGAGGATTAGCCTAGCTGTTGCTGTCATAGCCGTCACTGCAGTGGTGGCTTTGCTAAGCCACGTGGCTAAGGCAACCTACACCTACACCTGCAACTCCAGTTACGTCTACGAGAACTCCTCGGTGCTTCAGATTAAACTGTGCAGCATACCGAATGAGGCGATTTTCATGAATGAGGCGGTGGGCGCCTACTACATCAACGCCACGACTGTTGAGTTAATCGCATACAACATCGCCACAGGCGCAGCATCATTGAACTTCACATTGATTAACGCCTACAACCCATCACAGTACGAGACCGTTACCATCACGGGTAACGGGACGGCTACTGTTTGGAGTAACAAGACTATTGTAGTGTTCACGCTTAACAACATCACCTTCGCATTCGTGATTAAATACATCCCAACCCTGACGCCACCAAGCAGCTTCACCAGCAGCTACGGCTACCTACTCAACCTACTACCCCTAGCAATAATGATTGGAGTCGCTGGCCGCTACGATGAACGCAAAGCAGCGTTAGGCATGATGGTAAGCGGCTTCGCAGTGATGATAGTGACACCTCAACTCGGGTTACAGGTCAACTACGCAGTCGTGAACTTCATCAACGCAGTGTACATACTAGCAGGCGCAGCAATACTGATAATGGAACGTGAACCCAGGGAATAACCAATAAGTTTATTTCCTTTCGGCTACCTTTCATAAACATGGCAGGCATCCCAATGGCGTACGGGATACCGTTCTGGGCAGTGACAGCCGTAATCTACATACTAGCCATAGGCGGCGTAGCCGTGGGGATAGCATTCATGCTAAGGGGAGTCCTCCTGAGACGTGGCGTGTCTTTCAGTGGTGGCGGCGGTAAGAGGATTGGTGACGTTAAGGTTATTACGATTGACGAGGGGCAAGTAAACGAGATGTGGGCTTACCGCTCCAACATTGATAAGGTGTACGTTAGCTACGACCCGAAGAGGAGACTCTACTACTTTCACGTTGTGCTTCCTCACATTAAACCGCTTATTGATGCAGCCACAAGTGCGCCTGTCTACTTTTCCAAAGCTGTCAGCGTGGTTGATAGGGATAGCAAGGTTACGCTCGCAATACACCCGAAGGACATCATAACGGATGCGGTTATCACATCCCTCTACGCTACGGAGCCAGCCACAGCGGCAGTCACCTCAGGTGCGGATAGCGAGTCG
>Ga0081474_125972_pt1 | contig 15255 bp, 14 predicted proteins | sample OneHunmetagenome_2_FD_70978 | JGI IMG/M metagenome (GOLD analysis project Ga0081474, IMG submission 70978) | Ferrous microbial mat communities from One Hundred Spring Plain, Yellowstone National Park, USA v2 (version 2) | ecosystem: Environmental > Aquatic > Non-marine Saline and Alkaline >... | reverse complement strand
CTAGGAAGTTGGCAAGGGTTGTTTGGAGTGTTTGGTATAATAATAAGCCTTATGAGCCTAAATAGGTAAGCCCTCCCCCGAATCGCCACGTGGGTTGAAAGGACCTACGTGGCAATGTTAGCTAATACTATGCTTGAAGTTTGAGCGAAAGATTTATTACTGAACGCCACTACCCTCCCATCCTAATAATTCCCACCATCATAAGCAGGGTCGTCATTAGGCGGGAGAGCGCAAATAAAAATTCTTGGGTAATACGATGTAAACATAACTTAATCAAGGATATTTAGAAGTGATTAAAAATAACGAGCTATAAACTGAACCCTTCACATTCTCATTTTCAATTTCCTGGAGTCAAAGAAGTCTGTGCAGTGCGCAAGTTAAAAAAGCTCCAGGGAAACCTTTTTATTGAACTTTAATCTCTAATATAATAATGAGTAATGAAATTACTCATGATGAGGCTTTTAAGCGGTATTTCAATCAGCCTGATGAACGTTTATCCTGTTACCTTCATGTCATCTTCAAGGGTATCATTGTTAGGGGAGAAGGGGAAAATAGGGAATGTGACGTGACGGCAAGCAGGAGCGAGCAAGACAGTAGGTTTATAAGACAAGATAATCAAGGAAACGCCGAAATCATGAAGTGGTTAAAGTGGCTCCCATCAGTTATCTTAAGCCCCATTACTTTATCCCCCATGATCTATATAGATCCCAAGGGGAAAGTGAGGAAAGTCAAATTTACTGAGAGATTTGAGGAGCAGGCAAGGGAAAGCGTGAAACCCTTCCTGGAGTCAAAATACGGCTCCCAAATATTTGACGACCTACTCAATGCTATTAATGGAAAAAGAACACTCGACACTAAGGAACTAGAAGCCTTGATAGACTCTGCCAGGTTCATGGTGCAGAGGAGTTGGCTATCAGCCAACGACATTTCTATACACTCCCATCTTAGGGGTGCTCTAATGGCCTCGCTAAACGATATCTCATTAATATCCATAAATAACACATTTTCCTTTGAGACAAAGACGTTGAAGGACATTGAGGGGGTTTACGCAGTTAAGAGGATGTTCCTTTACCACTTGAACTCCTGTTTACTAAGTAAATTAGTAAGAGTTAGCTTAGAGGGAACTCTCCTTAAAAAACTGAGCTCCAATATAAGGAATAAATATAATACTCCATTAATAGACTTCTTCACTCCATTTATTTTTGACGCAGACGAGGAAAAGGTGGTTTTATTTTACGTCAAGGGCAGGGAAAGAGAGGTGGAGGAGTGCGTAAAGAAGTCTTTTGAGGACACTTTAAACGAGGTTCTCGGCGAATTTGTAGGGGAAGCAGTTGAGACAGTTGAGAGTTTGGTATTTAAATTGGACATCAAAAAGGAGGAAGTTGACATGTTAAAGGACCCAAAAATATTAAACAAGTTTTTGAGCGACAAAGATTCGACTTCCTTCATGAAGATATGTAAGGGGAAAGTAAGGGTTAGGGTTTCCCATAGCAATGAGTTGTGTACATCGTGCAAGGCGAGGAAGAGCATAACATATGCAAACTTCAAGAAAGAGAACCTTAAAGTAATTAAGGAAGAGGAGAGGCTCTGTAGCGTATGCCTTTCAGTTAGGCTCTTCCCCTTTATCATGGGGAGGAGTTCCTATTTAAAGGGAGACATCATGAAGAATAACATTGACGTGGAGAAAAATGTTTGGGTAGCCCTTTTTGAAAAAGTAGAAGATGGGGGAAGGAGTATAGATGATATTGACGGCTCTGGTGATGTCATCTTCTTGGCAATTAGGTTGAATACAAGTAAAATTAGGTTGAATACAAGTAAATGGAGTGAGGTAAAGGTTAACGTGGAGGAAATATACTCTCTCAACTCAGAGGAACTTAAGATCTCTTCAAGGGAATTCCTTAAGTATATAAGTGATCTTATCCTAGAGAAGTTAAACAATGATAAGGAAGACCTTAAGGTAGAAGTTCTACGGTACTGTGAGTTTGGGAATATAAATGAAGACCTGTTACGCAATTTCATAAATTTAATTGTAGAGAACATAAATAGAGAAAGAGGAGGGGTTGAAGTGGAAATAGGGAAGTTGATTAAAGTCCTTGTCTCTGGATCTTGTAAAATAAGTGATAATAAGGTGGAGAATAGGGTAATTGGTATATTGAAAGATCTCCTCAAAAATGACTTATCTAATTTCAATAATAAGTTAAATGAATTAGCCGAAAAGTTCAAGAAGGAGTTAATGGTTCGTAAGGCAATTAAAAGTCTAGAGGAATTAATAATGTTTAATGGGGAAGTAAGTATACCTAAATCATTGGACAGGCTATTTTCAATCAAACAGAATTTTTCTATCATAGCTGAATACATCATGGCGTTGTTGTATATTAAGAATATCGTTCACGTAACCCTAATATCCCCTTCCATCACCACTCCTATACTATTGATAATAATAAGTAAGAGAGACCTAGAAAGGGTCTTTTACGAGGTGCTTTACCCGGTTTTCTCTTCGCTTTTAGAGGAGCCTAGGCGCAGCATACCTAATGCAATCTTAACTTACATCATTAAGGCAAAGCCCTACACCCCTATACATATCATTAAGGAGGTCGTGGGGATGGAACCAATAGCGCAAGATAACTCGAGCATTACCTATATCCCAGTAATAGTTAACAGGACAACGTACCTGTCACAGAATTGATGGGGGTAAGCTTACGTGAATTCAAGGAGAAAATGGAATGGGTTAGAGAGAAAATTTCAGACAGGGGGTCGTTCGTGAGGCTCTTCGTTTCGTCAGCCGAGGACCTGCCTTTCCCCTCTTTTGAGGACTGCAACAAGTTCCCTGAAGTGTGCGAGGAAATCATGAAGGGGTGGAAGAGGAGGAAGGCCTTTTCAATACACTATAGCGACGATACAAAGTTGAAGGTTTATATAGCGAGGTTAACTTCATGAAGGTCTTCGAGGTAGTTTTGAGGGCTTATAACGGCCTTAATAAGGAATTGTTGCCCTCCACGAATATCTCAGGGGGGATTAGCTATGGAATATATGTTAATAAGGAACTTAATTACCCCGATGTCGGTTTCACTAATTTCTATAAATTTGGAGACGTTTATAAATTACACGTTTCAAGGGTCAAATTAGATAGGGTAGCGAACGAATCCCAGCCCTTCTACTATTATAAATACATTAACAAGGGGGGTTACTATTTAACTTATAAAGGATATGCGATTGCCAAGGACAAGGATGGAGTTCCGAGTTTGATTAACAAGTACGGCCCATTCATCGGCAACTGGAACTCTGTGTTTTCTATAGAGAATATAGAAGAGTTTACTGGTAAGACAAGGGAGATGTGCGTCTATAATTTACCAGTTAAAGACGTTAGCGGTTTTGAGTCTAAAGTGAAACTTAGCAGAGCTCAGGTTTCTATACAGAGGTATTCCAATGCAAATTACGTTGATTTACCGCACTTCAATCAAGTATATTATTACGACATCCAGGAAAACAAGTTCAAGAGGAGTAAAGCTAAATACGTTTACCTTTTGACTTTCAGTATTGACAAGGAAAGCGCTGGTAGGTATTACGATGACAACGCGTTAGAGGGCATTGATGAACTAGGGAAGGTTTGCATAAAAATGGGATTAAATGTCATAGCACCGTGCATCTAGGAGAGTTCTTGAAGAAGTGTTCTGTGAATTTTGACCCTAAATATAAACAAAAATGCTACAAACTACCAGTGAAAGTAAGTGATGAAGAGTTGGTTGTGTATTTGTGGTATCTTAAGACATTAATTAGGTGTTCGTTAAAGGGTTTACCAGAAAGGTATGTTTCGGTAGCAGTAAGGAAGAAAACTCCTACATGTCCAGGATGCTATTCAGCGTTAATGGAAATGAGCTATGCCTTATGTGCTTTTTAGATGAAAAATGTGTAATTCAATATTCCCCATCATCGAATCAAATCTCATGAGAAATCAAAAGCTCTTTTACCCATTGAGTAAGGAGGAGTTATTTGATAACGAGATCATAGAGGAATGCACTTAAGCTAAACTACCTCGTATTGAGCTTTGATAATGCCAAAGCCCCTTGACTTAAATTTACCTAACCTCACCGACCCTCTATTTATTTCTTCCAGAGCCTTCAATGTAACACCTTTACACTCCTCGTCTTCACATAATACTATGAACTCTATTTTGTCATTGCTTACTTCCACCCTCAACCCCTTCTCGCTCTCCCCCATATTATAGCTAAACCACAAATCCTTAAATGAAAAATGTGTTTACTTTGAGAGTCCTTGGGACTATCCTCGCCTTCGCTTTAACGTTTTCGTTTCCAAAGACCCTACATACTATGCAGGGCTTCGAGAACCTATCTATCACTTCCTTCAAGATACTTGAGTACACCATGCTCTCACAGTCATTGTTCTCCCTAATTCTTTGAAGCTCAGAGCATGTAAACGACTTCTTAACTTTCTCAACTCCTTCGCATTTCTTCAACTCCTCCTTTATATTTTCCAACTCATTAACAAGTATTTTAGCTGTGACAGTCTCGCAGGTATTTCCGTAAAACGCATAGTTCGCACCCGTCCTTAAAACGCCTTTAATTGTAGTAGGTGGTACGAACTTAAACGTGGGGTCTACACCGAAATTAAACAAAACAACTTTTTCCCTTGTTTTTAGCCCGGAGGAAATGTTATAAGGGGTTAAAGGAATTAACCGGACGTGAATTCTTATCAAGGGTCCCTCACTTGGGAGTTCTTGTAATCTAATATTATTCCCATTCTCTATATGAGTTTCTCCCCAATTAAGTTCCGTCTATAAAGGTACTGCTAACGCATATCGCGTAAAACCTGTTACTTTGCAATACCAATTCAAGTACTTTCGATTTAGTTGAATATAATCTCCCATCTGAGAGCCTTATTGATGGTCCGTCCATCTCTTCCCTAGGTAAACTCTTAAATATACTGTAACTCACAAGGCACTCTCCTTAGAAACCGGAATCTTTTTTGAATTTCGCGTTTAAGCCTCCAACACTTAAATTAAACTTCATAGCGACCAAGCTCCCTGAGGTTTCACCTCGTATTTCTTTCCCTCTCCCTTCAACTTATCCAAAACCCTCTTTAACTCTTCACCGCTCTTGACCTCAAACCTCTCCCCCGACTCCGCTATGATTATGAAAGACGCCTCTTCTTCAGACATCAGAACCAAGGAACCCAATAATGTCCTAGGGAAAAGCTTACAGACTGGTTTACTACATACACCCACCTCCATGGGCTCAGAGGCCTTCAGTGCAAAGAGTCCGTTAAGTATAATAGACCTTAATTCCACCACTTCTCCTGGGATATAGAGCCTGAAAGTACAGTAGCCTGACGTACCCCTACCCCCTATCCAGACCTCGCAATTACTTGATTTTTCCCTAAGTACCTTTAACATATCAACCACTTTATCTAACAGGAAGTCGTCAAGCGATATGAGAAAGCCAAGGAACTTTACCCCTACGGGTATTATTTCCTCTGTGAACAGTTTCCCCTTTTCTGCAGTACCTGTAACCCTGTTTATTGCCACGTGGGTTGCCCTCTCTATTAACACTTGGAAAGGGTCAACCGCTACAGGTCAGTGAACTTGACTAACCCCCTTATCCCTGAAGTGCCAAGAACCTTACAGACTTCACATATCCTATTCCTCCCAGTCAACTTGATCCAAGATAATTTCAGGAAGTGCCTGCTATCGTCTTCAATTAACTCCAAGTTCTCACACCTGTCCAAGTCAGAAGTGACATAACATGCCTTGTCAATACCGTAGCCAGTGACGTCTAAGTATTGCTTAAAGGCTTCATAGAAGTTATCTCTTACTTCATCTATCAACGATGCTGAGGTGTATTTCCCCAACTCCTTCCTCAGCTCCCCCTTAATCTTTTCCTTTTCTTCATCATTCAATGAATTTGACCTATTCAAGACATTCTCTTTTTCCTTGCTACTCACTTCCCTTCTCCTTAGAAACTTCTCATAAGTTGACCTGAGTACCCCTTTAAAGCTCGTAGCTGAAATTGCAGGGATGTAATAGTTTTCGTCGTTTATTTGCAGTGGAACTTTATATGTTACCAAGTCAGCAGCTGAGTAATCAAAGTAAACCCCAGTGGCCCCTACCCTAGTAATGGAGAGGGTCTCCAGGACAATTGGTAAGACCTTCACCTTTACCTCCCAACGAGTATTCTCATTAGTTCCTCCTTGGCTTTTCTCACGTCCCTGTAGTAAAGGGCTTTTACTGCCTTCTCAGTGCTTAACTTCTTGAAGGACTTCAAGGTAAGTATTAAGTTGTTTATTATCCTCTGGTCGTCAACTCCTGAAATTATGTACTGCTGGGCTATGTTAATTAGGATTTTAATTTTCTCCTTTTCGTCCTCCTCACTGACCATAAAGTATTTTAATTATGCTAACTAATAACCTTTGATGCTAGGAGAGCTATTAGAATACTATGAAGCATTGAAGATGTGCTGGGAATGCAAGGATATAGTGGAGAAGTTGAGGAAATACTTGGATCTAATTAGCTTTGAGAACGGAAAGGTCGACAAGAAAGTCAAAAAGATAATGAGGAGTGACGATGTTAACGAGATAAGGGAGACCCTTTTCGAGTTAATTTTCATGATTGCATAAGGGGAAAAGTACGCTTTTGTTGGGGAGAGGTTATTGGGTTACCCTCCCTTCGCTCTCATTTCAACCACTTTTAATTATTATAACAGCCAAGCAAGACTTAGTCCTAAGCAATGCTCTTACGTACTTTAATTTTCATGGTATATTGGTGAAGATCTTTATACTGTCCTCACTTCCTTAGGAGACAGATTTATTCTCGGTTCTCCCAGAGGATTAACGTAGTCTCTTTACATAATGCCATGTTTCTACTACTAAGGGGTTTGGAAATTATTCAGACATTGATTTATAACATGAAGAGGTTTTTAACTATAATTAACGGTTTCTAGCATACATTATTGCTTTTTAACGCGTTAAAAAGTGTTGAGGGTTTAACGCAATTAGTAAATGCATTCAATAAAGTTTAACTTATATAATTACGTGATACTTGCTTGCTTTATTAATCACCTATACTTGATGACTTATTCATGGGAAAAATTTGACTTAATTGAATTTTTATAAGGGAGTGAATACCAATTATCTTGTTTATCACGATAATGCCTTTGAGTAAAAGGTGATTTAGTAACTCTTCGATTGCCTTATTGATGAGGGAATTTTCCTTAGTGTAGAAGAAAAGTAGTCTTGAACTAAAGAAAGGGTTACCAATTGGTAAAAATATTTTGGACAAGATGTAAAAATGTTGTATTCTAGAATTAAAGTGAAGAATTCAGGGCTGTGAAGAGAATATTTAAGTTTTTAACTTAGCATAACATGTATAATAATAGGAAGAAGTTTACAAGAATGACTAAGATAGTTAAAGGAATTAAATAGGAAAATTTAATTAAATAGTTAAATACTAATTTTAATAAAGTAAAGAATACAAGAATGATTATAGCTTACTATAGAGTCCAATGTTTTTGCTTACATTTGTTTATATAGCTCCATGTGCATCTCGGCTATTCTTCTCCACTTTCGCTCCTGAGCTTTTTCCAACAAATTTTTAGATATTCTATTATATAATTCCTTATCTTCTATGAGTCTTTTGATAGCATTAGCAATTTCATCAGCAGTCGGGTTAACCATTAAACAATCAACATCAGGCACTAATTCTCCCTGAAACCTCGGTATATTTGAAACTATAACTGGCTTACCGCAGTCCATTATTTTATGCAAAACCCCACTAGTCTCAATATAATTGTCCTTATAAGGCAACAGAACTATGTCAGATTCCAAAACTTCTTTCATAATTTCGTCATCGTCGAACGTATCCTTTATTTTTAGGTCTATATAAGGAGTAAGTTTTGATTTAGTTATGTAATCTAAAATAACGTTCAAATACTTTTTTTCTCTTACACTTTCAAGCGTCTCCGTTGCAATGGATCCTATAATTTTTAGTTTTACGTTATAACTTTGACTAATAACTATTTGGAGTGCATCTATTAATTCTTTTATTCCCTTAGTAGTCTTTATGAACCCATGAAATAATAAAACAAACGAATCGTTTTGTATTGAATTGTGTAATGGATTGAGGGCGCAACATTCATCTACTCCATGGGGTATTATAATCATTTTATCTGCCCTCAATCCATAAAATTTTTCTAGGATGTTTTTCTGAATATCAGTTAATAGAATAATTTTATAAACTAAAAAATAAAGTAATTTATAATAGGACATAAGTAATAGTTTTAGGGGGATAGCAAGATACTTTGTGTTAGTAAAGTTATTAGGTACGAGTACCCCATGAAGAGTAATTATAATCTTTCTCCCCTTTATTTTCCCTATATAGAGTAAAGCTAAAAGAAGTAAAATGTGGGACTTAATTGGATTCTTAGTGAAAAGTTTATACGAGTACTGAATATGTATTAAACAGTCTTTTGCTCCACCTAAAAGTCGTAGCGTTTTAATAACTGAAAAGACTGAGTTTCTATCCCAACCCATGTGCGTCTCATCCCCCCCTATGTTCACTTCTATACTTTTGGATATGCCAGTAACAATCTTAACTTCTTCCCCACTTCTTTCAAGTTCCTTGGCAAGTTTTTCTGTGTAATAGTAGATTCCCGTTCTTTTTGCGCCTACTAAGAAATATATTATCATTAAACACAACATTTATCAACAACGCATTTAAAGTTTAAAAATCATGTTTCAAGGAAATCACTTGGAGTTATATAATCGTAAAAAGAATAAAACTTTTAAAGTTTCTAATGATGAGACTATATGCATCCTAAGGTAGCTCTCTTGACTGGCATGGATATAAGATCGTATGGTGGAGGTGAAAGGCTTGCAATAGAAATCGCAAAATATTTTAAATCACGATTTCATGAATTAGATATTCAAATATTTAGTATAGGAACTAGAGTTAACGTTAAAAGAGTTAAGAAAGAGACTATAGAGCAGGAATTAAATGGGGTTAAGGTTCATTTTTATGAACTTCTTAATATTCCGTTAACTGGCTTAGTTTTTTTACTTGATCCAAGGTTAATCATATTCTTTTCCAGGCTTAGAAAATTTAATGTAATATATTCATTCAATGATAATATATTTCCATTTTTATATCTATTATCTAAACTTCTTAGACTTAGAACAATTAATGGAATTCATTCACCTGTAATTCGAGTAATGTATGATTTTAAGGGTCAAATGAAGAAAAGAGGTAAATATAACCGATTTTTACTATATTTAGGATATATTTATATAAAAATACTTAAATATTTTCTTTTAAGATCGAAGGAAATACATGTTTTGAATTCCATGGATAAGGTTTTATTAGAAAAAATGGGATACAAGGGAAAAATTTTTCTTGTTCCAAACTTTTCGTTTATTGAAAAACCTATCATTAATAATAACAAAGAGAAGTTCATATGTCTTCTAGTCGCAAGACTAGATGATATGTATGTAAAGGGGCTTGATCTGGCTATTGATATAATAAATAGGGTTCTAAGTATAAACTCAAATATATTATTTTATATTATAGGTTCCGGTAAATATCAATATCTCTTTAAAGAGATGGAGAAAAAGTATCCAAATACCATTAAAGTTCTAGGATTTATACCTGATCATACTCTCATTAAAATTTATGGGGATGCCTCCCTGTTAATGCTGACATCCAGATTGGAACCTTTTTCATTAGTTACTATGGAGGCATTATCTTCAGGTCTGCCTGTATTAGCTTTTAAGAATACAGGTGGTCCAGACGATATCATTGAAAATGAGAGCATAGGAACTTTAATTGAGCCATATAATACTGAAAACTTCGCAAGAGAAATAGTTAGGTATTATAATATATGGTCTAAAGATACCTTTAAGTATTATCAAGATAAATTGGAGCGATCGAAGAGAATTCTGGAGAAATATGGAAGAGAATACGTTTTATCCCAGTATTTAAATATGATTATTTTAAATAGGTAGAAAAAAGTTATTTATTTTTCAACGCATTAATGTAGCCAACAAGATATTTTTTCGATATTATATAAACAGGATAAGAGTGCTTTACTTTATAACCATTCTTCTTAAGATAATTAGTCAGGTCTCTATATCCGTAATGATATTCTATAAATATTTGCTCGAATTTATTCAAGTAATCAGGTGACGAACAAAATAACAAGTCATATTCACATCCTTCGCAATCAATCTTCAAAACAGAATCGTAATCCACGTTAAATTTCTCAACAATAGTGTCTAAGCTATAAATCGGAATTTTTATTCCGTCTTTACTATCTACTAGAGGAGTTGCAGCATCTGTCTTTAATTCTGGGTCTACAATTTTCTCGCCTCTACATCCTCCTCCTGCATTCACAAGCCTAATAATATCAGATAAATTGTTATCATTCACATTTTTCACTGCAATCTCATAAATTCTTGGATATGGCTCCAAAGCTATTACTTTTTTTGCTCCCTTTAATGCGAAAAATATAGCAGTTTCTCCTATACTAGCTCCAATGTCAACAACTGTTTTATCCTTAACGTTAAGCGTATCGTATTCTCCTCTCATGAACGTTGCAAATATATCTCCATATTGATATCCATGGATTTTTAAGTATTTTTTATAGTATTCAAATTCTATGCATTCTTCAGATATATTTATAATTTTTCCAGTCTGCATCCATTTATATAAATCCAAATATACATGAGCAATATAAGGAGAAGTTAATAGTACCTTTTTGCCTGTCCTTAAAACGCCATATAATGGAAATCTTCTAGTTATTATGCTTTTTAATACTTCTTGGTAATTCATAAATACCTTCCTATAGAGATTAATGGACTCTATATAATCTCTCAAGCTCAAAATACTCTTCCCTATTGCAATTATTACTTCCCCTATGCTTACCAACTTATTATTTACCTCTTTTCCTCTTAATTTAAAACTTGCGTTTATTACCTGAATCTGATTTCCTGTCTTTAATGGCAACTAAATCCCTAAATCTTATATCAAACGGAAATAAGGTAGGAAAGTTTGCAAAAACTTTTATCTGGCTTTCGAAAAAGGAAATCATGAATTTGAAATACAAAGTTGATACTATTGTAAGCAGGTTCTTCAATCTCCTCAATAATAGATCAATTGTGGTATTGTTAATACTTTCTATTGTGCTTTATAATATTATAATAAATTTATTATTTTTTATTCGGCTTTATACATATAAAAGCGGAGCGTTTGATCTCGGCGTATTTATGCAGTCTCTATATTCAACATTGAATGGAAGGTTTTTTTATGAAGCACCGGATTTCGAATTGAATGGTGTTAATAATTTTTTTGGAGTTCATATATCCCCAATCATGTTCCTAATGATTCCAGTATACTATTTATATCCTTCATGGCTATCATTAACTGTTTTTCAGTCAATTATTGTCTCTTCATCTTCTATATATGTATATAAAACTTCTAAACATATATTGAAAAATGATAAATTATCGTTATTCATTTCATTAATATATTTATTTAATCCGCTGACCATCACGGCCAACTTGTATGATTTTCACCTAGAAAGTTTCATCCCGTTGTTTTATACATCTATGTTTTACTACAACATAACTAAACGATATAAACTTTTGGCAATTTCCATAGCGCTATTATTATTAGTTATAGAAGCTACATATTTAATTACGTTTTTCTTTGCGTTATATGTACTAATAAATTCTTTTAGAAAAAATGAAAAATTAACTAGGAGTGTGAAAATTATCGTTTTATTTTTATTATTTACTCCCCTATTACTCATTCTTCCTGGGGTATTTTCTTCTATTTATGGTCACCCCCTGAAATTATCTCAATATTATACAAACATAGCTACTTTTTTCCTTGGGTCAGGCATTTTTTACAATATAGTTCCTAAGATAGTCTTTTGGTTAGAGGTACTAGCTTGTTTTGGATTCCTTCCATTATTGTCCTTATTTGAACTTATTCCAATAATTCCTTACTTCCTTGTTTCTACACTTTCCGCCTATCAGCCATATTACACAGTCGGTTGGCAATATAGTTTTTATTTAATTCCAATACTAATAACTTCCACAATATATTCTATAGAAAAGATGAGAAAGATTAAAGGGTCTTTAAGGATTTATATTCCTTTAATGTCACTTTTCATTATTCTGCTAAATCCAGTTGTTATAAATCTCCAATCTCAAGGATCATTTGTGCCTCCCTCAGGGGGTTATTCCATTTCGTTAGATTTTTCAAACGCAATCTCAAATATGTATTATATAAATAACATTTTGAAAGAAATTCCAAACAACGCTGTTATTATATCGTCTCAAAGCTTATTCCCATTTATAGCGAATAACCTTAATTCATATACAATGCTATACATTATTAATCCCTATCAATTAAAAAACTATTATCAATCGTTGCCTAGATCTCCCCAATATTTGCTAATAAATCCAAATGATTTCAACCCCTCGTATTTGGATGACATATCTGTAAATAATTATAGTACTGTTGCTGAAGCAGGGGACATCTTATTACTTAAAGAAGGGTATTATGGGAAAGTATTATATTTTAGCCCATATTCCGTATATCTACCAGTTAGCAAATTTTATACATTACCTAACATAATTGTAAACAAGATAAGTGATCTAAAATTTGGTAACGTTCTTGAGTATATTAAAGATGAATATCCTAATGCTTCGGCTCTATGGTTTGGTCCATATATTGGACTCTCCAGAGGAGTATATCTTGCTAGCTTCTATATTAAATTTATTAATATTTCTGATCAAACTAATCCATTACTTAAGATAGACGTTAATAATTTTCCTTATGGACCTTTAGCATCAAGAATCATTTCGCCTACCGAAGTGAAACCAGGTAGTTGGGAGAAATTCAATATAGTATTCTCTGTGCTTAGTCCTGGGGAAACCTTGGAGTTCCGCGGATACTCATTAAATAATAACAGCACTATCTTGTTTGGAGGAGTTCAAGTAGAACAGATAAGCCCTTATCCAGCTGAACTTTTTACACCATGTGATTTAGATATAGCTAATGGAGTTCTAATTCATGGGAATTCGCCATTTGGATGTTATGTTAAGGTGAATGAAAGCGTCAGTAAAGGCTCAACTATTTGGTTTGGGCCGTATATTACACTAAGCAAAAACAACTACACTGCTCTCTTTATAATTAGATTATTTAACGTAACTAATTATAATAAACCCATCATCACCCTTCAAATAACAAGTAATCTTGGAAACGAGATTTTAAATAACTCAGAAGTCTACCCCATTAAAACCGAGGGAGAAAAATGGTTTATAGTACCTATAAAGTTTGAACTCAATGACACTGTTACTGGCATAGAGTTGAGAGGTGTGGATTTTAATCCAGTTGGAGAATTATATTTCGGAGGAGTTATTTTAGTGAGTAGTTTAGATAATTATACATTATCTTATGTAATGAATTTAGTTAATAATAATTAAATTTATAAGATAACTATTTCAATTAGAACAGGGGTTCCACAAGCCATGGATTCCAGTGGAATTAGCCCGAAGGGTTCGTTGGTGAAAGGGTAAGCCGTGAAGAGAGCATTGGAATAGAGCTTGCTTAAAGTCGCTTCGTCCACGAAGCCTAAGTAGTTTAGCCTCTCCTTTATTTTGGATATCACCAGTCCTCTTTAAGAAATATATTTCTCCTTAAGGGATTGCAACATCGGTCATGTTACTGTTATTAATAATGAAGAGACTACAAGAGGCATGAAGGGGGTTCAGTATAATACCTTAATGCGAGTAAGTTTCCAGTAAGCCTATCGTTTACTCTTCGTATGTTAAAAACCTTTACCTTATACCCCATATTCTTGAGTAACTTGAAAATTTCCTTATACCTGTAGTCAAATTCAATGAATATTTGATAAAAGCTCCTTAAGGCTTCTCCATATTTAAGCAAAAACCTCTCGCACCCCTCGCAATCAACCTTCAAGATTATTTCCTTTGATTTTATTAGATTTAACATATCGACTATAGTTAATGCCTGAACTTCTATCCCCTCCTTTACCTCTCTTAATTCGGCATAAGAGGAGAAAGTACCTCCGTCAATCTTCACCTTACAGTTTGAATCATATAAAGCCACGTTATATACTGAGACTTTATCGGAAAGGCCATTTACAATCACGTTCTTTAACCCTAAATCGTATGCCTTTTTAAAGGGCTCGAAAGCGTAAACGTGTTTAGCCCCATTTACTGCGAAAAATATTGAGGAGTCACATATATAGCTCCCTACATCAACTACATGCCTCCCCTGGATTCTTAGGGGTTTGTAGACTTGCATTATGAATTGCTCTATTAATCTAATTAAAACACCTAAAGGATCGTTTCCGTAAAAGAACTTAAGCTTCTTCCCATTGTAATAAAGCTCAAAGTAATCGTTATTACGTTTTATACCCCATATACTCAACATTTCCTCAGATATCATGTAATCCCTTAAGGAAATCCGTTTTCGTAAGAACTTTTAACCTAGATCTTACTAGCGCCCTTAACCCATACTTTAATAACACTGGGTAATTAATTATGAGCCTCGCTACATCTAAAAGCGTCACAACATTAATAATAAGTATTAGTTTAAAAAAGCTACTTAATCCCTTCATTTGCAAAATGTAATTGGAACTTACATAACAAGAATTTAATATTGTTTTAAGTATAATTATTATAATTTCCACTTATAACTCACATCATGTAATTATTTCCAAATAGGTCTAACTATTATATTATTGGAGGAGTATAATTGTTCATATAAGAACTTCCTTTATTGTTACACTTTGATAACTTAAGAGGAGAGTATGATTTTAAATCAAATATCGTTCTAATTCTGCCTTTACAGAAAATCGTAGCAAAAGCAAATTGAATATTATTGTTATTCTGTCGCGACATGTATTAATGTTATGCTCTTATTATCCTAAGATTATACAGTAAAGACTCTAAGCAGTATAATTAAGGTAGCAGAGCAACTTAGAGACTGTTATCTCTGGTGAGAAATCCTTCACTCTCCTTGATATCTCCTCTCCTATGAGCCCAGTGGACTTCTCACTCCATAATTCTAATGCCTTGCTAATGAACTCATCCCTTGAGTTTACTAACCAGCCAGTCCTACCGTGAATTACCGTTTCAGATGGGCCCTGCTTATTATAAGTTAGAACAGGGGTTCCACAAGCCATGGATTCCAGTGGAATTAGCCCGAAGGGTTCG
>Ga0081474_120772_pt1 | contig 15255 bp, 21 predicted proteins | sample OneHunmetagenome_2_FD_70978 | JGI IMG/M metagenome (GOLD analysis project Ga0081474, IMG submission 70978) | Ferrous microbial mat communities from One Hundred Spring Plain, Yellowstone National Park, USA v2 (version 2) | ecosystem: Environmental > Aquatic > Non-marine Saline and Alkaline >... | reverse complement strand
TGGTTAATCATTTGCATGGACGAGAGATAGTGTTGAAATACCATACTATCCAGAGATGGGCACATGTAGACCATATTTAACTACGTTACCAGACGGAAAACTTAAAGTAACGATGGGCGGTTATCACGCTGATAATTACATAGACGGAATAGCCATTTATCTGGACAAATCTGCCATATCTCCGAAAGGTAAAACCTTGGTAACTGTACCGCCCTTAATATTTGGTCAAACTTCCCCTGGAGGTAGTTATTATGTAATAAGTGGATATAATAGTTTCAATACTATTTATCGTGGAGTTGTAGCACATACATTTGGAAAGAAATATGCAAGGGTTTATCTCAATATAAATGCAATCAACGCTGGTTTTGTTAATATATATACAAGATATAGATCACGATCTGCACCAGATTTACAACAAATGTATGGTAACTCACCATCATCAAATTCAACATATCAACCAGTTCTTGAAGGGAACTTCGGTACTCTTGTATATGCCACTGACTATAGTTACAATATGCCATATAATTTAGGGTATTCCAGAACTAGTAAATTCAGAGTTGATGGCCAAGTATTATGGGTGAACATAAGACAAAGTAGTAGCCCAGCATTTATAGAATTGGAGGGTGATTAAAATAATACGCGATGTTCCTCTATACACAAGCGGTGGCACAGATCCTTTTACTAGTTTTTATAGTTTACCAACAGGGGGTTCACCAATAACTGCTAATGGTAGTAATTACCAAGTTTTAAGATTCCATCCAAACTACGCTAGGCTCCACATATACATCACTAGTCTGTCTGGTACATCTCCATCCATCCAGTTCACCGTTGGTTCATATGTTGGCGCTAACTACTATACACTCCCGCCTATAACATCACCGCAGTATGTTTACGTCGTAGGTAACGGGAACAAGACAATAATAACATACCTCAACACGTCTAACGTAGTGCTTCAACAAGTGGAATTACCCTACAACATATTCCTTAATGGGTGTTACGTAAGTTGGTCTGTGTCTGGCACATCCCCTTCAATATCGGCATATATTCACTTCGAGTTCGAGGATGAGGAGGAGGGTGGAGAATGAGTAGCCAAACTGTAACTCTGGGAACACAGACAATAACTCCTAAAGTCGAGGACTTGGGTAACACATATTACATCGAGTTTCAAGTCAAAATAACCAAGTACTTAAACAACCCCGTAAACAAAACAATTGACGTGAAATTCGTCTGTAATAAATACAAACAAGTAGCAGTGCCACGTACAGATCCTTTATCACCACCAGTTTTCCAAACAGTTCAAAAGACAATACAGGAATGTGTTGAGGAGTGGTATGCCCAACATAAATCAGTGTATGAGGTGGCTTAAACGTGTCGTTTAACCCTGTCATAAGAGGTTCATACACACTGGCTTCACCGCAAACAGTATCGGTTGCCGCATCAGGTTCAGCCACAGTGAGCATATCATTCACACCGCTGGGTGCCGGGAGCCTGTACGTGTACATCACGTTGCCCACTGGGGTAACGGCAACAATATCGATAGGGGCGCAAACAGTGTCCCTATCCAGTGGAAGCAACCAGTTCCTGATACCCGCTAATGTTGCAATAGGCAACATAACAATTAATAATAGTAACACAACCGCGGTATCCGTGGTAGTGTGGGCACTCTTCATTGAAGTTGCTTAAAAGAATACTGCTGTCCAATATGTTCATAGGGCTGGTAACAGTCCCCGTGTACATCGTTTTAAAGTCATTTCCCTTCCTTGCCGTGTTCGGTGTCGGCGTACTCACAACACTCACCGTTCTCATTCTTTTCTTCTTCTTCCTCGGTGCAAAGTTTGTGGGTACTTGGGCAGTACTACAAAAATTCGCGGTAACACTACCAACTTCACTTGTACTAACGAGGCTGGTGGAGGACGTGCCACGTAACCCTTACCTAGAGTATGTGGTTCTATTTTTAGTGGGTTACATGATTTCAACACCCTTAATCTTTCTGACTTATCATGTAACGAGGTGGTTGTATGTCAAAAAGGGACGACTTAATACGCCAAATCTACGAGAACGGTAACTATGTTATCAAGAGGATCTGTGAGATGGAGCCTAACGACGACATGGCTAACTTCTCCGCTACTGACTGCATCATAGGCTCCGCGAACACTCACTTGGCTTTAAAGATTGCTAGGGAGAAGGGGTATCCGCAGGACGTCATCGAGTACCTGGAAAACCAGTCGAAGCAGGAACAATGGCACTGTCAGCTCCACATAGGTAAGTCGCCTAAACCCTACGACTTCAAGGTTGCACAAAAACACAGGGAAGTCCTCCTAAAGTACGGTGTGTACGTGTGGATGGGTGTTATGCCCCTACTAGGTGAAAAGATAGCGTTAGCCAAAGCTATATGTTGGAGGAGGAATGATGACCCTCACTTTGCCAACAAGTTCGCCACTGTGGACGAGTATTACCACACAACCTACCCACTTCTCCTACTGTATAAGTACGCATCGGAGGAAGAACTGGAAAAAATAGTTGAATTACAAAAGGAGTATATAGAAAAGATTTTCAACTTGTAGCGTACAATCCTCAACAAAAACTTTTTCTAACTGTTCGTAGTATCGTTATCCATGACTAAGTCTAATGTTTTAGACGTCACGGTTCAGGGTGCGGCTCCCTCTATTTCTATCACAGCTTCCACAACCTCCCTTCCAAGTAGTGGTGGCACTGTTAGCTTCACAGGTAGCACTGATTTACCAGCAGGAACAACTTTGGATATTTACGTGAACGCTGGTAACGTTGGTACTGTAACAGTGGGTTCAGGTGGTAGCATTTCTTTTTCTGTTAATATACCGAGCAACTCTTCTGGTTCCACTGTTACTTACGACGTGTATCTGGTAGACCCTGCAACTGGCACACAATCAAACACAGTGGCTATTAGCGTAGCACCAGCAAGTAAGAGTATCGCACTCACAAGCCAATCTGCAACAACCCTACCTAGCAGTGGTGGTTCAGTAACATTCGCAGGAACTGCCACAGGATATAACCCTGGTCAAGTGTTCTACGTTTTCGTAAACGGTCATATGATCACAACCACGACGCTTGGGCAACACTACACCTTTAGCTTCACTTTGAACTTCCCAGCAAACAACAGCACAAGTCCAGTAACATACACCATAGACGTTTCGGACAACACGAGTAATCAGTGACCACTTGTGACCAAGTCTAACATCCTTTACGTTACGGTTGAGGGTGTAACCACGTCTCCTCCACCAACTATCACGGGTACCTCTGGTTGTTACAGGGTTGTGTTAAGTGAAGGCGTGGTTGTGCAGTTAGGTGTCTCTTGGAGTGGTGGTCTGGCTCCCTACTCTTGGAAGTGGGTTTGGCCTGACGGTTACACACAAACGGGTAGTGGCACGTTGGGTATGGCCTCAACCTCTAGGACTTTTCCGTTTAACACCACAGCTTACACCTCGGCTACCTTTACTGTTTTTGATAGCTTAGGTAGGAGTGCGTCTACCACAGTCAAGGTAACAGGGGAGTGTTACTGAAACTCTTAACAACGTTTTTAAGTGTCTTCGGCATACTTGTTTTCATGGTTAAGTCAAGCGTTTTAGAATTGGAGGTAGGACAACCATCAACACAAACGTCGATGACACAAACGGGTACTACCGTCTCAGGATCTCTATCAGGTGAGGTAATACTCAAATCGCTGGTTGTTACTCCTCAAACAGTTCAGATAGGTCAGCCAGTGACAATCACAGCTACGTATGTTAATGGTTTGGGTCAACCAATCAGTGGTCTGACTGTCCAAATTGTTGTTCAATCAACTTCTTTGTATGAAGTAGCGGGTCAAACATATACTCTTCATACAGATTCAAACGGTCAGGTCACTGTGACATATACGGGTACCATTGTTGCAGGGACGTGGAGTGTCACTGTATCCCACGAGATATTTAGTAACGAATTCAAAATTGATGGAACAGCATCGTTTACCGTTGAAGGCACACCGGGTATCTTCCTCTATGCTGGCTCTGTGAGTTTAGGGTACTACACTGGTGTAGCTAATTACTGGGCGGCTGTGGTAAACGCTCTGTTTCGGTGTTCGTCATGTCCCTCTAATACTGTGGGGGTTGCGACAGTATCTGATAGTTTGGGTTCCAGTCAAACGGTTAACGTAACACTCACAAACGACGTAATATATGTGGGTTTCAAACATCCTTCCCTTCCTTCAGGCTATACGGTTACAGTTACGATAGAGGCACTGGGTCTCACCAAAACTTACACTTTCGTCTTTGATAAGATTGTCAATCTCGCTTCGATATCCATAAACCCACTCCAAACCTATTATGTTTATGGCTGAACCTGAGGGGTAGCACACTAACCTTTATTTAGGAATGCGTATAATACCGTATAGGTGTTAAAAGTGCAGAGCAACGTGTTCACAGTAGGAGACAAACCCATCGGAACCAAACTTGTGTTTCCCTTTGTTAGAAGCGAAGACGGTTCCATTGTGGACACTTTGATCATGAGTTTTAGAAGTGGACGTATAGTGCGTTCTAGACTGAGCGGAAACAAAACACGCGGATACCGCACGTATTTGCTTTTCCCAGCAAACTACGTCATGTACGAAGTTTACAGGACGAACAGGGGCAGGGCTTCTATTAAGGTGAGTGTGATAGAAGTGCCACCTAACCCTCTTAAACACTACAAAATCAAAGACGTGTGGGTTATGTACGAGGGTGTCACACCAATAACCTTTTTGGAAGAGTTACCAGACAATATAAGGCGTATAATTGAACACAACTTCGAGGAACTACCCCTCTACGAATACTTGGAAACAGAGGTTCCGAAATGATACTTGTTGTAGGTGCTGGGTTAGCTGGTTTGACCTATGCTTACAAAGCTGTAAAAAACGGAGAAAAGGTAGAGGTTTGGGAAAAGAGCCAAGTCTTGGGTTCAAAACCTTGTGGGGAGGCTATACTTTACAACGCCCTGGACTACTTACCCTTAAGCGAACGTGAGAAGTCGGACGTTACGCTTAACTCTATAAAACGTGTCAGGTTAAGGTTTCCAGAAGCCGAAAGGGTCATAAACGTTAGTGGTGTGATAGTTGATAAGCACAGGCTTCTAGAAACACTTGCCGAAGTTGTTGAGTCAGAGGGTGTCAAAGTGCTAAGGGGTAAACTCTTTACGCGTGACGCGAAACTGGACGCAAACATTGTCGATGCTTCAGGGTTTGTAAGGGTCACACATGTTGGGGAAGGAACAGTCGCACCTGTGTTAAGAGGTTACCACAGAAGCACAGGTGTTATCTGTGACGATGAGCTGTTAGTAGAGTTTGACAGTGAGGGTATGGGTTACTTTTGGATTTTCCCTTACGGAGACAATTACAACGTCGGGTTTGGTGGCTTGTATCCTTCTTTGAAAACTAAACTTGGACAGTATTTAATCAAATACGGGTTGAACAACCCTTACGACGTTAGAGGTGCGGGTATAGTTGTTAGTGGACCTGTAAAGCACAGGCAGGGGTATATTAACAGCAAACCTGTTATACGTATCGGAGAGTCGGGAGGTATGGTCAACCCCTTGTTGGGAGAGGGTAACAGGGAAGCTATCCTTGATGCCTTAGGCGACGCGGACATACGTAGGTGTGTAAAAAACGCTTCCACAGTGTTCAAAATTATTGCACGTGTTGGTATACGCCAAGCTTTTTGGTTAGCCTCTAAACTTACGGATAAGGAGTTAGAGGACGTGTTAGAGGGTAGACGTACGCTTTAGGTCATCAAAACATTTTTAAACTTCTTACACGTTTAGTTACTCATGTCTGTGAACGTGGACGTTGTTATAGCAGAGTTGTCCGACGTGTTCAAAATACCACCGCCTGCATACGATTACGACACGTCTAAATGTGGAGGAGCCTTAGCTTGTTTTGACCCTACGACATACACAATACACCTAACGTCCCCTATACTGCCTGCAGGTGTTATAGCTCACGAAATGGGACACGCCGCACACACCTATTACCGTATTCCAGGAGGAGAGAAAGAGTACGAAACGTTTGCACAGTTCACCGAGCAGTTATACGAGGGTTGGAAGACCTTTAAGTATGGTGGCAACGTTACTCCGACAATGCTTGAACCTCCAATACTCAATTGTGATGTCTGTGGTAGGTACACAGTGCCGCACATCTACCCTTATACCCAGTGTGTGAGCTGTGGCACGACCTACGGCTATACTGCAACAACGTCGGGTAGTTCAGGACCAAACATACCCTTAGCCTTAGCCATCGGCACGTTAGGTGGTATCGTTATCAGTGGTTTGGCTGGTTATACACCGTCTAGCAGGGAGAACGTCGACAGGATTATCGAAATCACACTTACTAGTAACCTGCTTACTGTGTTAACGACGTTGTTAACAGGGGGACTATAAATGGACAGGAAGACTAAGGCCGCAGTGGTTGTTGGAGGGTTAGCGGCAGTTGGTGCCGTGGTGTACGCCTTGACCAGGGTTAAACCCGTTACTGCACAACCTCCAACGACAACAACACCACCGACAACAACTGGAGCGCAGATAACGATTAGTGCTCCTAGCACAGACACGGTGGGTAACCCTATAACGGTCACTGCTGTCTATACTGTTAACGGTGTTCCGCAGGCCAACGTACCACTATACCTGTTCTACTACTACTCACAGACTCCAGTAAGTAACCCACAGAGCATACCGTCGTCTAGTTTCACGTTGGTGGCAAGTGAAACCACAGATAGCAACGGCAAGGCCAGTTGGAGCTTTACACCTAACGAGGTCGGGTACTACTACCTAGACGTGTCCAATAACCCGAATAACACTTAGGCTTATTTAGACCACATAACTATTATGTATCATGGACATCGTTAGGCTTGTTAGGGAAGGTAACGTTGTTGTTGCTTTGGTTAAGGGTGACAGCGGTAACCTGCACGTTGTCAGTGTCGACTTAGACGTTATGGAGGCTACCTGTACGTGTGAGTCCTACGAGTACCGTAAGGAGTGCAAACACGTCGTCTATGTGCTAAGTAAAGTTTTTGTTGAGGTTTAGGGTGTGTATGTTTATGTCTGATACGTCGGAAAGGAAGTGTACGTCTGAACCAGACGTACCTTACGAGGAGAGTGTTTGTGGGTTTGCCGAAAAGGTAGGGGTTAAGGTCTGTGATACCCTAAAGGACGTGTTTGGGGACAAGGTTAGTGAGTGTCGCACAATCATAATGGACATAGCCGAGGGAAGGTTAGACGGTTTAAAGGCACGTGAGTTATTCGTACAGAGGTTTGGGGAGGAGGCTTACAGAAAGTTCACAGACGTCGTCAAACAGACAATAGACGAGTTAAGCAGGGCTTAGTTATCCTCTATCAGCTTAACTAGCTCAGGCATTGGTTTTAGTAGGTTGAACACACCAGCTCTAAGCAGTATGTACACCACAGCCACACTCAACCTGATTGTTTCGGAGTCCGACTGGAACCCACCCATAACCCTAAGCTTCTTTATTATGTCATACTCCTCCTCAGACAACCTGATTATTAAACGTCTGGTCTTTGGCATACAATACTTAGTACGTCGACCCTAATATGTGCGTTTTGTCAATAAGCCAGTGGGTCTAAAAGGCAGGCGCAAACGTCCCATACCTAATTGTTATGTGTATTAAGGTCCTGGTCCTAAATGTCCTGTCAATACGTGCGTTTTCCCAGACATTTTTGGTCGGAATACCCCTAGGGGTCCGGGATCTAAAAATGGCAGGTCCGATAGGGTGTCTTAATGATGAAGTGTTTGATGGCAATTTGGGTATAGGACGTGCTGATTTACGCGTAAAAACCTGTGTTTTAGGGCGGTGCAAAAAATCGCTGATTTTTAAGGGTACAACCGTCTGGAGGCTAGACACAAAAACATAAAATATGGGTGCGTGTTTTGGTTGTTGGTGGTCGTATGAAAAGTGACTTAAACGCACTCAACACTGTCCTTCCAAGCGGTTTGGTGCCTGGAACCATCATCAACATACTGGGTCGTTATATGTCGGGCAAAACGTTGTTGTCGTTGCAAGAGTCGTTCTACGTGTGTTCGCAAGAAGGTGGCAACATCCTTGTGCTAGACGTCGATGGAGGCATCAACGTGTTCCTAGCCGAGTGGGAAAAGGTGTTTAAGACACGGTACGACGCTAACGACGTCAAAGTGTTTGTGCTTCCTAGTTACAACGTCCAGAGGTTTGACTCGCGACAAAAGGTGCCTTACTTTGACCTACCCATTTACAAGCACTTTGGCGTTAAGGCACAGGTGAACATGAGCCACAGTGGTAAGGCCAATTTCACTGCTTACGCACCTTGCGAAAACACTGTCGAAACTATGATAGAGAAGAACAAGGTCAGGTGTGTGATTGTCGATAGCTTTAGTCAGGTGTTCAAAGACCTTTTTGTCGGTACTGAGTCGTTTGGTGAACGTGCTAGGGCAGAGGACTTTCTATTCGGACTGATTAAGGCCTCTATGCTAAACCACAGTGACGTCTATTGGTTTGTTAATCACCATAACAGCGTAAACCCGATAACGTCGGAGGTACGTATTTCTGGAGGTGGCTCTGTACTACATAACAGTAAGATAGCTGTATACATCAACAAACCTAGTGACCGTTCGACGACAGGTGAGCTTTACACTTACCGTTACCCCAACATACCACCTTTCGGGCGTGTTGCCAAAATAAACTATACGGAGGCAGGTATTGTTGACGTATAAGGAGTTCTTAAGGTCGGACTTAGTACCAGCCTTTCCACGTGACTTTGGCATACCTAGACGTCGTGTGTTTGACCAAACCCATTTTGATACCGTCGTCAAATACGTCAGGAGTGGACACGTCGCCATTTACTCCGATTGGGAGTGGATGCACCAAACGGCAACAACCTTCCTATTGGACATAGACGGACAGGACTACTATGACTCACTGTCTTTCCTTGTCAAGATTAAGCCTATGATAAAAGGGTTCAAGGTACGTGCCTACTATACGGGTAACAAAGGGTTTCACGTCTACGTTGACTTCTTACCTACCGTTATGGACTTACAAGCAACTGTCCGTGGTTTCCTGGACAGGTTCCTTGAAGGTATAGAGTGGGAGCGTTACTTGGACAGGCAGGTTATAGGCGATTGGCGACACATGGCACGTCTGCCCAATACCGTTAACGAAAAGAGTGGTGGTGTTAGTCGTCTGGTTTGGCTTAACAACCCTCCTAATCCCCTAAGTATAGAGCCTAAGGAGACGTCAATACCTTACAGCTCTTATACCACTGAACGTAAGGAGATACCTAAGGGTAAGCATCCACCTTGCATCCTATACCTTTTGGACAAGCTTAGGAGTGAGCACGACCTAAGCCACTACCAACGTCTGCATTTGGCATCTTATTTACTTAACCTACTTGAGCCTAACGAGGTCGTAGAGTTATTTAGGTTAGCTAACGACTATAAACGTGTCGTTACCCAGTACCACGTCAATTACATTTTGAAAAGGGGTATACAACCTTTTGGATGTGTTAAGGCCAAACAATACGGCATATGCCCTATACCCTTGCAACAGAACAGGTGTGCTTTCTACCCTTATTGTATGAGCCGTATAAGGTGACGTCGTAACGTTGGACCAGATCGTAGACATGGGCTACTATGTTACCCAGGACAAAAGGGTGATGTTAAGGGTAGTTAGGCACAACGAACAGCCAAAACACATAGAGGCACCCTTTAGACCTTACTTTTTCGTCGAACAACCAAAGGTGTCTGTTGCACGTTACTATGCATCAAGGGTAGGTATTCCTATAACGATACATAACACAGACCTAACGACGATAGACGGTACTGCCGTGTCAAGGGTTGAAACACAATTGCCAAGGCAGGTAGGTCTATTAAGGAGGGTCATGCCTAAGGGTATTGCTTTAGAGGCCGACATACCTTTTGAGAGACGTGTCAGGGTCGACATGGACTGGAAGACGTCTGACACGTATAACGTTGCCTATTTCGACCTAGAGACAGCAACACGTGACTTTGACGGTTTCAAGGAGGGTACGATTATTGGTGCAAGTGTTGTTGCACAAGGGTTGTCTGAAGTCTATGTGGGTAGTGAGCCAGACGTTGTTAGGTGGCTTTACGACATAGTCACAGAGCACAGGTTTGAGCTAATGGTAGGGTATAACAGTGATGCTTTTGACGTACCTATACTGACACAAAGGTCACAGAAACTGGGTATAGCTTTCAACGTTAGGTTTGCAGACCTTTACTGGCTTGTTAGGAGTGAACGTCAAAAGATGTTCAGTTCCTGGACCCTTGAACATGTTGCTAAGGAGCTGGTAGGGTTAAGCAGGGTTAACGTCGACAAGCCCGTCCATCAGCTTACCAAACAACAGATAGCCGAACGTTGTTTGTGCGATAGTGAACTACTTTACGAGATTGAACGTGCATACGGCTTTGTTGATACGGCTATAACCAAGGCCTACTATACCTATCTGTTCCCAGACGAAACCGTTAAGGCGTCCAAACCCATAGACAGTCTACTTTTAAGAAAGGCGCGTGAACTTGGGTTAGCGTTACCGAGTAAGCCAGAGAACTACGACGAGGAAGTTAAACACAGTGGGGCGTACGTACACCAACCTCCTGAGGCCTTAAAGGTGTTCGAAAACGTCTTAGTGTTAGACGTTGCAAGCATGTATCCGAGTATAATTATGCAGTTCAAAATAAGTCCAGACAAGGAAGGTGTGCTTATGCCTAAGGTTATAGAAGACTTATACAGAGAACGTCTAAGGCTCAAGGAACTTGCCAGTAAAGGTGACGTTAGGGCTAACGTTAAGCAGGGTGCCTTAAAGATACTCCTTAACGCCGTATATGGCGTTATGAGCAACCCTACCTTTAGGCTGTTCAACGTCGAGTTAGGGGACAAGGTAGCAACGTACGGTAGGCAGATAAACCAAGTTATGCGTGACGCTTGTGAACAGTTGGGGTTAAAGGTTATAGCGTCAGATACCGACAGTGTGTTTGTTGTTATACCGCAGGACGTCAACGAACAAGGTTACTACGATCTAGCACGTTATTTGGAGCTATGCATAAAGGAACGTATGGGCGTTGTTATGACGGTTGAACCCGACAAGCTGTTCTCTAAGATATACTTCCCTAGACGTGGTGGTGATAACACTGCGGCCAAAAAGAAGTATGCAGGTCTGGTGGTCTGGAAAAAGGGTAAGGGGTACACAACCCCTACCGTCGAAACCGTTGGTATGGAAACAGTTAGGAGTGATTGGCCAGAGGCCATAAAGGACCTACAAAGGCTCGTGGTGTCGGAGTACCTTAATGGCGGTAAGGTTACACCCTTGGTCAAAGAGTTTGTGAGCATGCTTAAGAAAGGTCAGATACCTGTCGAGAGGTTAGCACTGAGTAAGAGTATAAGCAAGGACGACTACAAGGTTGAGCCACACCACGTCCAGGCGGCCAAGAAAGCAGAGAAGTTAGGGTATAAGTTTTATGTAGGGGATAAGGTTCAGTACGTTTACACCTACTCTGGTGTCCAACCCTTGTTAAACGGTAACGTTAAGCCCGAACACGTCGACGTCAATTACTACCTTGAGCTTTTGAACAACATGCTTGAGCGCACTGTTGGTATAAGGTATGACGAGACCCTTGACCAATGCCGAACCCTTGACCAGTACCTTGGTCGTTGAGCTACCTTGACCCTTTTTGGGGACCCCTGAACCTTTACTATAACGTTTATATTTTCCTATGTATTTTCGTTTGTTGGTGGTCTTATGTCCTTGAAAGAGACCTTAAAGGAGAACGGGTTTAGCGAGGACGACGTCAAACGTTGGGCGCAAGAGAGGTACCCTGAGTTCGTAAGCAACTTCGAACTAGTGGCCAAGCTGTTTGCCATCGAAAAGGGGATACCTTTCGAGGTACCTAGGAGAAGTCGCCCTATAAGCGTTATTAAAATATCGGAAATTAAGCCAGACGTTCCGTGTGCCATCAAGGGTGTCGTCGTCCAGAAGATAGAGGAAAGGACGTATATAGGTTGCCCTAAGTGCTACCGTAAACTGCAGAGTAAGGGTAAGGTTGAGTGCGAAAAGGACGGTGTTGTTGATGCCGTTGACCTAACGTGGCGTTCCTATTTGGTTGGTGACGACAGTGGCGAAATAGTGGTCGACGCGGCACCTTCGGTCACAAGTGTGCTTAAGACAGGTGACGTCAGGATATTCAGGGGTAGTATGCGTGCCAACAGCTACGAGTTTACGGCGTACGAGGTATTCGAACCACAACAGGTCAAACAGTCGGCAGACACCAAACAGGAAACAGAGCCAAAACCGACAGAGGTTAAACAGTCAACAGAGCCTAAACAGGAGGTCACTGCTGTTCAAGGGTTTAAGTGCCAGACGTGCGGTAAGGAGTTCAAGTCTAACACAGCCCTTAGAACTCACATAGGTCTGGTACACAAGGAAAGTGGTAAGAAGACAGAGCCACCAAAAGAGGAGGCTAAGCCTAAGGAGGAGACTAAGACAGAACAAAGGGTAGTCGAAGAAGCTAAGACCGAACAGGCTAAGCCAGAGCCTATTAAGACAGAACCACCTAAGGTCAATGACGAGATAATCACTAAGCTCAAGGTATGGGCTATGCTCAAACGTGACTATAACACGGTTAAAGCACAGGCAGAGTCTATGGGTGTCGACGAACAAACACTTAACAGCCTAATGGAAAGTTTAGGGATAAAGGTTGTTGACGGTGTGCTTAGGGTCCAGAGGTGACGTATACGTCCGTTAGGCAAAGGGTCGTTGTGCTAAGCCATTACGACGCCGACGGGGTTACCAGTGCCAAAATCCTTGAGTATGGCTTAGGTGTGCCTGTCGACGTTAGGTTCCAGAAATGGTGGGCTTTCGGCGTACAGAAGTTCGACGTTGAGTGGATGACTAAGTACTCTACCGTCTTTGTCACAGACCTAGGGACAACCAAGGAGACGTTGGACAACCTGAAAAAGGTGGCCGAAAAGGGTACAGACGTCTACCTTTTAGACCATCACCCTCCGTACGAAAAATACGAGGAATACCAAAGTCCTAAGCTCAACATCATCAACGACGTCAAGAACTGTGGTGCAGGCATAACGTACAGATACGTCAGAGAAATCACAGGTAAAGACAGTGACCCTTTCCTTAAGGCGCTTGTTACCGTAGGGTTGTATGCCGACGTTGCTGACGAAACGGAGGGTGGGGAAGCCATACTGTCAGGGTTAGCCGAGGAAGGTGTGTCGGAGTTCCAGTGGAAGACTGTTAGGTGGGACGGTAAGGGCGAACAACGTTATACGTTGGCGTCGGCCATAGGTCTTGCCATAAACGTTTGTCGTAGGGTTGCTTATGACGAAGGTGCTTATTTGGCTAGCAAAATGCTGGACGAGAACAACACCTACGACACACTCTTTGACCTTGCCATGACGTTGATGGACATACCGACATACGCCATTGCACAGAAACCTTATACGGCCTTGGTTAAGGGTTGGGTACAGGCTTGGAACGAACACCGTAATGACGCACTATCGCTTAACGTCTGTAGGACGTTCGAGGTAGAGGGTCTAACGGTGGCTGTTACCAACCATCCTTGGGACGTTGCACCATACGTTGCTAACGTCAAAAGCAGGAACATGCCTTGTATAGCCATCAATTACGGCGTTCCTAGTAACGATTATGCGTCGTTAAGTGGTAGGGCACCAGAAGGTACCTTAGACATGAACGCACTGATGACTGCTGTCACAGAGATTACAAGTGGACTCATAACAGGAGGTGGACACCCTGTTGCTGTCGGAGGTTTGGTACGTAGAGAGTTAAGCCTAAGGGACATCCTTAGGGCTTTTGAGATGGCCGTAAAGGTGGTTCGCACATGATTGTGTCGGAGATATTCACCAGCATACAAGGGGAAGGTATCAACATGGGTAAGCCTAGTGTGTTCCTAAGGCTATGGGGTTGTAACCTTAGCTGTGGTTACACACATACGTCTAAAGGCTGGAAACCTAACGGCGGCTGGATGTGTGACACCACTTATACGTGGATGACCAAGGGTAACGACGTTGTTGAGTTAAGCGTAGAGGAGGTCTTAGACGCCTTAGAAGCACAAGGGTTAGGCGATAACGTTAGGCACCTTGTTGTCACAGGCGGTGAACCACTCTTACAAGCAACAGAGCTAACAGAGTTAGTCAGGGACATACGTGGTTCGACGGTAGAGGTTGAGTCAAACGCCACTATGTTCCCTGACGATTTGGCTTTCCTAGTCCACTATTGGGACCTAAGTCCTAAGCTAAGTAACAGCGGAATAGCACAGAGCTATCGTGAACGTCCAGACGTTATAAAAAGGTGGTGTGCATTAGCACGTTCAGGGCACAACGTTTACTTTAAGTTCGTTGTTAGGTATCCTAACGACGTCCAGGAAGTCGACGCTTATGTTCAAAGGTACAGGATACCTAAGGGCAACGTGCTGCTTATGCCAGAGGGTACAGATGGACAGACGTTGACGGAACGTGCTAAGTGGCTTATACCCTTGTGCGCAGAAAAGGGTTACAGATACACCGACCGTCTGCACATAAGGGTGTTTGGCAACGTCCGGTGAACCTTAATGATGGTGGTGGACACACGTGAGCGCACAACACCTTTCTACAACAACTTCCTTAAGAGATTCAAGGTAGAGGCAACGTATGAGCCTATGCCCTTTGACTACCTTTTTCCTTTAGACGGTAAGGTATTAGCCGTCGAACGTAAGGAGATAAACGACTTTGCCAACTCACTTTATAGCAGACGTATCTTTGACCAGGTTAAGAGTGCTTTAGACGTTGACACAGAACAACCCTTAACGTACGTCTTGCTTGTACACGGTTCTTTGTTCGAGCACACCAAGGTCAGAAAGGGTAACCCCTATGCTTTTCTAAGTGCTTTGACAGGGTTGATGGTAGGGTTTGGCACAAACGTTTTGCTGTTACCTAACACGACGTATGCTTACATGTTTTTACATAGTGCTTATAAACGCACAACGGGTCACAAACCACAGATAACCATAAGGGTCGGACACAAGGGTAGTAACGTTCACGAACGTGCCGTGTACTTCCTATGTGGACTTCCACACGTCGGTACTGTCACTGCCAACAAGCTACTAGAGAAGTACACTACCAGACAGGCAATAGACGTGCTGTACAACGGCTACTTATCCGACAACTATACTAGGGAGATAAGGGAAGTGTTGGACTACAAAACTTTTTA
>Ga0081474_120826_pt1 | contig 15258 bp, 17 predicted proteins | sample OneHunmetagenome_2_FD_70978 | JGI IMG/M metagenome (GOLD analysis project Ga0081474, IMG submission 70978) | Ferrous microbial mat communities from One Hundred Spring Plain, Yellowstone National Park, USA v2 (version 2) | ecosystem: Environmental > Aquatic > Non-marine Saline and Alkaline >... | reverse complement strand
AGCTTTACCTGGATTATGGCGTTTTTAAAAACGCGTTCGCAGCAGGGGTGCCCGGTGGGGGCTTTGGTATAAAGGAAGCGGTAAAAAGGGGCTTGATGTCTGAGCCTAAAGGTCTCGAAACCTTAAGCACTGCAAAAGGATCGTACAACAAAAATTTTGAGCTGTTAGTTAAACCCATCAAAACTCAGGGGCTGTTTGTTTACGCGAAGGTAAACAAAAGGGCTGCAATATTGGCAGGAGCTCACGACAGGGTTGTATACAACGGAATTGCTTTTAATTCAGTTGAGGAAGCTATAAAGGCTGCAGGAAGCACAAACGAAAACTCTCAACTTGAACAGATATTTAGCAAAGAGACAATGACCGTTAAGCTTCATTATTCGGAAATGCTCAAGTATGTAGATGAACTGGCCAAGGACGATTCAATTTCAAAGCTAATAGGCGATGCCATTGAACTTGACATGAAGCTGGCGAACGAAAACTTAAGATCAAAAAAGTTTTTAGGGCTGGCAAAGGGCATGGCTGAAAACGACGTAGTACAGAAAGCAACAAAATACGCAGCGGCTGCAGTAGAAGCGAGGATGTCTGGCTCATCGATTCCTGCAATGTCAGTAGCAGGTTCAGGAAACCAGGGTATAACAAGCACCTTGCCCTTGTACATCTATGCAGATTCTTTAGGAGCAAGTAAGGAGGAACTTTACAGATCCATAACTGTGAGCTGGCTGACAACTGTATACGCTACAGCTTTTACAGGCTACGTTTCGCCGCTCTGCAGTGTGGGGATAAAGGGCGGGGCTGGTTTGGCTGCTGGGTTTTCTTATTTAATGGGAGGGGATGAAAGGGCTGCAGAAATTTCAGCAATAAATCAGATATCAAGCCTTGCAGGCGTTGTGTGCGACGGCGCAAAGCCGGGATGTTCTCTTAAGGTTGCATCTGGCGTTGAAACAGCATATAGGTCTGCGGTTCTTGCGGTGAAAGGGCTTAGGCCTCCAAAGCTTGACGGCATACTTGGTGTAAGCCTTGAAGAAACGTTGATGAACGTAAGCGAATACCTTAACAGCGTATCTGACTATGCGAACGTGAGCATTTCCAACATACTTTCAGCAAAGCTCATAAATAAAAATTAAATTTTTGGGTAAAGCAGCTTAGGGGGTTTGCTTTTGCCAACAAACTCAAAATAATAGGTATTTTCATGGATTAACCTTATCTTTTCTACGCAATCCTTAAGCCCGCTTTTGTCCCTTAACTGAACTGCAGGGTCAATCCTGAACCTTGCTCTTGGGTTTACGCTGTGAACAAATTCTGCAATTTTTTGTACCTCTTCGCAACCTATAATGTTAGGATAATAGACCGTTTCAGCTACAACCTTTTCATCATTTCCAAACCTTTGATAGTTATTTAAAACTCTCCTGTTACTTCTACCAGTGAGCTTTATGTGTTTTGCTTCATCTATAGCCTTTATGCTGAACGTTATTCCCTTTGATAGCTTAAAGATTTCTTCATCAAGCAGTTCGCCGTTTGTTATCAGCCATGAATCTATGCCGTTCTCTTTCATAAGCCTCATTATTGCTTTGAGCTCAGAATCCTGCGTCGGTTCTCCTCCTCCAAGGAAGGCCAATTTAACGCCGTTTTCTTTAAGTATTTTAAGCAATTCATCAACGTTGATGTACTTGTGCTCAGTTCTGTTCAAGGTTTTAATTGCGGCTTCAGGAAGAGAAGTGCACCAACTGCTTACGTTTCTTATACAGTAAGAACATCTCCAATCGCACACGTCGAACATCAAATACGCGCTGCCATCTTCAAACTGGACTATATGGTATATTGTGCTCATTAACCTGCATGGTTTATTCTTTCCATTAATTTATTTTTTTCTGCTATTAATCTTGAAGTTGTAAACTTTTCTCCAGATACTGTTATGAAGCCATGAATTCCATCCTTTTCATGGTAAAATATATCAAAAGTCCTGCCAGCATTCCTTCAGCCTCTAGCGCCTTCCCCCTTTAACAGTGGCCTTATTGAGGCATAGTTCCTTTTGAACCCCAAGCCTTTTAATTTAGGAACCATCATGGAGCCTTCATCAAGAAACAGCTGTAGTTCCTCTTCCTGCGCACTAAAATTATCTGGATCATCTATCGGCGTTACCGTTGTCCCCGTTATGGTAACGTTCCTCACGTATGGTATGATGATGTCACCGTCGCTAGGCAACCTCATTCTGTTGATTAGGTGATTTACAAACTGAAAGCCTGAAACTCCCATTGCCCCGGCAGTTGGCATTATTTCGATGTCAATGCCGGCCATTTTAGCAACGTTTGCGGACCATGGTCCAGCCGCATTTACAAATAAATCCGCATCAATTTCCTCTTCTCTGTTCTTTAATTTATTGAAAACCTTTACACCGGTGACCTCTGAGCCATCCTTATATGATTTAACATTTCCTGAATTGGAAAAACCTAGCACCATTTGTAAAGGCAGTCAATGCCACTTAAAAAATTAGGTCATAAGCATAAATGACCTTATCAGGCGCCCATATGGCATATTTTATCGATGGATTAAGGTTTGGTGCCTCCTTCAAAATGTCCTCAACTGGCACCTTATGATAGGTAATTCCTGCACCTTTTAATCCGCCTTCCAGTTTATCCTGGTAATTTAGTTCTTCATCGTTTACAGCTACAAACAGCCCTCCGGTATCTGTTATTGAGTAATGGGCTATGTTTGAAATCATCGTATTTAAAGAGATGCACTCATTAGCGGATACAGGATCGTTCATAGCATATATGGCCACGCTGTGCAGCATACCGTGATACTTGCTAGTGGTTACAGATCCCAGGCTATCCCTTTATATAAGAGCAACTTTAAGACCCCTAAGCGATAATTCCAGCGTCATAACGGTCCCAGTTGAGCCACCACCTATTATCACAAACTCATATGTACTATTTGAGATTAATAATAATATAAACATATTTACTACGCGTTAAATAGTAAAAAAATTATATTTTAATCGTCTCTCCTACTGCAGGATAAATTATGTTCTTGTTTTTAAGGGACAATTCCATCGCAAGCTTATTCGATTTAGAACTCAAATGAACTGGAATCAGCGCCTTTGCGCCACTTTCTTCGTAAACCTTCATGGTATCGCTGTACGTTGAATGCAACCAAAAGTTTGCAACCTTTTTATCATCGTCTGCGTATGTCATTTCATGAATCAAGCAATCAACATCTTTGGCTCCGTTAACAAATTCCTCGGTAAATGCAGTATCACCGCTATAAAATATTGTCTTGCCTTCATATGTAAATCTGTAACCGTTATCAGGTATTGCATGTTTGCCTTTAAACACCCTGGCTTCCTCGGTGTCCTTATCTTCCACATATTTTATGGTAGTATTTATCAGTTCGTACCATGAGGGAGGTGTGTTAAAAACCTTAAGAATCGTATTCATACTTTTCTTTATTCCGCTTGGGCCCACAACGGTTAACTCGGACTTTATTTGATTGTTAAGTTTGTACCAAAAAAGTTCTGCTAATCCAGAATAGTGGTCCAAATGCAAATGGCTTATATATACTGTGGATATCTTGGCAGGATCTATGTTTAATTCAAAAATAGACTCTAAAGAATGAGGTCCAAAATCAAATACAAATTTGTCATCTATAATAAAAGACACGTTTCTCTTTCCCTTCTCCAAATTGGAACTCCAGTTACCAAGAAACTTGATCTCCAATTCAGTATCCCTTCTCTAATTCTTCAAGAGGTTTCTGTTTTGTTTCTGGTGCCAAGAGCAATGTCACAACAAGACCCAGGAGACCGCCCACTATTGCAAAGAAAAGTAGCCCACTTCCTAAACCGTAAAGCGCGACAATTGTGGGGAAAGTTGTGAGGCTCAGGACAGCACCTATCCTGCTGATCGTTACGCCCCAACCTTGCCCCGTGGAGCGTATCGATGTTGGGAAAAGCTCCTGTCCATATATAAAGTCAGTGGTTCCTAGCCCCCATGTATTGGTTACTTCAAATAGAATGAACATGGATACAATCAGAACTGCCGTGCTCCCTACAGTAAAAGCATCTTTGGGAACCGTATATGCAATGTATGACAAAACTAACAATGAAACAGTCATCCCCAAGAATCCTATCAAAGTATTAACCTTTCTACCCCATTTGTCAACTGTAAGGAGACAGATTAAACCTCCCAATATGCCAAAAATGGCAAATACTGCTGAACCGAGTACTGCAAGTCTGTGGGTCAATCCAAACAAACTCAGTATATATGGGTTGAACAGGCTTATACCATAAAATGCTACATCATATGCGAACCACGCAATTCCGAAAAATATGGTACCCTTGATGTACCTTTTATCAAAAAGCGTGCGAATTGACACCTTCTGTTTTTTTACCTTGGATAGGTCGTCTGCTTGACCCACAACGGACTTTTCCGATAATTGTGCCTTTTCAATTTCCCCTTTCATGGCATACCATCTAGCGGATTCCGGCACTGTTCTTCTCAAAATTAGTACAATTATTGCAGGAATAAGGCCTATTGCAAACATATAACGCCATGAATTTATACCCAATGGCAACAACAAAAATCCTATTACGTATGCAACTGCAGATCCAACCCACCACATTGTTGTACTAACTGCAAGCATCTTACCTCTGGGCTTTACTGGTGATATTTCGGAAATCATGGTTGGGGTTAAGGCATAATCGGTGCCTATTGCAAATCCAAGTATTAATCTATATGTAAAAAGATCCCAGTAACCGACAGCCAATGACATTAGGGCAGTGAAAATTATAAACACGGCCATATCCCACATGTACAAAAATCTCCTGCCTCTGAGGTCTGACAAATATCCACCAAGAAGACCGGCAATTAACATGCCAATAGATGTTGATGCAGCCATTAAGCCTTTCCCAAGCGGAGTAACTGCATAGTGAAAAGATGGAATTGTTGTTATAATTGTTAACGCTACGGCTATGATAGAAATGTCATATCCATCAAGAAATGTCCCCATGGCTGAAAGAATTGTTATCTGCCAGTGCCTACCTGTTACTTTCGATTCATCTAGATATTTAAAAATTTCAGAGCTCATCGTCAATTTTTTTTAAATAATTACTATTAATATGCTTTATATATGTAATTTTTGTAAAATATGGATTTTATATATATATATTATTGGAAAATACAAGGTGGGGCAGAATTGTTTCATGGCTACCTGTTAAGGTTAATAGATTGTTCCTCAGTCCAATCCTTTTTTCAAGTTATGATTTCGCGTCATCCATTTTAGAATTAGAAAATCTAAGATAAAAACGCTTTTAATTAACGATAAAGCAAGAAGTACAGGAAATAATCTCTTTGCTCTAAGGTTGGCCATATGCTGTTCTGGATTTGCAATCAATACTGTCCTGAAAGAGAAATGCATTAAAGAAGCCTAAGGCAAGGAGGCTTTTTGCAAGATCCAAGCAAACGTTGCTGAGACATAATCAGCCTAACAAAATTTTTGATTAATATTTGTAAATGGTCTGGATATTTAGCTGTCAATGAATTGTTATCAATAAAGAACATATATGCGCCTTCTATCCAAATGCCCAGAGGGTCAGCAGGGTAAAGAAGAGCACAGGGACAGCAACTATAAAACCCACCTTCATATAATAGGCCACGGAAATCTTGATTCCGCTCTTCCTTTCAAGCGTATAAAGCCAAAGTAGGGTAGCAAGTGAGCCTATGGGCGTGAACTTTGGTCCTATATCGTTTCCTATCACGTTTGCATATATTAGGAAACCAGGGTCGCTAAAACGTGCTATTGCAAGGTTAATGATCATCACTGACGGCATATTATTCATTGATGCCGCAATAAAAGCGAAAATGTATCCAGAAGCGAGTTGTGGAATAGGGCCGCTAAATCTTGAAATAAAATAAATCATGCTGTACAACATTTCAGTTAGGCCCTCTCTACCTAAGCCAAAAACTATGATGTACATTCCCAAAGAGAATATAACTATCTGCCATGGAGCAATTCTGAGAATTTTAAACGTGTTGATGATCTTGTTCTTGCTTGCTATGATAAATATTACTGAAACCACTGGCACGGCTATAAAAGCAACTGGCACACCGTATATCCCGCCAACTGAATACGCAACTATCAGAATTGCTATTGTAGGTAAGGCAAGCTTGAACACAAGGGGGTCCCTTATGGCCTTTTCTGGATCTTCTTGCAAATTGTATTTTACCTGTTTTATTTCGTTTCTGTAATAAATGAACAGAAATGCCACGCTTGACATTATCGCCACAGCATCTGGCAAAATCATCTTAATTGCATAAATCAGAAAAGGAATTGAAAAGTAGCTGGCAGTAACTATGTTAACTAGGTTGCTAACTACAAGAGGCAAACTCGCTGAATCAGCTATAAAACCCGTGGCCATTATGTATGGCACCATGCTCTTTTTGCTGACTCCTGCCTTTACTAACAGGGAGGAGACTATTGGCGTGAGCACTAGAGCAGTGCCGTCATTTGCAAAAACTGCAGAAATGCCTGAACCAAGGAGCATGATTAAAACAAATAGCCTTGTTCCATTACCCCCTGCAATTCTGGCCAATTTTATTGCAGCATACTCAAAAAACCCAGCTTCGTCAAATATAAGTGAGACGATTATTACTGCTATGAACGTAAAGGTTGCATTCCACACAATACCCCATACGATATAAACATCATGCAATGTTGTTATGCCTAAGGCAATGCTTGCTACTGCTCCAGCAGTGGCAGTATAGCCTATGCTTTTTGGTTTAGCTATAACAAAAATTAGAGTGATTAAAAAAATTATGAATGAAATCAGAAACATAAAATTCATTTTGATTTTACCAAAGAAATGATTTTTTCCTTTATCTCATCACGTATCCTGCGTACCTCTTCTATAGGCTTTCCATTTGGATCTTCTATATTCCATTCGATCAACTTTTTCTTCATCCTCCTGAGCATTGGTGCAGGGCAAACGCCCTCTATGGAGCACCCCATTGTGACCACTACATCAGCACGCTCAATCATTTCCATTGTAAGGAGCTTGGGCTTGTAGCCACTCATATCAATTCCTATTTCTTGCATTACTTTAATTACAGCTGGATTTATGTTGCTAGCAGGTAATGTGCCAGCGCTTGCAGCTTCAATTCCCATTTCTCTTGCAAACGCCTCAGCCATCTGGCTTCTTGCTGCATTTTCAACGCACACGAAAAGGTACTTCATACAAATCGCCATTAACTGAATTCTTTATAAATAATGTGCTATTTTTGAGATTCGTCCCTCGCGAAGGCCCACTTCAAGAGCGGCAACAGCGCACGCCTCAAACCTTCCCCATCTTTGGTAAGTGAATACTCGACTCTAGGTGGCACTTCTGCAAAGACCGTCCTTGTGATCAGGCCCTTCGACTCAAGATTCCTTAAAACAGAGGCAAGAGTAGCAAGGGAAATTCCAGTGAGTTTTCGATAGATTTGGGAAAACCTGGCTCTTCATTTATTGCCTATAGAATTAACTACAAGCAACGTCCACTTTTTAGTCAATATGTCATTAACAGTATCAAGCGCGCAAAGGCAATAGTATTAATCTATATGCGTTAAAGGTAAGCAATATATGCTCAACTAAAAAATTTTTGAATCTAAGTAAATCATGAAAAGGTTAAAATTTTGCTTTAAACAACTAATATATATGGTTGATAGCTGCACCATCAAAAAAATAAAACCTATCAATGTGACTGAATTTGAGGGCATAGAATCTGTAATGAAAGCGCTCTCAAATAAAATACGCCTTGCAATGCTTGATGCCATGATAAATAATGGTGAACTTTGCGCCTGCGAGCTTGAGATGTCATTAAACCTTCCACAGCCGACCATAACACTTAATCTTCACAGGCTTTACTATGCTGGATTGTTGAAAAGAAGGGAAAAGTCAAAGTACACGTACTTTTCCATAAAGGAAAAATATGTACCGATAATAACAAGCATACTTAAAATGAAGGATAGCGCTGACAAGGATCATTAAGTGTTAATTTATATGGCAGCTCTGGCAAACTGGTTTAAGGCTGTTAAGGTTAAGCATGAGGTTTTTGGCATTAGCTCACAATCAGGGAGCTATCAGCTTCAAGTTTCCTTTTCAGCTCGTTTTCAATTGTACCCTGCTCAACTAGCAAATCAGCAAGTTGCTTTAACTGTCCAATTTCAGGGAATGATATTGCGTCCCATAGGCATGCAATTCTGCAGTTATCACAACCAACCATGCAGTTGTCAGGGTACAGCACCACAGCTTTTTTGTTTTCAGGATCAAACCCAAATACGTTTCTCTTTTCAGAGCACGTAACAACGCACAGCCCGCAGCCAACACATTTGCTTTCATCAATAGTTGGGTGCCAGTTTATATCTTTTCTCTGAATACCATGCCAAACGCTAAAGCTACTTTCTGGCAAATTCCTGCACCTCAGTTATGACGCGATCAGGATATTTCTTTAGTCTATCATCAAGCTCCTTCCTAACCTCAGGGAATATCTTATTTTCACGCACAATTTTCCCAATAAACTTTTTCGGGTCATCCTGAAATGTTATGGCATTCTCTGGACATAGCTTCCCGCAAGTAGTGCATCCAAGCACACAGCTACCGGGATTGGCAACAATTGGGATATTTTTACTCATGGACCACTTGAAAACGCTGTTACCACAGGTCAGGAGGCAAAGCCCACATCCAGTACATGCATCATAATTTATGATAGGGAACCATTCGTATTTTGACCTTTCAACACCATGCCACATTTTACCGCCTGTCATGGATCATATTTTAAAATTATAATATATAAATATAACTATAACACCAGTCCCGTAAGTATAGCGCCTAACTTTTTAAAGAAATTTATCAGAGCCTAACGGTTAATGAGCAAACAAATGAGAATCAAGAGGAAATTTGCAAGGAAGCTAATTTTTGCCTAAAACTCTCCAAGGGAGCCTTTCCTAAGTGGCAGAATGCTCAGGTAAAGTGTTTCAGACAGGATAAACCTTAACTTCAATTTCAAGAATACCTTAGAACCTTGAATATATCTGAAACTCCAACCTTCATGCCAACGATTCTTGAATTACCTTTAATGTATCTGAGTGTTGAGAACATTAATCCCAAATTTTCAAAGAATCCCCCTGTTCTCTTCATTTTATTCACAATCAGCTTATATGCTGCATCATATGGCTCAAATGCCTTTTTCAGCTTTACACTGTAAGACTGGTAATCAAGGCCGCTATCGTAAAGTATTTTTGCAGAAATCATGCTTGGGAGTATCCCCTCCCCGACCAGCGGGAACATTGTTCCCACCGATTCACCTATCCCTACTGCATTCATGCAATAATAGGGTAGGGCCATTGTGGGTAGAATCATTCTGATTGCCTTGCCCCTTCTAGACCCTTGCACTATTTTACCCTTTGTTCTACTTATGAAATCCATCACTCTCTTTTCATGATCAGGCACCGCATTTCCTGCTCCCACAAAGGCCTTATTATCTCCAAGCGGGAAAAACCACAGATAACCGCCATAATTTTCAAATGGTGTTATATAGAAGTCATCATATGGCATATCAATGTATTTTACTATATACTGTACGGTCGGCAAAAGGAAATCGTTATTGATTGGTCCGAGCAGCCTCCTATAAACACCCGTTTCATCGATCACCACCTTGTATCTGGTTTCTAGGTAGCCGCTGTACACTATTTTGCCGGAGTGCACCTTAAGCCTCTTGGTCAAATCCTTCATGAGCCTTGGCTTGTCAAAGGTCGCAAGACCGTTAAGCCAGAACCTGAGAGTTTTTCCCCAAATTCTAAATAAAGCTTCTTGCCAAAAAAAGTATGTAATCGTTTATGTTTATTCCAACTTCCTTAAGCAGGTCATTCATCCCATATGATCCAGTACCCCATGCACATACAAATTGTTCATATCCAGAAATACATATAAACTATCTATTTTGAAACTACAGACTACGGCTGTGAGGGCAATAAAGAACTGCGTCAATGAAGGAATGTTCGTTGAAGTTTCCATGACAGTTACAAAGTACAACATAAATGATGTGCCAAAGATGATTGAGTTTTCACGAGGTCTCGGTGCAAAGTGGCTAATGGCCTACAACTTTATACCCACAGGCAGGGGCAGGGAAATTGTCATCGAGGACCTTGAGCCAAAGGAGAGGTTTGATCTGCTTTCAATGCTTTACGAAAACACTGACAAGGGTGGGCTTGAGCTGCTGTCCACCGCTCCACAGTACGCCATGGTTGTGCAGGTTGTTAAAACTCAAAAGAAGATAGGGAAGAACGTAATACCGACACACTTCCAGAACCCACAGTACACAAACCCCAAGCTTCAGCAGCTTGCAGACTTCATAGGTGGGTGTGGTGCTGGTAGGTTCTACATGAGCATTAAGTCCAACGGTGATATCTATCCGTGTGTGTTCTTCCCACATGAGGATGAAGTGAAGGTGGGCAACCTATACACTGACGATTTTGAACGGCTATGGATTGAGAAGCAGCTGCTCAAGGACCTCAGGAACAAGGATGAGCTTGAAGACGTTTGTGGCACGTGCGCGTACAAGTACACGTGTGGCGGTTGCAGGGCAAGAGCATATAATTACTACCATGACATAAAGGCACCTGATCCGGGTTGCATTTACAACGAAAAGGAGTGGAACAAGCTTAAGATGGACCTAATATTATTCATAAAAATTCTTAATATTGAATATTTACTATAATAAAAATACGATCCTCGCTTTTCAACTTAAAACGATGACGGACTGAATTCAAAAATAGCCTTGCATTTGTAAAGGTTGAAGAAAATAAGATTGTTAATTTAACAATAAAACATAACCCTCATTCAGAACATGATGCAGGTGACTCGCCTAAATTTGTAAAGGAAAATGGTTCAGATACCATTGTTGTTTAAGGCGTTGGATCTAAGACAGTTGATTCTTTCAATAAATATGATAACAGGCACTAATGACGCAATAAACAACTTAACAGAAGCCATATTGCCGGATTCGCAGATATTGATAAGCTCTGGAAAGAACACGAGGGCTTTGAGCATGGGGAAAAGGATTAACACCCTCATATTAATTTATTTAAAATTCATGAGCAAGAAAGCTCCGACATTCATGGAGGAGATGAATTACGAATTATATAATTTATATATCATTAATGATCAATACATAATAGAAGCATGCAACGTTCAAATACTGTGCGCATCATTGCTGGAAAGGAAACCAAAGCTAAATTAACTTCTATTGGAAAGGCACAGCCTGTGGTCTGGAGCGGGGTGGGCAACCACTAGCAATGAAGCCATGAGAATGAAAGCGATAAAACACGAACCTATGATCAGCCTTGAAGGAACCACATTTCCTTTAGGGCTGTGAGGATGTCAGAAATTGCAAGCATAATTGTTTATTAGGTTCACATAATTCAGCATATAATTTAAACAATTTTTGATGTTGAAGCGATCCTGATATCTCTGACAGTTAAATATAGCAATAACGCAACTATGGGAATCAAAAATAACATTAGCAATCTTAGCCCAATAAATTCTAGGGCCATGCCCTCAAACAGTGGAATTATGATATTAGTAGACATCATCGTAGAAGTGAAATAACTGTTTGCTGTGTTCCTTTCTGATGCAGGAAATGACCTTCCTATTAAATAAGTTGCAATTGGCATTCCAAGTCCATGCGGAACACCCAATATAATTAATCCAATGCTATATACGATGATATTGATGCTTATGAATACCATCGACAGTCCCAATAACGATATGACCATAAGCGCCAATATGTATGGCCACAGTTTCTTAATATCTAAGAATGAAAAGAAAATCCTTGTAAGGAAGGAAGATGTAAAAAAGAGCGCGGAGAGAATGGCAACTAGCGAATATGAGGCATGAAACTGGTCAACCGCAAATATTCCGCCAAATGAAATTATTAGCGCAGTGGGAAATGAATATACAATAAAAGTATAAATGGCCATTCTGAAACCTGGCTTGTCCCACATAGTTGGCCTTTTTTTAGAACGATCCTCTTCTGGAAATTTCAAAAACGGTGATATGACAGTTGAAAGTATCACGATTGGAAGAAATAATATAAATACATAATTTAACGGATAATACCTTAATATGAGAGATTCAAGGGCAGGGCCTCCTATAAGGCTGATGGCAAGTGTAAGAGAGTAAATGGCCAGCATTCTTTCTCTTGCCTTTCTGTCTTCTGAAATACCAGCGGCAGTCATTATGTTTGGGAATATGAGCCCGTAAGAGAATCCGCTGACTACTGCATATATAACTACCGATATTGACCCAGAAAATGAAAACAACAGAAAAGTAATCGTATATATGATGTTTGCCATAATGAAAGTATATCTCCTTAAATAACTGTGAAGCCTGCCATTAAAGATCATGGCTATCAATCCTGATAATGACATTAGGGCTATGAGTATGCCAACTTCAAATTCATTATAAAAAAAGTTATACTTTAAGAGAAGTGGTAATGTCGTCTGCAGAACATTGTTGCTTGATCTAACTGAAAATGTCATAATAACTATTTGTATTATGTAAAGCGCTGCAAACCATGAAGGTTTTAATTTCATTTTTTCAATTCGTGCCAGATTTGCTGTTATCAAGTATCTTTGCAGGTCTGAGCAGGATTTCCCATATGAAGAACACAGCAGTTATCGCAGCGAATGCCCATAGAGTGCTTGTAAATCCAATTACAGATGCCATATATCCAACCAAAGGCATAAGAGCTGACATTATCATCATTGATGAACTGAAAAACGAAGTTGATGTACCTATCTCCTCAGGCTTGAACGTCGTATTTGCTATTTGTAGACCAAGAGTCCATGCAATTCCATCTGGTATCGCAGCGATCAGGAAAGCTAGAACAAAGAATGCTATTGAAACTGAGCTAAGGGCAAGGAATATTGCAGACAGTAGTGCGATGGTCACTGCAAATATCATATAAGGCCTCCTGTTCTGTATGGGAGATTTCAGCCTTATAATGAACCTAGTTACCACATCTCCAACGAACATCAGGGCGTAAAGGTAGAAAACTGTTGTGGCAGAAATCCCCAGCATTCCACCGTATATTACGCCAAACGACAATATTATGAAAAATGGTATGGTGTATGCAAATGCAGCTATGACGGCCCAGTTGTATTGTCTGTTCTTGAAAAGGGAAGCTATGTTTGTGCTGCCCTTATGCCCCTTTGCCTCCATGTACTGAAGCGAATATTTGCCCCTGAGGGATGCTACAAATGGGATGGCCACAAACGCCATAATTGAAAATAAAAGGAATATCTCCTTTATTCCAAGATGTAAAAGATAGCCAGTAGTAAATGGTGCCACTATTAAAGCCAGTGCAACCCAGAATGAAAATGCGGCCTGTTCGATTTGCCTCTTTGACGGATCTACTGATGCCATGCCAGCCATGGTCATGAAAGAATCCATAACAAGACCGGTTATGAAACCATCAACGATCATCAGCGCATAAACTTCGACAAATCCATAGACCACAATGTACAGCGGCATTGTAATGCCAAGTAATATCAATGAAATAATTTCAACGGTTTTTAGCTGGCTGGGCTTAAACTCCCTCATTGCAAAAGCTGAAATAGCAAACGCCACTGTAAACAGGGCAAACCCTATACCGACTTCAAAGGAGTTCATTCCAAATGCCAATCCAAGTGATCCTATGGATGTCTGATAGAATTGCAGCAAGTACCTCCCAAGAAACGCGGCAATGATTATGAGCCATTCCGCACCGCTTATTACTCCGAAATCCAAACCGACCTTTCTTAAACTTTTGCTCGACATTTTTATCACCAACATAACTATACGGTCAGTCAGTATATAAACTTACCGGTCAGTCATAATAATGATAAACTAAAGTATTATTATAATATTTAATATGCCATTCATACGGTCAATTTTATTCAAAACCGACCAGTCAGTAACGTTAATAAGCACGTTCATAACATATTAATGATATGATTGCAAACAGTGAAGATAAAATAATAAATGCTGCAATAGAAGTGTTCGCTAAAAGGGGATTTGACATAGCTACAACGGACGAAATAGCAAAAAGAAGCGGCATAAGCAAAGGAACCGTCTTCCTGCACTTTAAAAAAAAGGACGATCTGATACAAAATGTAGCAATCCTTTCAGTTCCCTACGATTTGATAGTGTCAACCATTAGTGGCAACTATAAAAGCGCAGAGGATTTGCTCACTGAGTTTGGGTTATCTTTTCTTAAAAAGTACAGCAATGAAAACATGAGAGCTCTCCTTATAATGACTATGGCATATAAGGATAGATACAAAAAGATAAAGGCAAAGCTCAAAGCAGCTTGCTTTGATAAAATGGATCAGCTATTTAAAAAGGTTGAAGAAATGGCTGGATTTGCCATACCCCAGCCAATAAGGAGAGCGTTCTTTGGATCACTTCTTTGCTATATAATATGGTGGGATGACAATAAAATCGAGCCAGAAGAATATGTTAGGGCACTTGTAAAAGGCATAATCAATTCTGCATCCTCTTCAGCTTCACACTAAACGGTGGAATGCGCAAAATTTTGTTTTTTGAAAAAAGTCACCATAAACATTCTTATCTATATTAAGCAATAATTAGTTTACTTGATCCTTCTATAAAGAAGAACATATATTCCAAGCGATGTAACTGCTGTTGAAATCGCTGTCCAGATCAGTATCATCAATTGATTATGCACATAATAGATTGACGCTATGCTTTTGGTGAGAAGGCCAATGTCGAGCGATCCAAAGAGAATTGTCAGCCAAAAGGTAAGAACGTTTATATTGCGCTCATAATTTGTGGTGATGTCAAACGTTACAGCATCCAATCTATCTATTACAGAATCATAGAGGTCGTTTATTCCTAGTATCTGTTGACCGTACTCCATCAAAGGCTCACTGAACTGAGTTGCCCTTGCAATAATTCCGTAATATTCTTCTAGGGTTTCGCTATACGTAGATGCAAGTAGGTACGCATCAGCATACCTATCGTACGCGTAGAGCTTGGGCTTCACAGCTTCATGCAACTCCCTCACGAGTTCATCGGGAGTCTTCCGCTCCGCCCCTGTCAGGACGCACCCACCCAGTAGGGATGGCAGCACCACTTTGTCCCACCATTCCCTCTGGGAAGCGCCCTCCATCTTCAGTTCAACGCGCTTCTTTTTGTCATCCCAATTTGTTGTGTACCCGAACTTGAGGC
>Ga0081474_127043_pt1 | contig 15361 bp, 19 predicted proteins | sample OneHunmetagenome_2_FD_70978 | JGI IMG/M metagenome (GOLD analysis project Ga0081474, IMG submission 70978) | Ferrous microbial mat communities from One Hundred Spring Plain, Yellowstone National Park, USA v2 (version 2) | ecosystem: Environmental > Aquatic > Non-marine Saline and Alkaline >... | reverse complement strand
CATTGGTTTCGAATTAACTCCTCTATGAGCTTCATGACGCACTCTCTATCGTTGTTTTCTAAACACTTCATTGCTTGTTTTATTAATTCCGTGCATGTTTCTATCCTCCCCGCCTGGGTGGGTTTAGGCAGGGAGGCTTCGTTACTTGACTCTAGTTCTTTCTCGTTACTCATCGGGCCTTTGCCCATCTTGGGCAGCCCGTTGATTATTTTAAACCCACCCTCAGTTAAGCACCTAGATAGGTGCATTGTTGAGGCACCTGTGCTTGTTCAACTCATTCATGAGCATCTTAGCCGCCTCACTGCATAGTTTTGATTCCACGCACTTATTATAAACATAGCTCCATAACTGGCAATCGGCTCCTCGATACGTCATTAACCAAGCAAGCGGCCAAACCACCCCACACCAACAATCATTTTATCAATTAGATTTATAAGGCACTACGAACATAGGCATAAAACAACAACACACGCCATATTGGCTAGGAGCAACTACAACGCAGACAAAAACCTAATACAGAGGCACATAAAGCCAGAAACAATGAAGAAACCACCGAGGGTAATACTCACATAGGGCTGGTAGCCAGTCCTAAAAATGAACCACACCAACCAACCACGCAATACTAATGAAGAGCAACCACAACCACAACAAACACCTAATCACACAGCACGTACCGAGAAAAATAATAGAGAAACTACCAAAAATAACACTGGCGTGAGGAACAGCGAACCGCCAAACAAACCCAAGAAACAGCCAAACACAATCATCATAAGAAAATCCGAGTTTTAATCAGAACCCAAATTCCTCATCATTGAGTCAGTTATGGCGGTCATCTTCACACAAGGCAAACAAACCAAACCCCTTTATTACCCTTAATCCTCATCACCTCCACAGACCTCGTTGACCACTGCCGCGACATCCTCACCATCGACCTCGAAACTCGCGACCTCGGGCTTACCATCATTAACCAATGCGTAGGCAACACCGTTAAACCTATCAATTAGTATGTAGGTGCACGACTTAATGAGCATATAACCATCAATATCAACAAAACCCATCGTGTAGAGCATCTTCCCATAATTCCTCTCGGCAAAATCAATGAGTTTAATGAAGGAACCCGCATCACCATCCTCAATACCCATCACCAGCTCCTCAACACTATCCTCCACAGCATATAAACAAATTAAATTAAATAAAAACCTCACCCACAGGTGGTGACGGAATGGATACCTCGAGATTCATAGAGGCAGTACTCGATCTGCACAATAGGTACGGTAAGAGGCTTGGGATAAGTGATGTGTATGCGTACTCAGCGCACGGCAGGGTGATAAGGGCTGTGGGCACCATAATAGTATCACCAAACTCACCCCTGGTCACAAATAACGCTCCAAAGACACTATCAATGTACCTTTTAGGCAGTGGAAACATATTGGCAATGATTGATTTACCAATAAACCTAAACGTTGACCCAAGATGCCAGGGAGAACGCATTGAGATAACCAACGACCTATACAAACCACATACCACCGCGGCAGCGCTCAACATAACAAACTGTAACGATGAGATACCAAACATAATAAGGGGGCTTGGTAGAAAGTTTGGGATAAGGCTCGAAATATGGATCGTCAATGAATTGGGCATGGAGAACATGAAGCTCACATTTAGGGGTTCACTGAGTGATTCAAGGTCGTTAGCTAGGCTCGTCGTAGTGATGACCGCCATATCCAACATGAGGAATATGGATGACCTGAATAGGGTATTGAAAATAATGAACGATGGATTGAGAGCAATAACCTAGCGCTACGGCCAAACCTCCTTCTCCCTAATTATACTCTCTATATTCACTATTGTCGACCCATCAGGACCGAATAACGGGCTTAGGACAGGTGGCGCCTTGAGGTAATTAGGCATTTTCTCGAGAATTCTCTCCTCATAGGTTGGCACATACTCATTCTGGTAGAAGATACCAATGGGTATCTTGTCACCCCACTCCATACCCCTAAGGAAAGCCTGAGACAGCTTCCTCTCAACCTCCTCCTCACTAGGACTCTTAACCACCGGATCCCAGTTAGGGTCGTTCTCGAGCTTGTATATCCTCGCCTCATACCACTCCTTCGTATTTACATCATTATATGTGGGGCACGGTTGAAGGATATCAATGAATGCAGAGCCCCTATGCCTAATACCCTCCCTGATTAGGTAGGCTAGGTGCTTAACATCGTAGGCATAGCCACGGGCAACAAACGTGAAACCAACGGACAGGGCTAGGACGACGGGGTTGATTGCATCATAAATATTGGGCTTGGCAAGGGCCTTGGTCTTAACACCCCTTCTCAGTGTTGGGCTAGCCTGTCCCTTCGTTAAGCCGTAAACACCGTTATCGTACATGAGCACCGTTAAATCCACATTACGCCTACCAGCATGCACAAGGTGCTCAGCACCAATACCCATCAAGTCGCCATCACCACCAATCACAATAACCTCGAGGTTCGGATTGGACAGCTTGATGCCCGTGGCATACGGAATAGGTCTACCATGCAATGTGTGGGCGCCGTTGGCATTCACGTAATGAATAGTCTTGGCAGAACAACCAATACCAGACACCAAAAACACATTGTGAGGATCTAGATTAAGGTCGGCGAGGGCTTGGTATATCGCCTGTAATATACCGTAATCCCCACAACCAGGGCACCAATCAGGCCTTCGACGCTTCTCCACAAAGTCCATCGGCGTTCTCTTGACGGTGATCTTCACGGTATTGGACACGCAACAAATGTCAAATGAGGGCTTTATAAATCCAACGCCCCCGTAAGAATTAAATGATTAATACCCCAACCTAACCCAACAACCGTGGGCTTCTTCTACGGCTCAATAATAAAGGAATTACACGTAACACAACTAGCCAAGGCACTACCAGCAATACCTGTAAAAGAAGGCAATCACCACATAACCCTACTATACGTCGGCGACAGACCAAGCGACCAAGCAGACAATAAGGTCGAACAAGCCGTAAGCAACATACCATGCTTTACCATACGCACGAAACAGGTAGTCCTACTACCAACACCATCAAAACCAAGGATGACCCCCTCCCCGCCCTAAAGGGCGAGGTTTCCATCGTGGGGGTCTCGATTGTTGCCCCTTCTTTGGGGTTAATGGTTTTACGCCGTTTGTTGTTACTATATAACTCAGTATTTTTCTTGGCGTCGGTGTCTCATAGCCTGCCTTCTTTGCTATGTTTCTTGCTGCGTTTATGTCTGCGTTGATTTTGATTCCGGTTAATTCGCATATGTACAGTCCACGTTTGACTCTACCGTTTTCGTGCTCCATGTTGCATATTGAGCATTGTTTGCTCGTCCCATACTCATTAACAACGTTAAGTTTAATTCCGTACTCTTCAAGAACCTCACCAAGCCAATTGATTATCTTAGCGTACCACCAAATGTTTGTGTTGTATTCGTTACCATTGTCTTGGCTGACCATGTATGGGTAGCCAATGAAGACCTCATCAATGCCCATCTGCCACAAGGTCTTCGCCAGAAATCTAATCGCCGTTCTATAGTAGTGCCTTAACCTCTCCCTCCTCTTGTAGATTGCGTGTAGGTAGTAGGTGTGGTACTTCCTCCATGACTCGAATCCGTGGTTCCTCAACCAATCCCTAATCGCTTGGTAGGTTTTGATTTCACGCTTCCACCAATAATACTCCGCCTTTATTGTCGAGCCCTTAATCAAGATAGCCACATCGGTGTGGTTGAAGACTACTGCGAAGAGGTTGTTCAAGCCAATGTCTATGAAAGCCTTGTTACTACCCTTAGGCTTCTCGATCTGTATTTTCTCGCGAATGCCCTTAACGTAACCCCTCGGGTTACTCTTTGCTGGTTTCTCACCAACAGTGATCGGCACATATGCGAACCATCTGTTATCCTCAAGCTTGATTACAAGCATGCCTTGCTTCCCACTCCACTTTATTCTGCCGGCATACTTTATCCTCAAGCCCCAGTCCTTGAGGATTATGTATCCTTCCCCACCATTGATAGGCTCAAGGTAATATCTATCGTTCCTCACCAAAATCCTTAGCTCCCTCTTGCCTAGTAGCTTGTCCTTCCAAAAGCCAGGTGGTGATGGCTTATTCATGAACTTCGGTAACTTGCCCTGCCTGTACAGCTTGAGTAGTTCGAAGTATGACTTCCAAGCATTGTTGTTTAGGTTAATCACCTGACCAGCATTCACACCCAACACGCTATTGTATTTGTAGTAAAACTCATGCTCTGTACCCTCGAAGTCCACCTCACCACCCTCCCTATATTGCACCAACCTAGCATAATTAAGCTCATTCCATAACTTGGCAGTTGCATCGGCAATCCTCCGCAACCTCCTCTCCTGAGAACCACTAGGTAACAGTCTCAGCCTAACAGTCCTCCTATTCCCATCCCTCTTTTTACGAAAAGAAGGAGTGCCCGGGTTGGTGAAAACAGTGGGTAATCGACCCACCAACTCACCCGAGGAAGAAAAAGGCACCAACCCAGGCACCAGCCAACCAGCAAAGCAGGGTTTTATAAACCTGATACTGAGCCCCACACAGTGAAGCAACCCCACCCTAAAGGGCGAGACTTGGCATTATTGTCATAGCCATAGAGGTGGATAGGACCAGGAAGTTGGTAAGGCTGAGGTCGGCAATACTAAACGCACTAAGCAGCTCAGGGGTGAGGATTGGCGATAGGTACATTGGAGACTTCAAACCGCACATCACGATAGCCTACGTAAGGAGCAAGGTGGACCCACAATACCTAATCCAGGTAATCCAAGAGCTGGATATAAACAATGAAGTCTCGGGCAGGGCAATAATGATAGATAGGGTATCACTAATAATGGCCAGGGAAAACACCTACACCGAAATAAAAACACACAAATTAAGGTGCGCATGAGGCTTGGCTCAATGATTTAAGAAATCCTAATCAGGGGATCAGGATTCCTAACCCCAAAAACCCTGACTACGAACCTCACGTTCGCCAAAGGACCAAGCAAATAGCGGCACCTAGCGAACGGGCAAACCGAAGCCTTGTGCCTCCTAATCCTACCATCACCATAACTATCAGTCCTAACTAGCAGTAACTCGCCGTAATTCGTCATGACAACCCTATACGGGTAATGATAACGGACACGACCACCAACCTCAACAACCAACTCCACATAATCAGCCATCGATAGGTCAGCAAAGAGGGATGGAGAGCTAGGCCAACGCTCATCAACGCGATACTCCCTAACGATTAAGTCACAACTCCTTAATACCCTTACCTCCATGCCTAACCACCAAACGCTCCCTAAACGACTCCCAACCCCTTAAAACCGCATTAAGCTCACTTAATAGGCGGACCAACCTATTTTTCCGATACCCTCTCAACTCGTACTTAAGATCCTCATCAAGGAACCTGATCTTACCCTTCAACTTGGCAATGACCTCATCAATAATACGCAATGCATCACTAACACCAACACTGATCGGGTAGACCCTAACGTAGGCATCAACATACCCAGCAAAAACACCCCTCCACCTATCAACATCAAAACAAACGTCATAACCAACCCACGAATGCCCAACCCTATAGAAGCACCTCCTAATCTCCTTGTGAAAACTCACGGAGAGATCAACGTTATTCCTAGGAACCCTGAACTCAAGCATGTACAACGTAACAGCATCATCACCGGCCCTACCGAAGTTCGTGAAGAGGGAGTTTATTAGGGCGGGTAGGTACCTGGCGCCATCACCGCCGATCATCACGTCGATAACGAACGGTTTCGAGCCAGCTAGGTAACCCTTAACCACGGCATAGTCCATACCCGAAACCTCAGCCCTAACGGCATTACCACCACTAACTATCCTAACACCCCTCGAATCGTAGATCGCCAGGAACGGCTTATAACCGGACAGGTAGGGGAATACCAACTCCACAGTGCGCCCATTAACGAGCTCCAGACCCATAAAATACGGACCACAAACCCATATTTAAGCAAACCCAAACCTGCGCAACCATGCGCAACAACGTTAAATAAACAAGCACCAAACTAAGCGCTAAATACGCAAAGACGCCAACCCAAACCGCAGGAACACCGGGTTAGGTGCATCGAGGAAATGACGAACAGGCAAACTAAAGAGTAGGTATGGTGTACGTAAATAACGGTGGTAAACATGTAGCCCAAGGCTAAACCCAAATTTATGGGCCGCGGGGCACTTACCCAGGGTAAAGCCCTGGGTAAACCCCGAGAGGCGACATACCGCAACCCAAGCCCCGGGGAGAATATGACGGCACAAAAAAGAAACTGCTAAGGATACTTCAGGACCTAGGTGATCGACCCCTGTTGGTGATTGGGCCACCGGGCACGGGCAAAACGACCATAGTGACAACACTGGCGCTACTAAAACACACGCTCACGGGTATGCACATCCTATACATGACGCAGAAGCGAGGTGACGCAATAGGCAGTGTTGTGATGCCGAGGGTTGATTGGAAGTGTGTTTCTGATAATCTGCACATGGTCTTTGGGGCTTACGAAGAGCTTGAATCAAGGCCTGGAATTTCATTACTACTCTCGAGAGCCTATAGGTTTAAGTCCGTGAATAGCTATGTCAAGTACCTGAGATTACTAACGAGTAAGCCAGGTAACGTACATGCGATGTGGCTGCTGAGTAGACTGTACCTAATTAAAGATTACATAGGCGTCCCTGGGAATTACCGTGGCGTAAAAACCGTAATCCTAAGTAGGAGCATGCGAGGTACGTACGTGGCAATGCTAATGATAATAAATGCGATGTGTAGTGACAAGCATGATGAACTTGTCATACTTGATGATATCATGACGTTACCAATTAGGGAGAGCATGATACTAATGATTATCAGGATGACACGAGGAATAACTAACATGTGGACCGTACTACATGGTATCGGTAAGCTAAACGTTGAAGAGTTGAACGTACCAACAATCATAACAAGCCACAGCGGTTTAGCCAAACTCGCCTCCAGATACACCGACATCCTCGATAGCATAGATGAGGATGAGGCACTATACATAGGAATAAGCGAGAAGCTGAAAATAAACCTAAACCACGTAAGGAAGCTACGCCAAGAACTAACGAGCAATCTCGACAAAGGCACCGGTGTCAACCCCTGACCACGTTAGCAGGACCCCTTCAAAATCACCCCTCCTCTTTTCTTTTTAACCCCCTCGTAGGGGGTGGGAGGAGGGGATTATGAGGGGATCGTCGGCGATCGAGCCGCAGGTTCGACCCGACGCCCCTGAGAGGATGTGATGAACACTTCTCTGCTGACCTGTGACTGGAAAATACGGCTGAATACCCACCACCTACTCACGTCGCTAGGCCTGGGGCTCGGTGGGTTTGCCCGCCGGCCGCCAACCACTTTAAACCTACTCCTCAATCTCTTCAATCCTCATCCTTCCTAGGTCAAGTGGTGGCATGGGCCGGTGGGGTAAGCCCACCGAGCCCCCGGTAAGGCCCTGTAGTGTGGTAATCACACCATGGGGCTTTACCGGCCTAGTGACGTGAGTAGGTGGTAAAAGATGGACAAGAATAAGAGGAGTGAAAGACAGGGTGTGAATGCTAACGTGGTGGGGGTTGACATCGGCGCAAGCCGCTCCGTTTTTGCTTTTGTCGGCGTAAACGCTGAGCTAACGTATAACCTATCCATAATATATGCTAGGCAGAACGCTATCTCAATGCTTCCTCTAGGTGCCTACGATGCGGTCACTAGGGCGTTTGTTGCGGATGTGAGATACCCAAGCATTGATAGGTATAGGGGTTCGGAGTTAGCGAATAATGTTGTTCAGAAAGCGCTCGGTGCTGTGTTGAGGGCTATGCATTCTGCACAGAGGATCCATGGTTCGCTGGTGGGTATAGCGCTTGAGGATCTTGGGGAGGTTGGCGAGAATAAGCGCGATTTGATTAGGGCTAAGCGTGTGTGGGAGTATGTGATAGGCATGCTCGGTGACAGAACAATAATATGCCCCACGGTCAAGGTTTCGTGGTTTTGGTTGCGGTACTCCGGTGAGGTTTCAGTGCTTAGGGATGGCGTTGTTTTGATACTCGTTAAGCCCGAATACACGAGTCAAACCTGTCCCAAGTGTGGTAGATTCCTGGGCAGGGTTAGGGGTGTTGCCAGGTGTGATTACTGTGGCTTTAAGGCTGATAGGGATGTCATCGCGTCCATAAACATTGCGTGGGTAGGCTTTCTATTACTCATCAAGTGCCTTAGGGAGGGTAAGTTGAATGTCCCCAAAGGGGCTTGGGTTGCGGTGTGTTTCATGTATTTATGTACGTATTGTATATCTTGACTAGTGCGTTGTGTATTGCGTGCACTAGTGCTTTGCCTATCTCGGTTGCTGGTCCTGCGTAGGGTATGGGTTTGCCGTCCGCTGGTGTTAGTATTGCTATGGCGTCGCTTGTTGTTCCGTGGATCTTGTTGCCTGTTAGTTCGATTAGGGTTATGGTTTTTGTTTGGGCGGTTAGGGTTATTATGTCGATCATTGCCTGAATCGAGAGGGGTTTGTTTATTATCACTGCAATATTAATTGTGGAGGTATTAATCGATTCTTGAAATTCTATGTTTCCTTGGTTTATCCTGTATGGGTTTGATAGCCCTATGGTTATTGATACTAGGGTTTCTATGTTGTTGCTTATTTCCCTGTGTATTGTGTGGTTTTTGGGTAGTTCTGTTGCGGTTAGGAATGTTATTGCGTTATTGCTGTTTATCGCATATTTTCTGTGAACTTTGGTTATTTCCCTGTAGGGGTCTTCGTTGAAGTTCTTTGGTACTTTGTGATGTATTATGTACATTATATTGTTCCTTATGCCTCCATCTACCGTACTTGAGAGAGCCCTGTGGCTTGTGTCTAGTTTTAGAATTACGTCGCCGTCTACATTGATAACCTCAACCATTTGCCATCACTACCGTTGTGGTGTTTTATTTTTTGATCTGTTCATGAATGGATCATCACTTCGTCAGCTAACTCTGACTTCTTCATTTCACTGGTTGTTGGGTTTTTGCTTTTAAAGGGCTTTGTGTTTGTTTGTTTTGTGCTTTTTATTAGTGAGGTGGATGTTGATGAGTTGGTTTCGTTTAGGGATGCGATAGCTGTGGTTGAGGATGGTTTTAGGTTGTTGGGTAGTGGTGGTGCGGTTAATCTGCCTAGGCGTAGGGCAATAGTTCCCGGTGCTGTCTTTCATGTGCTTCAGGGCGCTGTGTTGGGTGGTTACAGGGTTGCTGGGTTGAAGGCTTACTTGAGTACGAGGCGTGGTACCCGTTTTGTGGTTCTTCTCTTTGATGTTGATGGTGGTGACTTGTTGGCTGTTATTGAGGCTGATAGGCTTGGTCAGCTTAGGACTGGGGCTGCCAGTGCCGTGGCTACGAAGTATATGGCTAGGCGTGATTCCTCGGTGCTTGGTATTGTTGGTTCTGGTACCCAGGCTAGGGCTCAGTTTGAGGCTTTGGTTGAGGTTGTTAGTCCTAGGCTTGTTAAGGTTTTTAGTAGGTCTCGTGAGCATGGTGAGGCTTTCGCTGCCTTCATTAGGTCTAGGGGTTTTGATGCCGTTCTTGCCGAGTCTTACGAGGATGTTTGTAGGGGTGTTGATATTTTGGTTACCGCCACGAACTCGAAGGACCCATTCATTAGGGGTTCCTACCTCGGTGATGGTGTTCATATCAATGCCATTGGCAGCAATTGGGCTGGTAGGGCTGAGTTAATGAGTGATGCTGTGCTTAGGGCTGACGTGATTGCTGTGGATGATTTGGCTCAGGCTAGGGAGGAGGCTGGTGATTTGATAATGGCTGGCGATGTTGTTTGGGGTAGGGTTGTGCCTCTTGCGGATATTGTTGTTGGTAAGGTTAGGGGTAGACCTAGCGATTCCTCGATAACGTTGTTTAAGTCCCTTGGTATTGCTGTTGAGGATTTGGTTCTCGCTAGGCTTATTTATGATAGGGCTGTTAGGGAGGGTCGTGGGCGTGAGGTTGAGTTTAGAGGTTTCTTCCGTTAGTATTTTCAATTTTGCCTAAACCTCTGTTTTTTATTTAGTCCCTCAATTTCTAAATGCATGGGTAGACCAGTCCTTATCAGGGCTGGACTTTCTATAGAGTTTGTAGCGGAGTTCGTGTACTTCATACTACTGCTAATGCGCCCTCACCTGCTTAACGGCATTCTCTCACTCAGCATATTGCTTTTGTCGATATTTGCCTCGGTACTCATGTACGCTGGCTTTGAGGGTAACTATATTACTTTATCAAGGAGTGGTGTCCTTGGCTCTATCCTATATATGGTTGGTGCTTCTCTTGTTCTTGTGTGTTCATTATCTATGGTTCACGATATGCATGCCCTGGTTATTGTAGGGTTTAGCCTCCTTTTTCTTGGGGATTTGTCTCTTTCAATTTATTTTTGGAGGGTTGGCTCAAGGCTTAACGATTATAGGATTAAACTTGGTGCGTTGGTTAACGCACTGCCCATAGTTACCTTCGCCGGTAGTTTATTGCTCGCTATATTCTTTAATGATTCTTTCGATTCTGGCTAAATCGTCTAGTGTGTCTATGTCCATGATTACCTCGGGACCGCACTCCACGTAGCACACATCCGCCCTGTCCCTCAGTAGCTCTCGTGCACCTACATCACCTTTCAGTCTCATTAGCTCGTTGAAGAGCAAGCGGTGTATGAGTACTGGGTTTCCCCTTAGTCCTTTGTGTGTTGGTATTACGGCTGTGCATCCTTCGCGGTATGCGTTGATTATTTTGTTTATTGTTTCCCTGGTTATTAATGGCATGTCACCGAGCACTATGAGTACTGCGTCGTAGTCCTGGAAGAACCTCAATCCAAGCCTTATTGATGTACTTATGCCCTCCCTGTAGTCGGGGTTATATATCACAACTTCATTCCTCAGGTAGTGTAGCAGCTCTTCAGCGTAGGCACCAACTATGATAACCCTATCAATGCCATTTAAAGCCCTCAAAGCCCTAGTGATCACGGGTTCTCCATCTACCGTAACGATTAACTTATTTCCACCAAACCTCCTTCCCTCCCCGGCAGCAAGTACTATAGCGCCAACCCTCACCAATCAATGCTTACTGTATAGCACTATATTAATTATTGATTGCCTATTCACCTGGCCCTATGTTTTCCTCACGCCCATGCCTAACTATCCTTACCCTAGTCCTTAGTGGTACGTGGAGACCTAATCTCTCCAGTACCTGGTATAATTCGTAGTCCTGTAGTTCGCCTAATTTGCCGTTTAGGTGTAGTTCAACGAGTTGCCTGAAGATCTGTACTGCGGTGTCTCCGTACAGTTCTAGGGCATTGTTTATGATCTCCTCTGCCCTATCTCCCTTCGTTATCTGCCTAATGATCCTAATCACCTCATCACGGGTTAGGGTCTTTTTCCTTTCCTCCTTTTTGGCTGCCTTTGCCATGATCTCACTCATCATCTTCAACATCAACCTCTCCCTCTCCTCATCGATACCCATAACACTCCCTACCTAGGTGTCTCCCTTAAAAACCTTGAATCAATAGTTTTTTAATTAATGCCGTTATAGTTTTTCCGTGGATATCCTAGTAAGTATTAAGCCCAGGGTTGGTGAGGTGCCCAGGCTAAGTATACCTGTGGAGCTTGATGTTCGGGGTTTACCTAACCTTGACGAATTCCTGCCATCACTCGCAGTTGAGCTTGAGGATTTGGGCCTCAGGATTGGGCAGGTTAGGGTTGGTTACCTTAGGCGTAGGGGTGATGCTGAGAGGTTCACTAGGCTTCTGGATTACCTAAACGTGGACTCCATGGTTGCGAGGCCGGGCGCCGATGATGTTGATGATCTAGCCGAGATACTGGATGAGGCTTCCATGTACGGTATCAGGGTGATCTGGGAGTTCGGTGTTGGTAGTGTGCTTAGGACGCCCGATGAGGTTTTTGGGCTTGCCGATAACGTGGCTCCACATAGGGTTGGTTTGGCGCTTCATGCGGCTAGGGAGGGTGGTTTGAGGGATTTTGTGAGGAGGTTTGTGGAACTAAGTGGGTATGTCAAGACCGTGTACTTCAGCAACAAGAGGGGTGGGGATTTTGGTCTGCCAATATTTGATGGGTCCATGGATTACTTGAGGCTCACGAAGATACTGCAGGTGCTTAGGTATGAGGATAACGTGGTGCTCCACTACAAACCCAGTTACTACGGGAGGTATGCCTCGGATGTTGAGGTTTTAAATACATTCATGAACTCGCTGGGTAACGAGGCCGCTGATAGGAGGTTGGTTAAGTCCCTGGAGAGGATTGTTAATGAGGTCTTAAGACAGGGACTGTAGCTCATTCGTACGTTTCGTCATGGCTTGGGCCATACGATGATGATGCCCATGGAACTCGCGACAGCTTCCACGGCGTCCGGATTCCTGTCGTGAATGAACGGTGTTATCACATACACAGCATCAACCCTCCTACCAGTAACCGTACTAAACAACTCAACCCTCCTCCTAATCTGCTGTAAGTCACCCCTCTTTAGGGCTGATGTTATTTCAACGGCTAGGGTCCTCCCATCCTTAATTATTATGTCCAGCTCAACCTCGCTTGGGTAGCCGTAGACGTAGCCCTTATCATCGTAATAAACCCACCTGTCCACGGTATACCCCGCATCCTTAAGCAGCTCCCTAACGCCACTCCTAAACGCATCCTCACTGAACACCCCCCACCTGGCGCCTAGGGCGTTTAGTGCAAGCCAGAGCTTCCTTATTTCCTCCCTGAGGGATGTCTCGACCGCTCTCAACTCCTCCTTAGTTGCCATCCTTTCCTCCAGTCTCTTTAAATCCTCCTTGGTAGCCATCCTTTCCTCAATGCTATTCACTCTTTCCTCCAACCTCTTCAATTCCTCCTTAGTCGCCATCTTCTCCTCTAACTTCTTCAAGTCGTCCTTCGTAGCCATCCTTTCCTCCAGCTTCCTCAAGTCGTCCTTGGTGGCCAAGTTCTGCCAGGGCATTAACTTAGCCAACGCCTCATATATGATCTCCGGCTTAGCCGTGAGAACCTCCACTAGGATCTCTGGGTGCTCCATCAAGACGCGCCTGATCTCCTCAGCCAAACTCACCATTTAAATGAGCCGTCAGTGGGTTATAAACCTTGCCGTTGAGGTCCAAGCCTAATCACTGAACGTTAAGTGCGCTGTGCCTACATTACCCCTGGTAGTTAACGTAAACAATGCCCCCAATTGGCATAGGCACCGCCTGTGCCCGTGGCTGCGCATACGCCGAACACGTAAGTGCCACTGCCCGGTGGTGTGTAGTAGCCGTTTAGGTTTTGTGTGAAGCTTGCTGACTGCCCAGTATTCATGTCATAGGCAACGCCGCTGAGGGCGTTTGTGCTTGGGTTGTAGGTCACGGTTATGCATATGTAATCACCAGGACTGGGCTGAAAGGCTCCTGTGCCAATACCGTCCAAACCAGCGTATGATGAACCAAGGTTTGGCGATGGGTTTGGGGTAACACTCGGATTCTTACCGCTTGGGTTTGTTACAATCCACACGTTCCATTGCCCAGTGGTGCCGCTTGTGGTGTACCCAAACTGCCAGTATGGGTCCCACTGAACCACGATGTAGGTTGAACTGCTTCGAGGTAGGATAACATCACCCTCAACAGGCGATGGGTAGTTGGTACCCTTCCAACCACTTGTTGATATGTAATTTATTGTGTAGTTAGAGTAGAACTTATGCTCCACTTTGTTGGGTTTAGGAATAGGTATATTTCATAACCATCAGCAACTGGTGATGAACCGGTTGAGAGTGTGCCCACGAGGGTTATTGTGACTGAACCACCGCTGTAGGATTCGCTCCAAAACATGGCACCAGCTGTAGTACCTTGTAAAGGTGTCATGTCAAGCACAGGCTGATTTATACTGGTTGATATGGGGCTCCAGTACTGGCTTGCCGTTGATGGTCCATAGTACACCGGCCACTGGTTCGTTGGTGTACCTCCATTGTCGCCCTGGTACACATGCTGTACGTAGAAGGCTTGTAAACCGTTGAGTAGGTTCATTACGTAGGCGCTGGGTGGGTTTATGGTCTCACTGAACGAGTACTGGAATGTTACTCCGGGTGTTGGTGTGTAGTTATACTGACCACTCAGTGTTATTGAAGTACTTGACGCAGCCGTGTTTAGGGTTAGTTTTTGTATCAATAGGTAATTACCAACACCAAGGCTGAGACTTCCCGGTGTTGGGTATATCTCTGTCCCGTTCACGTAATCGCTGACCACTGCCGTGTTTGGGCTGAGGGTCATCGTCAATGTGCCTCCTGTGGCTGTGTTAAATTGAACAAGTGGTGTGGTTAATACGTAACCACTGGTCGTGCTAAGCGTATAGCCTGTTATTGTCGTCGTAAAGCCATTGTTTGTTTGTGACCATGAGGAGCAACCGCATGGGCATTGCCCAGGTACCACGGTTATTGACGAGCTAGTGGGCTTAATACCTACCTGGCCCTTGTAATTGAACACGACGTCAGCCAACACGATATCCGCAACCGCAATAAGCGTGAGGACAATGGCAAGTAGCCACCTAGTCCTCGCCATAATCAACCACCCCAACACTTACTGGTTGCCTAAGCCCGGCTTTCACCGCCTCTGTGATGGCTGTTTTTAAATCCACCTCAATAACCTCCTCAATAACCTCATCGCCCCTAACGAGCCATAATGAGCCACCCTGCCCAACTATCCTAACGCCCCCAACCTCAACGCCACCCACAATCCTAGAGTACTCGATATGTAGTGCCTTGAGTACTCGCTCAACCGCCACTATTGGGTCCTCAATCGCCTCAGCGCCCAACCACCTGGCCCTCGTGACCATGTTAAATATCGAGAGTATAACCAGGGCTAGGAGTACGTAGGTTGGTAACCCAAGCACGGGCTTCGTTGGTAGGGACACGTATATGTAGCCGTTGGGCGTCGGGGCTATTGTGTACCCATGGAACTGCAGGTACCTTTGCTGGAAGAGTATTGTGTCCATGAGCATTGAGAGGGAGAGTACGGAGAAGAGGGCGGCTAGGTAGAGCGAGTACCTACTCCTACGCCAAATGAGTGGTAATAAACCGGCATCTAGGGCGAAGAGCCAGATCGCGTAAACCGTTGGTGGTGGTATTACGTGGGTCTCACCGAAGAACCTAACCACATAGCCCCACGGCGTGAGGCTTATTGAGTAGTTCGCACCACTAATCGACCAGGCGGGCATGAATACCCAAAGCACTATGAAGGCAATGGCAAGTGCGAATTGGAGGAGCGCCTCGACCCTCATGACCCACCACCCACTATAAAGGTCTTTGTTAATAGGATGTAATCAGTGACGTTG
>Ga0081474_143620_pt1 | contig 15371 bp, 12 predicted proteins | sample OneHunmetagenome_2_FD_70978 | JGI IMG/M metagenome (GOLD analysis project Ga0081474, IMG submission 70978) | Ferrous microbial mat communities from One Hundred Spring Plain, Yellowstone National Park, USA v2 (version 2) | ecosystem: Environmental > Aquatic > Non-marine Saline and Alkaline >... | reverse complement strand
AGAAACTGCTCTAACGAGTTCGGCATCAGTAGTCCCCTTTATCTTCTTTTCGAAATCCAGCTGACTCAAAATAATTGCTAATGTCCTAAGAACTTCTGACGTTTGGCTCTTTTCCTTCATTAAGCTATCTTTAAATAGTTAAGGGATAAAAACTTTTTTATATGGCTAAGGAAGTTAGGATAAATTTCATAAAAGAATTATTAAATGAACTAGATAAATTAGTAAATGAATTCTATAATACTGAAAACGAAATAAAAAACTGTTGATAATAGTGCAGATAGCTGAGAAAATATATAAAGTTGTGGAGGAAACAATAAAGCACCTCAGTGAAATCTATAAAATTGAAGCAAACTGGAACAGACAATGTGCATATCAACACGCTATAAATGAAATATATAAGAAAACTAAGAATAAAGCCCTTGCGGAAAAATTGAATAAAACATGGAGAATCGCTAAAGATCTACTCCATATAAGAGTGTTTCATGAGGTACCCTATGATAATCCAGAGTTGTTTGATGTAACATTAGAGAATTATAAGTTGTTAAAAGAGAATGTAAGCAAAATCTTGAGCGAGGAACTTTAACAACACTTTTCACATTAACACGATAACGGTCGTATTCACCTCTTGTTAAACCCCAGTTCCATATAAAATCGATTCTATATAGAATATACTCTTGTCTAATATTACTTTTTATAGTCGTTACTATTCCTCCTTTTCTCCTCGTGGTTAACATCTAAGTTCGGGTGATTCATGTTTCCCTTGTAATTAACTTTATTTCTATAAGATTAGAATAATTGATTGTAAACTATGAGGAAGTAATGCCCATAGGAGACGACCATGTACTATCCAAAGAGCACAACTCACGAACAATCGTGGAGCCTCCTACTTAACGACAGTGACCACTCATAATATACTTCCAGCATCTCTTATTCGTTTAAAAACTCATTCGGACATAGGCTTTCCAGATTAATTGTTTAGGTCAAATATGAGTTAGGCTCAACCTAGTACCTTGGCCTCCATGTAGTATTCTCAGCCTAGATAGTACAAAATTTTGTTGAGAAAAATTTATAAATCAAAAAACAGATTTTTTATTTATGACAAAAAAAGATATTTTAGTAATATGGGCAATTCTTCATATCACGATTAGTATAATACACATTATCATAGCTTTGAGCGAGCAGGAAAAGAGTAAAAGATTTTAGAAAAATTAAAGAAGAAGTTATTTTTATATTCTATTATATAGAAAAAACATTAATTAATAAAAAGCATATTAGTTCCCTAGTTTGTTTTCTCCTAAGGACTTATCGACAATCCAATGCTCACAATTTTCCCATAAATTCCTAAGCACTTTCTTAATACTATCCTTAAAATATCATAGAAAGAGAAGTATATAGCAGCCAAGGAATAACGATTCGTCTTATCCTAAAAACACTCTCATTCAGACTATAGATAAGAGAGCGCCCAACTATTATTTTAGTTTAATATTTATTCAGATAAATTGGAAAACATTTCTAACTCAATGTGAAGTCGTATAAAAATTGCGTAAATAAATAATTTTTGTTAAAAAGTTTAATATGGAATATCTATGCATTTCTAACTAAGTTTGAAATAAACGAAATAATTGTACACACTCATAGATAATAACCTAAAGCAAAAGGTATCCCTTTAATTAAAGTTATAGGCAATAACTTCATCTTCTCTCCTAAAGTAAGCCCGGGTCTAGTCTTCCTCTCGTAAATAAACCTCTCGTACTCTGTCCCCCTCAACAGCTTAGCGTTCTTTCCATACTTATACCACTTCCTCATAAATTGCCATAAGGAGTCGTCTTCTATGTGATAAACTGCATTAGGAATAAACTGTACTTTTCCTTCCTTGTACAGCTTCATAACGTTATAATAGATCACGCTGTCCTCAAAGGCGTTAAGTCTGTCTTTCAAGTTTAAAGGTATCATTTCATAAGCCTTCAATAGAAGTTGCCTATCATACATTCTGGGAATTATACCACCATTACCAACTGATAGATTCTCAGCCCACCTTTTATGAGTTATTTCTCTGTCCACGCTCATTAACTTGTGAACTATGCCTCTGCCAACAGTTATTTCCCCTAATGCTATAACTTTCTCCTCAAATCCCTTAAAGTTTTCAGAGAAGTACATGTCTGAATCAAGGTTAACTATGTAATCTCCTCTTGCAACTTTTGCTCCCTCAATTCTAGCTATTAACATACTGCCCCTCACTTGAAGAACTCTAGCTCCTTCCTTTTCAGCAATTTCTACTGTTCTGTCTGTGGAAAAAGAGTCAACTACTATTACTTCGTCAGCCACCTTGAGAGAGGAACTGACTGCAAGTTTAATAGTCCTCTCGCTGTTAAGCGTCGGGATTATAACACTTATTTTCATTAATGTAAAATTACAAAGGGAAGTTAAAAGCCTAAGGTCACCTTTTCCTAACATACAGTACATAATAAATAGAGCCTTCTGCATATGTTAGTTCTTCCTTTTCCTTAACTAGTCCGTGAGTATACATTATAGTGTCAACAAACCTTTTATTGTGCTCGTGAACTTCTATTATTACCTTATCCGTCCTATCCAGCGTGCTCTCGCTACCTAAAAGGACTTCCTTTTCATAGCCCTCGACGTCTATTTTTAATAAATCCACTTTGTTTAAACTCAAAGAATCTAAAGTTATCATTTTTATCTTATATCCATCTGACGAAACGTGAGTTTCGTCAAAGTTAGTACTAATAAAGACTTCACATTCTTTGTTGCCTAAGGCTACATTATATAATTTTACATTATCGAATTTATTATCAAGAACGTTAAGTGATAAGATCTTAAATGAATAAGGGTTTGGCTCAAAAGAGAAAACTATACTTCCATGTTTTGCTGCCCTTAATGTATAGGCTCCAATGTAAGCACCGACATCTATAAATGTGCCTCCTTTCCTAAAATTAAACCACTTTCTAACGTTAATCTCTTGCCTTAGCAAATAGTGTTGAATGTCGTGAATAAAATTCCCTTTTCTGACATTAAATATTATTCCATTAACCCTCACTTTTATTAAGTCTCTAACTTCTTCTTCACGTTTAAACTCTTTATGGAGAATAAAATAATCGATAAAAGTCCTTAATGATATAAAATAAAATGCAGGGGCAGACTTTAAATCGGCTGGTAATACTCTAAGATAATCAGAATATTTCATCGAATTTCATGATATAACGCTTATTATAAATCTGTCTACAATAAACTTAGTTTATGGTTAATATTTACATTTGTGGTACTTTTTTAAATAATTTCAAAACTATTAAGCGTTAAGGATTAAAAATTTTCCTAAAAAGATCTAAGGGAAAGGTTGATTGTTATGCATTTGTGAACATGAAGCTTAACAGTAGGAAGAAGTTGATTAATGATTATACTGATAAGAAGCCTACTTTAATCGCTTAAACTCTATTATATTATTTTGTTAAGCTTTTTACAGGCTAGAGAGAGTACCAAATAACACTTAGATCTAAATTACTGTATGAGGATGAACTGGTAGTGATAAGGAGAGTTAAAATATATTGTTTTTTGATGTTTTAATCATAAAATAATTATTAATTATTACTTAATATGGATATCAAATTATATACTAAGGCATTTACATAACAATAAAAATAAGAACAGAACAAACGTTTTCATCTTTTTCTTATTGTCCAGCCTTGCATGTACATTGCATCAAATCCTCCGACTGCAAAACTCCTTATAGCGTCTTGGGGAGTCTCAACTAAGGGCTCTCCAGCTAGATTGAATGACGTATTCATTATAAGTCCCTCACCCTTTAAGTCCTTAAATGCCTTAATCAAATCATACCACGTTTTATTAACATCCCTAGTAACTGTCTGGGGTCTCGCTGTCAGATCGGCATGACAAGTTACCGGAACCCTCTCACAAACCTCCTCACTCTTATATCGGAACATTAAGATCATAAATTCATGAGAGATGGGGTCTTTGAAGTAGACATCCTTATCCTCATCAAGTAAAGATGGGGCTAGAGGCCTCCACCATTCCCTACCCTTAATATCATTAACTAAACGCCAATAATCTTTCCTAGTCGGATCTGCTATGATTGAGCGATTGCCCAAAGCCCTAGGGCCTAATTCAGCCCTACCTTGATACCAAGTAACAATCCCACCCTTAGCAACTAAGTCAGTAACGCTATTAACGTCATCACCAACATACTCAGCCTTAAACTTACTCCTCTCTATGACTTTCTTAATCTCATCGTCTGAATATTCCGGTCCTAAATAAACGTCTTTAAGTCTACCATGGCTCATCTTCCCTCCTAAAACGTGTTCATAGACGTAAGCAGCGGCACCTATAGGACCACCGGCATCATTAGCAGCAGGGAAAATAAAAATATCGTTAAAAATATGGGAGTAATATAATTCCATATTAGCCTTAGCATTTAAAGCAACACCACCAGCTAAAGCAACCTTATCCTCACCAGTATGATCCCTAGCCCACTTACCGGTAGCTATTACTGCCTCTTCGGTAACCTTTTGGACAGCCCAAGCTATGTTAGCAACATCCTCATTTAGCTCACCCTTAGGATTCCAGTTAAGAAATTTACCACCGATTACCTTTTCAGCAATATCATAGTATACGGAGAGTATCTTTACAAGGTCATTACTCTTTATAGCCTTACCGTTGTTTAGAATCACGTAAGGCTCATCGCCCTCTGGAGTGATCTCAACAAACTCCTTAAGTTTATCATAATAAAGTGATTGTTTACCATAAGGTGCTAAACCCATGCCTTTTCCCGGTCCTTCAAGCCTGCCCAGTTTTATCCCTTGCGTTATCTTCTCATAAAGGAATCCTAAGGAAGAGTATGAGGCGTACATAGAAAGAACTGGCTCAAAATTTCCGTCTTTAACTTTCCAGACTACTGTAGATTCATATTCGCCAGAACCATCAATTGTTAAAACAGTAGCTGAGTTAAAACCGGAAAAATAATAAGCGGATGCTGCGTGAGCTAAGTGATGCTTAACTGGATAAATCTTAATTTCTGAAGATACTTCTTCACCTATGTCACTAATTGCCTTTCTTATTAGCTGTTCAGCCAACTTCATATAATCTCCTTTAACTAGGTCCAAGGCGTATGTTGTTAACCCTTCTTCGAAATCTAATGCACCATGAGAGAACATTCCAATTACTGAGCCCAAATAAGCCCTAAATCTACGATCTTTAGCAGAGAAGAGTGAAGGATCCCAATTTACTGCATAGGCATCAACGTCTTTAGGCTTAACTCCTTGCTTTTTCAAGAATTTGAAAGCTTCCTTAAGGGAGTTTAATGGAGGTTCTCCTTCTGAGTGCTTATGTCTTGTAAACCTCTCCTCCTCTACTGCAAAAATCAATTTACCGTCTTGAATTATAGCGGTGGCATGATCATGTTCTATGGGCCATTGAAACCCAATTACTAGCATATTAGATACTTGCTTAAGGGTATTATTAACTTTATCTATAGCTTTTAAAAACGGGATGTAATAATTCTTGCATGCATAAAATAGCGTTTCTAATAGCGTTTAGCAACAAGTATTATAATGCGGGCACTAAGCCTTTTTTAGACATTTCTTTAGGACTGATAAATAATGGCTATAAGCCTTTTTTACTCTTCTTCAAATCGCCTTCTTATGAGGACTGCAAAAAGAGATTTCCAAATTTACCAATGTATGCATTTCAAGATATTGATGAGATAAACAATTTCATAAATAAAGAGAGCATAAAAGTCTTAATTTCTGATGATTTTGTAAATAGATTAAAAATATTGAATAAAATAAAAACGAAATATAAAGTAGTTTATGTTCAACATCTCACCGGAATAAGTGTTATAAACGAATTATCTAATAAGACTAATATAAAACTTAAATTAGCGTCTTATCTTCCATGGCGTATAACAGTAAGACGGTATGTTAACCTTATAGAAAAGACTGATGTAATAATAGGTAATTCTTACACTGCAACACACTACTTAGCCTCACTTTTCGGTATCAGTAGTTCCGGTGTGGTTTATCCTCCCGTCGGTGTTAATTTACGTATATTAAATAATAGCGAAAGAAAGGGAATTCTAGTATATGTAGGCCATAAGCCAGATTTTTACGTTAGAGATTTAAAACAAGACATTAAAGTATTAAAAAATATGGATGATGACATAATAATTTGGGGTGAAGGAGGGTTAGAGAACATAAGCGACGAAGAGCTATCGCATCTTTACTCAAGTGTAAAGTTAGTGTATGTAGCGACCTCATTCGAATTATTCGGTTATGTTGGAGCTGAAGCATTATTGTTTGGCACTCCTGTATTATTGAATGTTTATCAACCGTTTCTTGAAAAAGTACCTCTAGAATATAATATGGTAAAAATTTTAGGGAGAAAAGAAATAGACCCAAAAGAAATAAAAGACTTTTTAGAATCAGAGAAAGACGTTGTATCCGCAAAAAAAGCTATAATTTCCAACTATTCAGTTAATAAATCATCTCAATCCTTAATTAAAATTTTAGATACCGAATTAACAGACTTATAGGATTTCATAAGGAATGGTAATCTCACTAAAAGACTTAAATAAAGGTAGATTTCATCTATTACATGTAATGACACATACGATGAAAAGAAAGATATTACATTTACTAACATTTCTTCCTTATGTTATTGCATTTTTTGTAGGCGTAGTAGAGTTCTATATTATATACCACTCTGATTTGCCACCAGCATACGGATACGGGCCTTTACCTAAGCACACAGAAGTTCAAATAATGTTTAATATTCTAAATATTGATATTGTAGGGTTATATTCATATTTAGTATCCATCCCGCTAAAATTAGCCTATTTATTATTACCTATTTCTTATGCTGAATTTTCTTCTGCTAGCTTCTTTTTATCTTTTATAATAGCGTTTATGAGTGTTTTTGTTTCAGTAAGGTATTTCCTAAAAAAATACTTTAACGCTAGTAATGCTATATCTTCTCTAATAGCGATTCTAGTAGATATACCGTTTCAAATAACTTATTACAATTACGGGAATTATCCTGCACTTTATTTACTAACATTAGCACTTTTTGATTACGGGTTAGATTTTGGTAAAATAAGTTGGAGAGAAGCTTTTTGGAGAGGCTTAATATTAGCCTTAGCCACATCCTTAGGATTTGAAGACCCTAGAAGTATATTTTATACTACAATTACATTCTTTGCATATCTAAGTTATTATTTAGTAATTAAAAAGAAGATAGAATACTTAAAAGGGATAATAAAGGTGTTGTTGTTTGATGTGCCATTACTTGCAATTCTAGATTTTCAGCTCTTCTTAGCCGTTTATTTATTAGCTCCTTATATCTCTTCAGTAGCTATATCAACAATTTATAACCAGTTAGGCACTCCACTAACGTGGTATTATCCTTTTTATACACTATTAGGAACCATAAATTGGAATGGTCCTTTAGCTTACAAATCTAATTTATTATACGGTGCTATACTTGTCGGAATGTCTTTTATTGCACTTCTTAAAAGGAATAAAATTTCAATTTTCTTTTCTGTCCTTTTACTTACTATAGTAACTTATGACTTCATAGGGACTAGGACAATGGATTACTTACTTGCTAATAGTCCCTATGTTGGTTATTTAATATATTTATATGTTCAGTATATTCCAGCTTACTTATATTCGGCGTATTTCTATCCTCTCGTAGCGTTCTCTCTCTATTCAATTTATTCAGTAACTAATAGAAAAAACAAGACGATCAAAGCTACAATACTTTTCTTAATAATAATACTCTCGGCAGTAGGGACAGTGTATTATCAACCAGAGGCCTCGCAATTATCTAAAGCTTACACTACTATCCCATTATTTAATAATGTGAGAGAAAGCATGGATTATGTCTCTAATGCAACGGGGATTGTACTAGTATTAGACGGTGGAGAAGATTACTGTTACTATCAGTTATATCTTCCATACATGAGTTCTCCTCAAGGATATGGGGATATGAACTTTATTTGGTATAGTATTTTAAACTCTCCTAATCCAGCTAGAGCCTTATCGTACTTAGGAGTTCAGTATATTATAATTAACTCATCGTCTTATCCAGAATATTATTACTTCTTGGAAAAATCTTCAGGGTTTAGAATAGTTTACCAAAACAACGATTTAAGCGTTTATGAGAACCTATACTTCAAACCTTATATTATAAGTAGGGGCGTATATATCGCATTTAATTTTCCTTACGTGATTACTAGCCTATCAAAACTGAATACTACATACGCAATTGTACCTTTTTACTATATAGATGATTTGCAGCACATTCTCCCTTATGTTGCAGGCTTTATAGGGTATAACGTGAGTTTTAATGACATAATACCTATGTTGGTTACTAATACCACATACATAATTAGTCCGTCTAATATTTACGTAAACCAAATAGTGGATACAAACGGGTTTAACTCGTTTAATGTTGGGTGGATTCATTCAGACCCTATTTGGTTACCAGATTTATTAAACGGTATTACAGAAGGGCAAAACGCCAAACCATTAAGTATAGATGTGAGAGTACCCAACGGTTGGTATTACGTTTACGCAGTAGTAGCCTTTTACACAAACTATAACCAATATGAGGAATGCGGAATAATATCTATATCCTCTGGGAACAACATTTCTAAAACTATTTCATCCAACATTTACAACGTGAGCTGGGTATATCTAGGCAAATTATTTGTGACTGGGCATAAAATAGTATTCAATAACGTAACAAATATAAACTTAATAAAACTTGTACTAGTGCCTGAGAGTGAGTACAATAGTCTAAAAAATGAAGCACAACAAATACTTAATTCCAGACAAGTCATAGACTTATCGAACTTTTTAATAAAGAACTCTAGTTATATACCTACCGGGTATGCTGTGGCGGTTTGGGGAAACCCATGGATTGAGTTAGCATTTTTTGCACATGAGGTGAAAGTAGATGGCAAATTAATAGCCAAATATCAGTATTATTTCGGCACAACCGAAATTTACATAACTGATAACTTACCCGTGGTGAGTCTTGAGAAACTTGTTAACATAACTATACCCATGTTGGTATTTTTAGTTAACGCGTTTGCCGTAATACTTTTACTTTTGAGAAAATTAAGCATAATACGCCTCTAATGTGTGTTTAAAAGCAGTCTCATTTTTTGCATAAATTATGTAATCTCTGTAAGAGAATTTCTTCATCTCACCTAATCTTTCCTTCAATATTTTCTCAAATTCATCGAGTGAAATAAAATATTTTCTATTCTTAAAAATCATAAAAGGAATCGGATATTCAATTGATATATAATCGTCAGATATTTGAAGCCCTAAATCTTTAGGATTAGTAAGGGAATAAGTTGCTTTATAACTATATAGAACCCAATTATTTACTCCTTTTTCGTAAGAATATTTACCCAACAATAAGGGAATTGGATATAAGAGTACTGAGAGAAGTTTATATTTGCCTTTATATAGTGTTAGGAGATCCTTTAGTGAATAGTTTAGAGCTCTAGTAGAATCAATATATTTTTTAAGGAGTCTGAATAGCAGTGCTGTTCTGTTTTTCACATATCTAGCTTCCCTTACACCTTCGACTTTTTGGTCTAGGCTAACGATCACTGGTAATTTATATTTAAAGCCTACTCTAACTTTTAATTCATAATCTTCACCCGCGTTTAAATCTCTCCAATTACCTTTTCTTATAATGTCTTCTTTTCTAATTATTAAAGTTCCAACATCAATACCATTTATTTCAGTTCTTAGAATTTTGTGAAAGTTTTCATTATAGTTAGAGTCTAGGTCAAAGAAAACTGTTAGCGAATTATCTGGACAATGCTTAAGCGCATAAGCCCTACCCTTACCTCTACTAGATCTAAGCCTAAAGAGGAGTAAATTATATTCTTTTTTTAGTTCTTGTAACTTCTCCCAAGTACCATCAGATGAATAATTGTCAACAACAATTATATCATAAGATGAATTAAACACGCTAGATATTGATTTTTTTACAGTGTTAACACTATTAAATACCGTGCCATAAACACAGATGTGATTCATCTTTTATAACTACAACAATTTATTATTTAATTTTCACTATCTACAATCTAGTAATCTTATGGAGCTATCTTACTTTTCATTTTCTTCGAATTTTCAAAAAAGTCTAGAAGGTCTTATCTTATGTGTGTCTTTCTTAGCAAAAATTTAATGCATGGTTTTTTTATAAAACCTTGCGTTAAATCAAAAGCGTTTTCTTTAATTCATATAAAATATTAAACTAATATAATAATTTGGCACACTCGTCTCATTAGTAAAAACTTATTAAAGCATTATATGACCTTATAATTGTGAATATTACATTCTTTAATTTACCACACTTATCGTATAATAGGGGAGGAGAAAAATGGATTAAGGAAGTGGCTTCTTATTTATCGTCTAAGCATAAAATAACTGTAATTACGTCTGATTTTATGAAATTTCATGATATTAAAGATTTAAAATTTAATTACATTACAATAAAATTTAAAAGAAAATTATTCTTTTTAAACGATATAAGCGAAATAAAGAAATATTTGAGGGACACTGATATAGTTTATTCCTTTTATGTTTGGGCAGGGACTCAACGCGAAATAGTTAAATACTCAGAGAGAGTCATTTTTGGGCATCATGCATTTATTGATAGTTTTCTTCAACGCATATACTATAGAATTTTAGAAAATGATAGAAAAATAAAAAAATCATATCATCATTTTTTAACTCAGTATAGAGCTAATCTATATAAAAAAAGAGGATTTCACAACATTTTTGTTATCCCAAATTTCATAGATCTTAAAAAATATGAACTAAAGGATAAAAATATCGATAATAAATTCAAAATAATTTCACCTGGAGTAAGTAGTAAGAAGAAAGGTGTAGATGTGTTATTTCGTGTTGCTGACGTTCTGAGAAATTTTAAAGATATTGAATTCTATGTAACTGGGCATAAATATACTGAATTAAATCTTCCAGAGAACGTTAAATACATCGGTTTTCTGAAAGAAGTTGATTACATAAAAGTAATTAGTAATGCAAGTCTTTTGTTCTTACCTACTAGAGCTGAGGCTTTCTCATTTACTGTACTAGAGAATTTAGCAGTAGGAAACCCAGTAGTAGTTACTAACTTACCAGATGTCAGAAGCGCCTTCGGTGAAACAAAGGCTATTTACTATTCTAAAATGAACAACATAAAGGATTATCTTAATGGAATATTTAAGTATTATTATCTATGGAGAAATAATGTAGAGAAATATAAAGAAATAAGTAATGTTGCGAGACAAATAGCTACTAATTTTGACTCAGAAATAATATTACCGAAGATAGAAGAAATGTTTAAGATAGCTTACGAAGAAATTAAATAGATATAATTTCATTATATATTGCCATAGTAACTCTATCCCAGTTGCTATGTAATTTTATGAAGTTTTTAAGTTCCTCATTTTCTATTAAATTAAAATAATCCTTTTCGTTAAGTCTTAGTATTTCACTACTTTTTTTAGCGAGTTCGAGTACATCAAATTCCCTAGAAAATTTAACTGCGGATAAGTCGGTAAAAACGCTTTTAGGGCCGGCTATATCGTAGGCTACTACTGGAGTGCCTAAGGCTAAACTCTCTAATATGCTAAGTGAAAAAGCATCTGAATGACTAGGATAAATCATTAGTTTAGCTTTACTAACAATCTCGTATAGTTCTTGTTTAGGTACAAATCCTAAATACTCTATGTTTTCTTCAAGATGAAATTTATTTATAAGAGAGTAAAATTTTGTTGTAGTATAATTATCGTAAAATTTTCCAAAAATTTTCACTTTTAAACCGATATTAAACTTATTTCTTAAAATATTTAATATGTATGGAATTTCTAATATTCCTTTGAATGGAATAAGTCTAGCGAAGAACACCGCATAATCTTGTTTTTTATCAATACTTTTATTTCGTATACTGATTAATTTTTCATCTACAGCATTCGAAGGTTTCATCACCTTGACTTTCCAATTGTTCTTTATTCCTAAATAGTCTAAAACCCCTTTTGAGACCACTAGAATCTTCTTAACATTATTATCTTTTATTAGCTTAGTTGATATCATATTATGCAAAATATCCAGAGCAACAAATTTTATACTATTCCTATAATTAAACAGGTTAAAGTCAAAATTGTATTTAAACTTATATTTAAGAAATTTAGTAAATACTCTTTTAAAACTTATGTCCGCTATTCCATGAATCTCAACCACTGAGGGTAATTTCAATTTGTCAGAAATATAAATAATTTCTCCATATATTAACTTAGGCAAATATTTGTACGCCTTAACTTTCAGAATCGTATTAATTATTGCATGAGGAGCAAAATAGTCCGGTTGATATAGCAAATATATATTTTTACTCTTTATCTCTTCAAGATATTTTTTAATAATAAATTCGATTTCGAATTTTTCTGCAGAGACATCAAATATTATATCTGAAATATTTACTTTAGAGGATAATTTCACTATTTCTCTATAAATATTTTCATTATTAATTATATATAACAAATCGTAAAGAGTGGGTATTAATAAAGTATCAGTATAATTACTTAGTCTTTTAATTACGTTATGTTCAAAAACCTCTCCTCCGCTTTCATTTTCTTTAACTAATGAGGATATATCGCCTATAATTGCTATTTTCTTACTCATTAAAAGCACACTCTACTCATTTATGCTCGCACTTTATCATTGTGGTAATTGCAGAGGAATGTAAGATTTTGCAGTCAAAATCGTGTTCTAAAATTTTTAATATTTGGAACCTTTTCGATTTCTTACCGTGAAGTTCCATGAATATAATTTTAAACATTTTTATTAAATCATAAGAATAAGGAATTACATCGTACTCGCAACCCTCACAGTCCATTTTCAGCAAATAGGGTTCATTTATTTCTCTGAATACGTCTTTCATTGTAATCACTGGAACTTTTGTAAGATGAGAATCCTTGTATTTATCTACACTATTCGTAGAAAAATAACGGCTGTCTTCCACATCTATGTCAGCTGGTATATCTAAAATACTGTTCTTTATACCTAAAGCCGCATTTATTATTACTATCTTTTCAGAAAGGTTATTAATATCTATGTTTCTTTTAGCTACTTTTACTATATTAGGCAAAGGCTCTACTAAAATAACCTTTTTTGCCCCTTTTTTTGCAAAATATATAGCACTAGCACCGATATTACCCCCAATGTCTAATACATCGCCACTCACTTTATCGATATTATATATTTTATCTGAGAAAATTTCTATCCCTGTGTAGTTAATCTCACTGAATTTAACATGCATTGAGTCGTCCTTATACTCCCAAACATTACACTCGTCATTATATCTAAATCCTTTTAGATAGGCGTATAATCCAGTTTTTATATATCTTATAGGTATCTTATCCTTCTCGTCAACGAGGATGTAGTTATTCAATATTTTTATTTTACTTTTCCTAGATTTTATAAGCTCCATTAAATCTATCAGGGATGTTAATGGCAAATCAATGTTATATCCATTTTTCATTCTTATTCTATAAACCTTATTTAGGTCGATAAAAGGAACACGTAAACCAGTTCTAACTTCTAGACTGATCTTAGCCAGACCTAAAAAGGCTTTAGTTATGTCAGTAAATCTAAAATATTTTGCATTATATGTAATAAATTCAAATATATCTTGGATCTTATTCATCCTATATTTATAGTTTTGACAACGTTTTAAATCTTATATTATATGTAAGTAGAATCTTCTATCCCATTCAAATTGACGAGTATTAGGTGAATTCGTAAAAACTACTAGGCCTAAATACTATTATAAGATTTTTAAATCCTAACTAAAGGAAAGTATATAGTAATAAACATGGTTTCCAAAAGTGAGATATTAATATCTTATCTGAATTCTTTATTACAAACACTTAATATTAAAAATTATTTTTACTCTTTTTATAATTATTATAAGACATATAAAAATTATTACGAAGTAATTAAGAGTAGAATATCTAATAGATTTCCTATTAAAGCTGAATTAAGGGACGGCAAAATAGTTATCTTAGATAATGCATCCACTGCATATTATTACACTGTATATTACCTTAAATTGAAAGACCTTGAGATCAATGACGATTATATGAAGTTTACTTACATGAACAGAGTAGTTAAATTTTATGGTTGGAGATACGGTGACCCTGCTACTCCATTTGCATTGCACGAATTTAAATTTTTAGATGTTAACGGAAAAACGATAGTTGACATAGGAGCTAGTATTGGTGACACCCCCGTATATTTCGCGTTGAATGAAGCTAAGAAAGTTATAGGATTTGAACCATTTCCTAAGATTTTTCTTATTGCTAAGAAGAACATAGAAGAGAATGGCTTACGAGACAAGATAATTCTGGTTAATGCGGGCTGCGGTTATGACGGTAAGGTAAAGATAAATCCAGAATTAGATACTAATGCAGGGACATTATTAAAAGACCAAAGGGACGGAATTGAAGTCCCAGTTTATAGCTTAAATACGATAGTAGAGAACTTTGACGTAGAAGAAGGTTCAATCCTTAAGGTCGATTGCGAAGGTTGCGAATATGATTTGCTTAGAACAGCAGATATCAATGTAATGAGAAGATTTAGTAAAATTATGATCGAGTATCATTACGGATATAAAGAGTTAATAAAGAGGTTAAAAAATTCGGGATTTAGGACAAGACATACAATACCTAAACACATGAAGAACGGAATGATACTAGGTTATGTTTATGCGTGGAGGGAATAGTATTCATTATTGTTCCGCTTATAAAATAAGGAGCTGAAATATGGATATTTAAAAATACCTAAACCTTTAAAAATTTCCACAGTATTTACACTATGTGAATCCATTAAGTGGGGCACTGAAATTCCTTTCCACAACGTTATTTAACTCAGTTCTTGCACTAGTGTTCTTCCTTGTAGCTGGACACTTCGCTACTCCATCCTTTGTAGGAAAAGTGGCAATAATTCAACTTATGGAGACCATTACTGGAGCATTTTTCTCTATCCTTCCATACCAGTTAGTTACCAGAGAAGTTTCACATTCTTACGCTTCCTCTCAAGGTTATGATAAGCTCGTCTACACATCCCTTTCTTATTCTCTCCTAGTATCTCCCCTCCTCCTTTTCCTCTTGTTCTTTCCGTCATATTTATGGATGTCTATCCCCTATTTCGTGATCTATCTTTTCACAAACTATCAAGGCCAATTATTAACGGGCTTAGGTAAGTTTACTGAAGTTAATGTAGGTAATGCAGTTTTCACTATTTCCAGGTGGGGCTTTT
>Ga0081474_123103_pt1 | contig 15392 bp, 14 predicted proteins | sample OneHunmetagenome_2_FD_70978 | JGI IMG/M metagenome (GOLD analysis project Ga0081474, IMG submission 70978) | Ferrous microbial mat communities from One Hundred Spring Plain, Yellowstone National Park, USA v2 (version 2) | ecosystem: Environmental > Aquatic > Non-marine Saline and Alkaline >... | reverse complement strand
AATGAAGCTAGCTTCAGATGAGAGAGCTGTTATTGTAGCCTCAGAAAGATTAACAAAAGAGCCATGGGAAACTATACCAAACAAACATATGATAATAATAGATGAAAGCCTTAACACAGAGTTAATAAATATAAGCTAATATTCTTTACAGACCTTTCTCACCCTTAATCTTTACTTTTACAAAGAAAACCATTCAAAGGATAAAGTTATAGAAGAATTGCTTATAAACATTTTACTTAAGGCATGCCTCTAAATTTTATTACTTAATGTTCTTCGACTTATTACCGAAAAGGTATTCCATGATATTGAACATAACTACTCATTTATTGTTATGATAAAGCAGGAATTAAGAGCGTAAACTAACCAAATTGAAAGAATATCAAGTTAATATGTTATATAATTTAAAAAATAATTAATTTCATTTATATTTTATTTATCATAAAAGTATGATTGTTCCATGTCTATTAATAAAATCAATTATAATAATTTCTGATATGTTTTTTAGAAAGCTAATGGAAATTAGGTTAATTGAACCGTAATAAATTATATATGATACTTGATAAATTTTATTTCCTAAACTTATATATAGATCTTCTCCAGCTTTAAGTTCAATAGGACCAGCAGCAGTAGTAACAGGAACGGTACGTGAAAGATTAAGTTAAGCCTTGCACTATATCAGCTGGAATAGCTAAATCGTAACCAGTGAAACCTGCACCTATTACAAAACTTGTTTATAACTTTATGTTATCTTTGAATAAATATCCATCGATTAGTATTTTATCATCTTCAGTTATTATACCTTTAATTCTGGCCAATATAAATAAGTTTTAATTTCTCTGCTTTATCTAACCTTGATCTTTCAATTCCTTTTATGGAATATTGAACAGAAATTGAATGAGCTAATTACATTATACGATAAAAATTCAATTCCCTTTATGGGATACCTATTGAATACCAGATATCAACTTATTTGCCCAGCTTTCAATTCCCTTTATGGGAACCCACACGGGACTTTTTTATTTAATTTTCAATCTGATTTGGGATTTATAAATTTTCTTCCTTTTATCATTTTAAAATTTTTTATTTAATAATCTTTATGAGTTGTTGCTTTTCTCATGGTTTAGGTAGGTCGACATCCTGAAAATTGCTTTGAGAATGTTTCCTAAGCTCGATATTTTATTAAGGAGTGTTAAGTGAAAATATTTAAGTAGAAAAGGAGAAGAGTATAGTAGCAATCATGCTAATGTTCTTCCTTTTCGTTTTGAGCAATTTAGGCATTGATGCATTATTCAACTAGATTGCTCTACGAATTACTAGTAATGAGCAGTTATTAATAGCCTCTATATGCATTAGACCCTGGGTTCTCCTAGTGGAGAGTAGTTTGAAGGAGCTTCTTGTGAGAACTAAAGAGTATTGATAGTATCAAATAAGATTTTATTATAATGTGAAATTAAAAAAGGCATAAATTACCAAGGATAATAGTAGCAAGAATAGTTTCCTTATATCATTTAATATCTTCTTCAGTTATACGCGGTTATTTCAGATAATTATATCAGTTAGTCTCTCATCATACTCTTAAACAAAAAATATTCTTCTGTAATAATAAAGTAACTAGCTACTTCTCACTAATTATTCATAATATATGTATTACGTAATCGTAATTCTTATAACTTACGAATGTAAAATTATTTTATACCAACAATAAGTATAAGAATAGATGATGAGTTAAAGAGGAAAATGGATGAGTTAAGTTATATAAATTGGAGTGAAGTAATAAGGAGGAAGATAGAAGAAGTTATAAAGGAAGAAGAAAGGAAAAAGAGAATAAAGAAAGATTATAAAAGGATTTCTGAGGCTTCTGTTAAATCCTATGAATTCTTCTTAAACTACGGCGATAAAAAGTCTGAGGAGATTATAAGAGAATGGCGTGAAAAGAATTGGCAGTCATAGATGCCTCAGTTGTAATAAAGTGGTTCGCAAATGAGGAGTATAGTAAAGAAGCTCTACTTTTAAAAGAAGCTTATGTGAAAGGTTTAGAAGACTTGTCTGCACCTTGTATTTTACCGTTTGAGATATTGAACGGTTTTATGTGACTAATTCTTAATCTTACGTTTTATTTCCAGAGCAGTAGAAGAAAATTTATTAATAAATTCTGAAAGAAAAGAGGGCCCGTATTGTACCCAAAAAGGAATAAGTCTTTATCTTAGTTATGCAATACTTCCATTTGAAATAGGCATAATTATCTATTTCATTTATTACATTAATGAAGAAGCTAGTTGGTTCTTCAATATGACTTCTTGAAGTCTTTGAAGCTTTTAATCTTCATAAATTAAAGCTATGAGAAAAGTCAGCATAATTTTTTTATTAAACGTACTGGTATTATTGATTTTCCAAATCTCTGAATTTGTATTTTCCATTTTAAATTTTATCTCTTTAAACTTTTTTTATTCATAGAATAAAATATTATGTGTATAGTGATCCTATTTACTACATTTCGTTAAACAGAAAATACACAACAAGGGATACTTTTAGTAATGATATCAGACCAAAATTAATTATCTTTGCTACAAATGAAGATATAAGAGTCAAAAGGATTTGCTTTTCTGTTGCTACCACTTTTATTAGCTTAATTCTAAAATTAGAAGAATTTAAAGTAAATATCGAGAAATCATTTTTAGTAATTTCATATATAGTGTTGGAGGCTTTCCTAGGATCATTGATTAGAGCAATATGATAAAAGTTCATGACTATTGAAGCATTATTCCAAAATTTATGCCCGAATTGTGAAAAAGGGTATATAACTTCAGAAAAGCTTGAAAAGGGAGAGGTTTGTGAGATTTGCTCCTTAGATCTTAGGCAAAAACAAGATGGCCTACTTTATAATATTAAAAGAATTGAGAATGAATTAGATGAAATTGATAAAATATTCATTAAGTTAACAAACTCAAGTATGTGGAGTTTGCAAAAATTTTGGTGTAGAAAGTTTCTTCAAGGAATAAACTTTACAATATCTGCTCCTGTAGGAAGTGGTAAAACCACCACATTGATAGCATTAGCTTTATATTCTGCAATTAAGCTTAAAAAAAGGGTAATTCTAGTACTTCCAACTCGACTTTTAGTTGAGCAGGTGTATAAAAGAATTAAGAGAACAGAAATAATTAACGAAAATGAAATTATGATATATCATTCAGGATTAAGCGAGTATGAAAAGGAAGTTAATCTTTCACGAATAAATGATGCTAAGATAGTCATAACAACGAAGAGTTCCTTAACTAAGAAGATAGAAATAACCCAAAAATTTGATATAATTTTGATAGATGATGTCCATATTATTTCTAAAAAATTTATTTATACAATATTGAAAATATTAGATATGAATGAAGTTATTATAAATGAAATTATAAACATTTCATATAAGGATAAAAATTTAAAAGATGTTAAAGAAAAAATTAATAGTCAGATAAAAAATAAAATAATAATAATTAGTGGTGTAGTAAGAATAAATCCTGTTTTAGGTTCAATTTTAGGCATACCAAGCGGCTTAAATATAGAAATTGAAAGGAAAGTTACAAATTCTTATATTAAGCCTAATTCAAACCTCAGCACTGAAGAATTGCTTCTAGAGCTAATTAAAAAGTTAGGCGGTGGTTGTATAATTTATGTATCTAAAAGAAATAGTAAAGAATATATAAAGTATTTGGTAAATCTTCTAAATCAAAAAGGAATAAAAGCACTTGATCTTCTCAGGTGGAAAAGTAGTATTATTCATAAATTTGAGGCAGGCAGCATTGATGTATTAATAGGTGCTGCTTCAATAAGAAGCCCCTTAGTAATAGGATTAGATATGCCAGAAAGAGTTATATATGTCATATTCTTGGGGATACCCAAGAAAAAAAAATCGAAATTAATTTGTCTAATATAAGAACAGAATGGAGAAAGATAAAACAAATAATTTATTATTTAAAGAGTATATTCCCATATAAAGTTGATTTTAAAAGAATAAATGAAAATGTAATTAATGATTTTATAAATATTTTAGAAAATGGTCAATTACAGAACCAAATCCTCTATCATAAAGAAAACAATAATTTTATTTTTTATATTCCTAATTCATCAGTTTATCTTCAAGGCAGTGGTAGAACAAGTAGACTTTACGCTGGAGGACTTACAAGTGGTTTAAGCATCGTGATCATAGACGATGAAAGAACGTTCAATCTTATGAAAAATGATATAGATTTAATTTGTAAGTTTAAGGACATTAAAGTAGATTGGAAAGAATTTCATGAATTGAATTTAGATATGATTATTAAAGAAATAGACGAAGATAGAGAAAAAGTTAAGAGATTTAAAGATTCATCTTCTGTTTCGAATCCTAAAAATTTGATAAATACAGCATTGATAATAGTTGAATCGCCAACCAAAGCTAAAACGATAGCAAGTTTAATGGGAAAGCATGTTTTCTACAGATACAATAATCTTAGAACATATGAAGCATTTAAGAAGGACTCTCTTTATGTGATTGTTTCATCCGAAGGCCATATCGTAGATTTGGTTCGTTATCATAATTTACAAGAGGGGATATTTTATGGTGTAGCATTTAAAGATAACAAATTTATACCAATATATTCTCCAATTAAGGTTTGTGTTAGATGTAATAAAAAGGTTGAAGAAGATGAGGAATATTGTATTTACTGTAAAGCTAGTGATTTCAAAGAAAAAAACGATGTGATTCAAGGATTACGATTGTTAGCTAGTTTCATTGATAAAGTGCTAATAGGTACCGATCCTGATAGAGAAGGAGAGAAGATAGCTTGGGATATTTATTTGCTCTTAAAGCCTTTTAATAACAATATAAAACGGATTAGATTTCATGAAATAACAGTTAAAGCAATCAATGAAGCGTTATCGAATCCTAGTATAATAGATGAAAATTTAGTCAAAGCTCAATTAGTTAGAAGAATTAAAGATAGATGGATAGGCTTCAAATTAAGTGAAATTATTCAAGTCAAATTTAATAAAAAGACTCTTTCTACAGGCAGAGTTCAAACTCCTGTACTTGGTTTTATAGTAGAAAGAACAGAACAGGAAAAAATCTACTCAATTCAGCTAGCAGCTCCAGATCTAGATGGGTTGGTATTTGGACCGTTTAAATGCAAAAGAAGGGTTTTCAAATGGTTGAAATATAATCAAAAGGTAATAATTCGAAAATTAAACGAAGAAAAAATAGAAGAATATCCTAATCCTCCATTTAATACTGCTGAGCTACTTTCTTTTGCTTCTAAAAAATTTAAAATGAGTCCTGAAGAAGTGATGAGAATCGCACAAAGGCTATTCGAAATTGGTTCAATAACTTATCATCGAACTGATAGTATAAGTGTTGGTGATGAAGGTTTAAGAGTCGCTAAAGAATAAGTTTACTTGTCAGGATCTTTGCAATCGCTTCATCTCTATTTGGAGTAGTACAGCATATACAAAAGAGTAAAAAACTATGTTAGAGATTTATTGAAAATCTTTCATGAATGTAATAAACAGTAGGAGATTTTAAAGAACATAAAAAATAAAAACTTTTCTTCTCTTCTTAATTGCCAAAATTAAACAATTTCATCGAGATCGTAGCTTTAATTAGTTAGAAACAATAAATTAAGTTTCTGCTGGAGGTTTAAATATTTTTTGCACAATATATATTGGTTGAGATATAAAAGAGGGATGTAAGCTTTATGACTGTAGGACTAACTTCGTATGATAAAGTTAAGAGTGTAGATTGGAATTTTAAGGATGTTGAAACCACTTATCTTTCTCATAGTTATCATAGCTACCCAGCAAGATTTATTCCCCAAATCCCTCAAACAATAATTGAAAACTTTACAAGTAAAGGAGATTTTGTCCTCGACCCGTTTTGTGGTTGTGGAACGACTTTAGTTGAATCTGTTCTTAGAGGGAGAAGAGCTGTTGGTATTGACATAAATCCTAATAGTATGCTTGATAACAAAGGTAACGAAACTGAGAAAACTGGTAAGGTGAACTATTGGCCGACTATCTCTAAGGTGAAATCCTTCATAACCACTGATTGGAAGAAGTGGAGACTAGTAAACAATAATGAAGATGAATTAGAGATGAGTACTTATCAAGCACTTGAAGCCTACGTTAAACAATATACACCTGACTGGATTGCCCAGATAATTCTGTGGATAAAAGTTAATGAAGATGCTAAGAAATGAAGGAAATTGCTGAAGTTATATATTGTGTATGTAAGCTGAAGCATGATATAAGGGTTGAAAGTAAAATTGATCTTGCAAGAGAGGAAATTGAAAAATGCCTAAAAACTGATGTTAAAACTATTGAAACAATCCCTACATTAATTAAAATTTATCCATTTAATAATCTTAATGACGAAATTATTCATAGGATGACGAGATTACTTTATTTAGGTAAGGCTCAAGGTTTCTTAGTTAAGATTCATAACTTAAAAGATGCTATTAAACTTTCAAAAAGAAGCACCTATCTTAGAGAAATATATTGTGTTTTATTAATCGATAAAGATCAGGTTATTGAATTAGTAAAACTGTTAAACCCAAGTATCTCGAATACCATACATCTCAATAAACTCGAAGAATTTATAGATATAGCACCAAACGTTCAACTCTTTAACCAACCTTTATCAACAAATTTATCATTGGTTACTTTAATCATTGTTCCAATTCAAACATTATTAGAGTATAGTAACGAAGTCATAAAACTACCTTATGTAACGTTTACGAAGCAATACACTGCTCTAAAAAAGAAATTAGATATAATGGAAAAAGGTGTGGAGAAAGGCATTAATGAACTTTTAATGCATTTAAAACATGGTTTTAAAAGAATGCCTTGGCTCGGATTATTTAAGGAGCATATTGGTGATTATATTGATTGGGCATTTTCTGATTTTAGGACATGGGGATTACACTTTATTCATAAACATGAAGGAAAAGCAGACCCTTGGTTAGCTCGTTCGTGCGTGAATTTATTAGAAGTAAAAGAGGGAGAGACTATACTTGATCCCTTCTGTGGTTCAGGAACGTTTATTGCAGATGCTCCATTGATGGGCATCAATGCTATTGGGGTGGATATAAACCCACTTTCAACTTTAATTGCTAAAGTAAAATCTAAGCTTATAGAAATACCAGTTTCAGAATTAAAAGATACTATTATTAAAATATCGGAAAAAAACCCAGTAAATATAATTATCGAGCCAGAATTAAAAGAAAAAATCTATGAGCTTAGAAAAGGTTCTCTAATAAAAGAAAAAAATATTAAAGAAATTTTATTTATGAAACAATTAATTGATAATATAGCTATTGATGATTTAATAAAGGATTTTCTTTATGTTATCCTAAGTCGTTCTATAACCGAGATATTTGAAAAAAGAAGATTTACTAATGCAAGTTTATTGCAAAATTTTCTTAAAGATGCTGTTACTTTTTATTTATACACCTACGCTTCTCAACAAATTTTGAGCAAACTTGACATTGAGCTCAAAGGTAGATGTGAAGTTTATACTGGAGATTCTCTTAACATCCAATCCGTTATTAATGGGACGCATATTAGTGGAGTCGTCACATCACCCCCTTACTTTGACGCCTTAGATTATGTAAAGCCTTCTGAACATTCCATAATTCTCCTAGGATTAGGTAATGAAATAAAGGAGCTTGATAGTAGGATGATAGGCTCTAAATCACGAGTTAGTTTATTAGATTTTGAGGTTCTTAATGAACTGCCCGAATCAAGCCAAATTTTAATTAAAGAGCTCCTAAGATACGGAAGAGAGAGGAAAGCTCGTACTATTCTTCAATATTTAATTGATATGAGAGACTGTCTTGAAGAATTTTCAAAGATTTTGGATGAGGGAGAACGAGCTATATTTGTTGTTGGTAAATATCATCATTGGAATTTTGGGGATAAAGAAATGCGAGTAAATGGTGCTCAGGTTTTAATAGATTTAGGAGAATCTGTAGGATTTATGCTTGAAAAAGAGTTAACACATAACATTTCAAAAATAGAAGCTGGAAGAAGAATACGGGAAGAATCTATTATCATATGGAAAAAAGGTGACGAATCTACAAAACAGGAAAGAAAACCTAAACGTATAATAGAAGTATATCAAGAAGAAAGAAGTATTAAGCAGCTAACAGAGTTTTACTAATTTTAAATTAAAAGCTTATTTTGATCTTCACAAAATTTACTATACGAAAGATTGGAAGAACTGCTTAGTTTTTATATTTTCTCTTCTAATATTAGGTTGAAGGCATGTAACATGGTAATAAGAATAATATTTTCTTTTTTAATTTAAAATCCTTTCTACTTCAAGAAGTGTGAATTTAATAGTAACGTAAGGACAATCTTTTACTTTTTCTCCGTAAATGTTGATACAAATTTTTCCTCTTTCTTTAATTCATCAAGCTACACTCATATGATGTTTCTCATCTAAATATTCATCACATAAAAAATTGATGATAACATCTATCACATTTTATCCAAATCCATGAGTTAATAATCCAAGCTCTATAGCTACATTAATAAAAATTGTTAGAATAACAGTATAATGCTAAAAAATTAGCAATTTATTCTTCTTTTGACCACATCCTAATCTTAACATTCTTCTCTTCCTAATAATTAAAAAATATGTTTGCGCCTATTTTCTTTACAATGAGCTCACATAAATTTATTTTACAATTACTTAAGAAAAACTCTACCACGCTTTTTAATTCTGGGAAAAACGGTTATCGTATCCATTTTCGGTATCATTCTTTTTATTTGGGTAAACTATATTAATTGACAATAATAGGCCAATGAATTTTTTAAGCCAATGAAATTCATGGAATGATCAAATAAATTAAAAAATCGGATGATACATCATCATATTAATGTCATAAGTTAAGGAAATGAGGGGGTAAGTCGTTTCGCTCCAATTCTTTACGCAACTTGCCTCTTTCCGCTCGACAATAACGATTATTAAAAAAGGAGTTCCGTTTCATTAACCGATTAGTAAACAACTTATTTAATACTACAAAGTAATCTCTTAATAATACTAGTCTAGAATTTAAAGATGGGATAAAGTTTTTCAAGTTAATCACTTATTGCCCATTTTCCTTTACATTTGTCAAGATCTTTGAAAGAAGCATTAAATTCTATTTTTACCTTCATATCTAAGTCAGAAATATCAAATAATTCACATTTCTTGATCTTCCATTTGCCTGTTCTTATTTCTTTTTCTTTATATTTAATTAATTCTTCCCCAATTCTCTCTGCACGGAATAGTAATATCATATGCTTAGCTTGCGATTTGATTTTTCGATAAATATTTCCTTTTCTTATATTAAAAGATAGTTCAAGTCCTTTATCTTCTATTTTTGAAGACATATTAATAATTGGGCCTGGGCTTAAATAAATATCACGTGCAGACCCCTTTGCCTCTCTAGAAGTAACTTTAATGTCTATATAACAGTAGGGTTCATTATTTTTAAAAACAATAATATTTGGATACCCTACACGTGGGGTAAGGCGTTCAGTATTAAATTGTAATTTTTGTTCCTGTGATGCTTTATTAAAATAGTCTATGAATTCCTCCTCTAAACATGGTCCTTTATCAGTATTATCGCTTATGTCATTTGCACGATTCGCTATAAATTCCTTGGACCCTTTATCACCATAGTCCTCTAAAAGTTTCTTTAGAACATGTATCTTAAGAAATTCAAGAAAATGATTATCAGTTTGATTAATAGGTAATACTGTTAATCCAATCAAAGTTTCAATTAAATTCTTTAAATTTATTCTATACGTTTCCTCTGGCATTTTTCAGTTTCCATCAATTACTACTTCTAAGATAGGCCATGGTTTCTGCTCCATCTTTTACTACTTTTTTTACATTGGAAGCTTAATTTTTTGAATAGTAGAATTATTGCGATAAAGTTATTGAAAATGGTGGCATCTTCACATTTAAAAAAGTGGTAGATAAGCATTTTAGGAACTTTATGTCTCCATTTTAACTCTCTTGTCAATTTAATCATTGGCACTGAAATATCTTTATAATTATTCGAATATAAATATTTTTGCATTCCTAAATTCGAACGATAAGCTTTACTTTTCTTTTATTCTTAAAATACTAAAATTTAAAAATAATTCTTTAACTTTTATTTTTAGAAAGGTCTATATTGCTTAAATCTATAATTAATAGAGAAACCAAAAGTTAAATTTGATGGAAACTAAGTTATAAATATATTTATAACCACAGAGTTAATTATAAATAATATGGGAATGGGTGGTATTTTAAGAAAACTAAATTCTGTGCAAAAGAATTATTATGAAAATTTAAAAAATGAGCTATGCAAAGCAGGTCTCTTAGGAAGCGCTATAGCCCAGTATTATACTGACCATGGAAGAGGGCATTCAGAGCGAATAGTCGAGAATTTTAACAGGATCATTCCTAAAAATCTACGATTGAATTCTACTGAAGCATACATTTTGCTCTGCTCAGCTTGGCTTCATGATATAGCTACGGCATTTCAAGAACCGGGAAAAACGCCAGCGGAAATTTATAAGACTCACCATATACGTGGAAAAGAATTTATTGAAAAAGACCATGCTCTTAATAACCTATTGTTAAGTAGTGCTCGTCCCTATATTGCTATGATTACTGAGAAACATCGTAGAGAAGAAAGTATCGATAAACTTCCTGAGTCAGTTTTTATTGGTGAAGATAGAGTTCGTATACAATTGTTAACAGCGCTATTGCGTCTTGCTGATGGTTTTGATATTACCGAGGCCAGAGCTTCAGAGTTGCGTAGCGCATTTGTTAAAGAATTACCTGATGAGGCTAAAATACATTGGGGAGTGTGTAGACTAATTACGGGATGGAATTTTAATCATTCTAAACATATTATTAAAATATCAGCACATTATGAAACTGATGAAGAAAAAGCAATGTTAATTTGGAAAATAGATGATTTATACAGTGAATTAAGTTCTGTGATTCTTACATTAAATGAAAATGGGTTAATTTGTATTGGTTTAGAAGCCAAATTGGTGAATTAGAGAACCGGAGAAGAGGAAACTATTTCAAAGGAAATAAAATTTGTAGAACGGCCAGCTCCATTATATACGATTACTCATATAGATATGAAAGTTAAAAAATCTGGAGAGGTTACCTATCAAGAGGTAGGTAAATTTTTAAACAAAAATTTGTTTAACTCAATTAAAAATGAATATCAGAAAAATCGTAATTTACTTTACAGGGATATTTATCTTTGGTTAAGTTTATTTAGTGGATTCCACAAAACAAGAATAAAAAGCTTCAAACTTGATGATAAACAAAATAGTCTTATATTAAAAGCTTCAGGTAAAATAAACGCCTTCAATAGAAAATGCTGGATTCAATTAGGTGGTGCTTTTACCACTAAGGAGTTCTTAGAAAGAATAAGTATACAAAATGGAGTCGTTGTACTAAATGGTGCAAGGATAGGCACACAGGTTACTTTTGCCAAGATTCGTCTTCCTGATAACGCAAAAGATCCGAAAATTGAATATAATTTTCCTTTACCTGGTTGTGTATCTATTGTATATACCTTGTAGCATATACTTAAAAAAGCTCTCACGATAGTTAAAAAACTAGTGATTATTATCTACCATGTCCCTTCATATTATGAATTACGTTGGTATTTTTGCTTTTAATTCAAATTTAAGATGGTTGTTGGAACATTGTCCTTAATTCCAAGAAGTTGTAACATCATACCGAAATTTAATTGTGGAAAAGTGTTTAAAATATGAGAACAGGTTGCAGAAGCAGAAGATTCAAAAATACTCTGTTCTTAGATATCATAAAGCGACAGGTATCCTGATCCTCTTCTTAATTTTCAAAATAAATATAGACACGATAGGAAACGTAACGCCAAATTCATAATAGTATTCTATGAACCATTAACTTCTAAATCTATTTAAAACTAGACATGAACATATTTAAAGGTATTTTTTATGTTTCAGTTACTTTTTGTATGCCTTTTCCCTTTACAGGCATAAGCATAAAACTGAGCTTTTCCTTATAGTAATATTCTCTGAACCATATTTTGCAATTAGGACAATCAAATCTTCCAAGCCAGAGAATATAGCTTCTCTGCTTGATGCCATGATTCGGCGATTTGGCACGGTTACCCCAGATATTAAATGGAGATATTAGGAGAGGTCGGCACGCTTTCCTCTGTATTGAATATGCTTCAGGAGAATAATTACGTTGATTGGGTTGTTTCCCAGTTTGTTAGTAGTGTAAATTTTGACAGAGCAGGGGTTAATGCAAGAGTAATTGCTAATATAGGTCCAATTTTAAGTAATTCTCAAATTGAACAAGTCTTACAAGCTATTCTTGAAAATGACCAAATTCGCTACTCCTGGAGTGCTCAGCCTCATTTAACTAATTTCATAGCTATGTATGGTAGGAGGGTTAAACAGGATTTGTTAAAGAGAATACGCGAAGAATTCCCACCTAATGATTAATTTTCATAGATACTCAAGCATGATCTGAGAATTGCTAGAATGTCGTCCATGATTACTATACTGAGTCAGCCCAGAGAAATTAAAGAAAACTATATAAAGCGAACATTAAAGTTGTAAGTTAGAGAGATTAGAAGTCTTTTGGATCAACAGCTTTATTTAAGTATTATATATTTTTTAATTTAAATTAGACCTCCAATGAAAGAAGAAGAAAAACCTTCAAAAAAAGAGATAGATATTGAGGTACTAAAACTACAAAGCGAAGTAGAAAAATATAAAGCAGATAAAACGAGTGAAAGTGTATCTAAGCTTGTAGATGCTTTCAATAAGCTTGTAGATGCCTTCAAAGAATATTATTTAAAAACTACGAGAACTACATTACTAGCTGCTTGGATTCTAGTAGGTATCATCTTTTTAGTAACAGCTTTCCTCACATATTTAGGTAAAATTGGCGGAGAAACTTTTTCTTTTGTCGCAGGTACTATAGTAGGATATATTATTAGTCTATTAGGAGCTAAGCGATAGTGGATATAAAGGTATTCGATATAAAAATATTTGTAAAATACGATGAAGATATGAAGGAAGAAATGGAAGGCACTTTAAGTAATTTTTAAAGTAATTTTTTAGCATAATCTACAAACCACTTTTTAACTTCGGATATTTTATTCAAGTCTATAACGTCTTGTATATTAAATTGGGAGAAATAACCAAACCTAGAATAGTAAATACCAAGCTTATTTATTTCAATTTTTCCAAGAATTGTAATACCTCCTATTTCATTCAAAATATAATATCCAAGTAATTGATAGAATACTTCTGATCTAAACTCGAGTTTCTATAGTCTTTATTTCAATTATTAGTATCATGTCATAATGAAGAGAAAATCTTATTTTCCTGCGAACATTTGTAAACCTAAAGTGTTATGATAATACTCATGATCAAAAGTTTATGGTTTATATTAATGAAAGATATTTACCTATTGAGTGATATGAATTTAGTCACGCACGCTGTTTTTGGATTAGCGATTGGATTTATTTTCTTTGGACGCGTAGATATTGCAATTTAGATAGAGAGTATTGGTTTATTCCACAGAGGGAATATCGTGAAGAGCAGTATCATCGAGCATTATTTCATAATATATTTTTTATGATGGTTATTTATTTAGTAAACGTATACGCTTCTTTAGGTATTTTCCTTCACTCCTTACTTGATTCTTTTACCACAGTAAAAGATAGAGGCTGTGAATGGCTTTTTCCAATATCCCGTTTAGTTAAGCGTGGAATAAGAGATGCTAATGGAAAAGAACAGCCAATCGATCCAAGGGAGCGAATATATTTTTATCAGGAAGATCCAAATGGGTTGTTAGAAAATGCAGATCCGGATTTACGTATTCCAGGAAAAAAGCCTGTTCCTTGGAGAAGAATTTATGGTCCCGCTTTAAACGGACAGATACTTGATCATGGTATACTTTTTGGATCTCTTATGCTTGTATTATTATGGTTAATCTGGCCTTCGCACTATTATGATGTATTAACTTTTGTCAATAAACAATGTCTTGGTTTTTTGACTGGAATACTTTCTATAATATTACTTTATGTTTCAGGAGAATTGGATAGAAGAGGAAAAATAAATAGAAAATATTCATATGTTCTTCTTTTTACAGGAATTGCTTTAGGCATTTATTCACCATCTCTATATAAAGATGAGATATTAATCAACTTAACAAGCATATTTACAAATTGGATGTTCATTTTTGTTGGAGTTATAGCTGTTTTCATTGTTAGTTTTTTAGTAATAAAATGGCATACTAGAGCAAATAGAGTTGCTATTGTATGATCAGTAATGATCCTAAGCTCGTAATTCTTCTTTAGAAGACTTTAAAGAAAATATAAATAAAAAAAGATAAAACTTTAAAGAGTGTCGATGTTAATCATCTTGTGATCTGAAATGTCTTATCTTGAATTATCGCAGGACGAAGTAAATGATATAGTGAACTTTATTAATCAACGAGCTGAAGAACTAGAAAATATCGAGAGAAATTTGAACAATCTGACAAGAAATTTTCGTGCGCTTACAGTTGAAGAGTTGGAATCCAAGCCTTTTGATATAAAAGCTAGTATTATGGATGCGAAAGCATCTTTACTTTCAAATGTTACAAATGTTTTATCTTCGGTTTCTGGATTATTCCAAAAAATTAAAAGTGTTCCTAGCAAAATATTGAATGCATTGTTAGCCTTCCTTAAAATTTTTTGGAAAATAATTTCAAAGTATATTAGCATTTTTAAAATAGAATCAATCAAAATAACGATAAGTGCAACACCATCAGTTGAAGTAGATATAAAACCATAATCTATAAGAAGAAGATCCCCATTTGTTATTGTCTTCCCTCAAGTAACGTATGAAAACCTTGCTAAAGATTAACGTATTTATGTTCCTATATTACTTCAAAACAAATGGACGAACTTGTCATAACTGTAATCTTCCGACTTGTCGAAACATTGAAAAAATCCGTTAGCCTTGTGCTTTTCTTAGTTTTAATTCATAATGCTTTACTCAAACTATAATTAAGCTTTCTCATTATTTTGTTGGGGATAGTTATTAAAAGTACTTTGTTTGTCCAGTAATTGTTCAATAATCGCTTTCAAAGTCTCATCTTTTATCTCTAACTTTTTTCTAAGATCTTCCACAAAACGAAGCCACGGATTTCCATCTTTAGTTTTCCTTGTTGCAATTATCATATGTTGAAACTATACTCCTCACGATCATGTTAGAGAGTATATCTGATGAATGTTGTTCTTTTATCTATACCAAATATGTGCAGTTCAAAATGTTTATATTTAGCAAACTTTACTAAGTAGTTGGTGCGGTTATGGGTC
>Ga0081474_112059_pt1 | contig 15514 bp, 18 predicted proteins | sample OneHunmetagenome_2_FD_70978 | JGI IMG/M metagenome (GOLD analysis project Ga0081474, IMG submission 70978) | Ferrous microbial mat communities from One Hundred Spring Plain, Yellowstone National Park, USA v2 (version 2) | ecosystem: Environmental > Aquatic > Non-marine Saline and Alkaline >... | reverse complement strand
TCCTCATGTAAAAAGTAATAATGAACTGAGAAGCCTTGTACGTAAGAAGGTAGTTTACAAAAAGAACGAAAGCCTCGCCTCTTCTATTGGGGTAAAATTTTAGTAATAAAACGTTGTAAAGCGTATTAAATCGTGTCCCGTAAGGAATACTTCAAGAAGGCTCTACATATCCCCGAGTCCGTTAAGGATAGGGGTAAGTGGCTGAAGGCACAGCCCGTGGTCTATCGCTGGACGAACGGAGCGGGGTGGGTAACCACTAGCTATGAAGTCATGAGAATGATCGCGGTAAACCATGAACCTATGATCCGCCTTGAAGGAACTATCGCCTTTTAAGGCGGTGAGGATGTCAGAGAAGGTACTTAGCCATACCTCTCCTGCTGTTAACAGAAGGAAAATAATACAAAAAACACGGCGGCTTTCACGCTCTAATTTAAATATTAAGGTATAAAACCTTTTGAAAGTTGAAAATCTAACTACATAAATGTCAAAATAAGCCGATAATCTTTTTAATTATTTTGAGGAGAATTTTATATGAGAATATTTGTACCTCTTAAGGACAATAATGGGCTTAATTCGAGGGTAACAGGGCACCCAGGGAGAGCCCCTTTTTTTGCTATTGTTGAAATTGATGTGGATAAAATAGTTAGTTACCAAATATATGAGAATCAACATGCGAAGGAAGAAAATGAAGAACATGAGCACCATGGGCATCATGAACATGGAAGACATGGAGGCGCTTTTTTAAGGGTAATCCTTGATAAGAAGCCCGATGTTTTTATAACATACATAATGGGCCCAGGAGCTTTCAACGCTTTAAAGCAGATGGGTGTAAAGATATATTTGCCAAAAGGGCAAACGCTACAAGAATCGGTTGAAGGATTGCTCAAAGGGGAACTAAAAGAAATGAGAGAACCAATAATACAAGATTAATTCTTTGATAAAAGAATTATAAAAATTATTTTTCTAATGTCTAGTGTTTATTGTTGTGATATATTAAGTTTTTTTACGTTAGCACATTTGGCAAGAAGTTTTATCTTGGAAAAGTTACCGCTTGCGTTGAGCTCTTCTACGTCGTATATACCTCCTATGTATTTTTCTATCGTTACATCGTCAAGAGATGTAAGAGTGAGTTTCTTTATGTTTTTGAAAACTACTCTTTTTCCTTCGTTAAGAATTTCCTTTGAGTCTACTGAAAGCTCGTCCAAAGAGCTTATAAGAATAGACCCGGATTCCTGAATACCTTTCTGAAACGACTTGGAGATCTCCCCAAGCCCCTGTGCTCCGTTCAGCAATGCTTCATATGCTCTGTTTGTAATTTCTCCTATAGTTTTTCCGCTCTGGTAAGCCATATCCTTAATTTTTTTGAATAGATCTGCTCGTACACCCTTTATTGTAACGGTCTTCTCATCTTCTTTATTTTTATATTCTTCATCTTTAGTCATACCTGTAATACCTGTTTACTTATTTAAAAGGTTTACTAAAAACTTTTAAAAGTCTCTTATCTGGAAATTATTACATGCCCTTAGATACTTAAAAAATAAAAGTTATTTGAGCGATTTTTGGATAAGCATAGTTAAGAGATACAGTATGAGCAAACTTAGCAAAGAACAGATAGAGTGGATAATAAAAGCAAAGGTTAATGGCAAGCTTACCAATAAAGAGATAGCAGATGTGCAGGGTATATCAATTAGCAGAGTGCAACAGCTTTATAGAGAGTACAAAAGAACAGGGGTTATTCATGTTCAGAAAAGAGCTGGAAGACACAAAAAGCCTTTGCCTGAGAGCGTTAGGAATGAAATCGTTGAGCTGTACAGAAAATACAGAATTAGCGCAAGTTACATCGGAAAGATACTTCGCGAGGAAGGATTACATATTGACAATGACAGAATCAACCAAGTACTCAAGGAGGCTGGCTTTGCAATGAGTGAGCCTAAAAAGTGGCACAGAAAGAAGTGGATAAGGTACGAAAGAGAATACTCAAATTCGTTATGGCACGTGGACTGGCACATGATAAAGGATCAGAGGTGGAAGGGATTATGGCTGATCGTGTATGAAGATGATTCATCAAGATTTATAACAGGCTACGGCGTTTATCCATCTCCAACGTCTAAGTATTCTGTTGATGTATTGAAGAAGGCAATAGAAAAGTACGGAAAGCCTGAGCAGATCCTCTCTGATCACGGCACAACCTTCTATGGAGTTGAAGCAGATGAAAGGGAAAAAGGCATTACAGAGTTTGAAAAGTTCTTGATTAAAGAGAAGATAACGCTGATAGTCGGAAGGGTTGATCATCCTCAGACAAACGGAAAAGTTGAGAAGTTCTTTGATATATTCGAGAAGAAGGTAAAGTTCTTCAACACTGTAGATGAGTTCATGAACTGGTACAACTTCATAAGGCCACATGGGGCATTCGATATTGAAAAGCTTGAAACTCCAGCAGTTATATACTACAAGAGGCTTCCCAAAAAGGAGATCATCGATCAATCATTCTTTGATATGCTGGAGAGGGGGGTGTAATAATTTGCAGATAAAACAATTCGAGGTAAACATTGAATAAGTTAGAAGTTCTTACAAAACGAACTGCAAGTCTCGCCCTTCACAGTAGATCAAAACTTTTTAGCACAGAAGGCGTTTTGCCGTTTTTGCAAACAATACACAATCCTGTGATCTAATAAAAGCGCATTAATATTTTTGAGATGTGGAAAAATCTATAGATAATGCTTGTTTTTTAAGCTTGTGCAAGGTTTCAAAACAGCAGGCTAATGCGGAAGCAAGCGCGACTATTAACGGAAAATCTAAATGCGAGGCTGAGTAGTTTACCAAAAACTTGACGTTAGAGAAAGCCCGAGACCCCGGGAACAATCGTACTTCAGTACAAAAAGGACATCGGTGTAAACTGTTAACAAAAATTCGTTTAAAGTGTACAAAAGCATAATAAAATGTTAAATAATAAAACTTTTTTTCTTTGTATTTTAAATTTTTAAACTTTATATCCATTAATATTTATATTAACATATATAGAACAGATAATTATGAGCGATAAATTAGCCATCGTAGTTTTTTCCGGAACAGTTGACAGGCTTCTTCCGGCAGCGATAATAGCTTCAGGTGGGGTTGCCTTGGGAATGGACGTTGAGCTTTTTCTCACTTTCTGGGGCCTTAACGCGTTCAGGAAAGATTCTGTAAACTCCAACACGAGGTTCAGTAAGGATTATGAAGATATGGCCCCGCTGATGATGGAGGTTATGAAGAACAAGAACGTCCCTTCTTGGTTTGAAATGCTTAAAAAGGCTAAGGAGATCGGAAACGTAAAGGTTCACGCCTGCGCCATGACATACGATTTGCTGGACATGAAAAAAGAGGATCTCGCTGATGTCGTCGACGACGTCATAGGGGTTGGCGAATTCATAAGCATGGCCAAGGACGCAAAAATAACCCTGTTTATCTAGGTGGTGTTTATGAGCGAAGAGAATAAAGAAAAAATAAAGGTAATAGACGCAAGGGGAAGCTTTTGCCCAGGCCCTCTTATGGAACTCATACGCGCAATAAAGCAAAGCAACGTTGGTGACATCATAGAAGTCTGGTCTTCAGACCAGGGATCTCAGAGAGACATACCGGTGTGGGCAGAAAAAGCAGGTCATGAATTTCTTGGAGTTATTCACGAGCAGGGATACGACAGAATAAGGGTTCGCAAGAAAAGGTGAAATCTTCTGTCAAAAAAGATAGTAGTCGTTGGAGGAGGAACAGGCGGCACAATAGTAGCTAACAACTTGGCCCACAGGCTGCATCGCGAGATCGTGAACGGGAAAGTCGAAATAACTGTGGTTGATCCTTCAGCGTACCACGTATATCAGCCAGCTTGGTTGTTAATACCTTTCCGCATAATGCACCAGAACGAAGCCATACGACCGGAAAGGAGCCTGCTTGCTGAGACTGTAAAGTTCAGACAGGAAAAGGCTAAAAGGATCGACCTGAACAACAGGGTTGTTGAAACTGATTCAGCAAAGCTTCAGTATGATTTTCTGGTGATATCCACAGGCGCTCGGCCAGATTACTCTCAGGTGCCTGGGCTTGATAAAGCCGGATATGATTTCTACACTCTTGATAACTCGCTTAAGCTCAGAGAAGCTTTGGGAAGGTTCTCTGGAGGCAAGCTAGTTACAGTTATAGCCGGTATACCGTTTAAATGTCCCCCAGCCCCTATAGAATTTGTATTTCTTGCTGATTCTTATTTTTCAAGGCTGGGCGTAAGGGACAAAATAGAACTCAGCTACGTTTATCCGCTGCCAAGGCCATTTACAATTCAAGGCGTTGCTGAAGAAGTAGGAAAGCTAATGGAACAGAAAAAGATCAACATGAACCTCCTGTTTAACGTGGAATCTATAGACACTGAAAAGAAAGAAATCAGGTCTCTCGAAGGGGAAACAGTAAAGTACGACCTTGCAGTTATAGTGCCGCCCCATACAGGGGCTGATGTAGTACGCAATTCTGGAATAGCCGACGCAGGAGGATGGATACCCACAGACAAATACACGTTAAACGTTAAGGGTTACGATGACGCTTATGCAATAGGGGACGCAACCGACCTGCCGGTATCCAAAGCTGGTTCAGCGGCAGACTTTGAAGCCGCCGTAGTTGCTACAAACATACATGATCAGCTAAACGGCCTTGCTCCGAGCATGAGGTACAACGGGCGTGTTATTTGCTTTATGACAACTGCTATAGGCGAAGCAACTATCTTGATCTTTGATAATGACCACCCCCCTGTACCTCCACCTCCTAACTTTGCATGTTACTGGTACAAGCTTGTGTACAATAGGATGTACTGGACGATAACGGCAAAAGGGCTTTTGTCTGGCTTTGGGGGGTGATGAGTATGGAAAAGAACAACAAATTAATCGAAATGCTTTCAACCCCCGCGAACGCCGAGAGGATAGAGAAGCTGATAAACGCCCTCCCAACGATCGAGCACGCAGTAACCCTTTTACAAGAACTTGACAGGCTGGGGGCGCTAGACATTATTTTTTCACTTACATGCGCAGTTGCAAACAGCAAAAACATGCTTTCAGACGAGATGGTCACAGGTGTAGCTTCTATGGGAAGCACCGCAATAGAGCTGCTCGCGAAGATTGGTTCACCTGAAGTGCAGAAAGTCCTTTCAGTGATAATGGATCACAGCGTTGAATTAAGCCAGAGCATGATCAACGCCGAAAGGGTAAAGGGGATAACAGGTCTCATAAAGGCTCTGAAGGACCCAGAAGTTCAGCAGGGTCTCGGTTCCATCTTTGCCTTTCTAAAAGTGTTCGGCAGATACGTAAAATCGGCAAAAGAAGATAACGTATAGTCAGCATTACTGTTTAAAAGCGCTGTAACTTAATTATAATTTCTAGAGTTTCAGAAAAAGAAACTGAACGTTCCTCATGGTTCCAGAGGATTCCTTATAAAATGACTTGTTTTAACTTAACATTATGAACAGAAATTTAGTTATAGTAGGTATAATAGCGATACTGGTCGTCGCAGGAATCGCCTATGAACTCTATCCGCAGTACACAAAACAAACAACGCCGGTTAGCACATCTTCAACCACGGTAGCCTTCCCGGTAGCGCTCACCGACCCGCCTTCAGTACCTCCAGGAACATCCGCGCTCTGGCTGAACTACACAGCAGTTGAGCTTATAACAAATTCAAGCCCGCTTTTTGCGAATTACACCGGTTCTGTAAACCTGATGAGCCTGATAAACACGTCCAAAGTTATAGCAGAGTTTAACGTGCCCAAGAACGTTACGGTAAACCAGATAAGGCTTTTCGTATCTTCAGCTAAAATAGAGATCAACGGAACACAATACCCTGTTTTCCTGCCGAGCGGAGTCCTTAAGATCCCGCTCAGGAACGCAACATCAGGGCCTCTTGTTGACCTTCAACCCCACATAGTAACCGCTTATGCTGGGCAAACGCCCGAGTACATTCTCACACCTGTAGCGACAGCCATACCGTACAGCGTTTCGGCCAAAGTCGGGCAGACAGTAGCTCTTCCAAGCCAGGTCGTTAAAAAGCTCAGGAACACGATTTCAAACTTAACGGTTGTTTCTTCCTCGCTCACTTTCAAAGGAAACGTTACAAACTTCAGCATAACGATAAAGAACAACGGGGACGAACCTGTGGTTGTATACGCTGTAAGGGTTTTCGGTGAGTGGCAGACTCAGGTAAACATCACGTTTAACTCGAGCGCCTTTGAAAGATCAGGAAAAGGTTTCGCTTCAGCCTTTGTTAAAGGGACTCCAGTCGGCTTTAACGGAACGTTCATTTCCAGAATGCCAGTTGTGTTCTTCGTTTACAACAACAGCCTAGAACCGTTCCCCAACGCGCCGGTCAACTCGCACAGGCTTCACTTCTTTGGACCTTCTATGCACATGGGACCATTTAACTTCTCTTCTAGCGCTGTGTTCAACGGTTCTATGATCAACTACACGCCCCCAGTGTGGCATGGGAATTTCGGAATAATCATTGAGCCGGGCCAGAAGGTAACGCTCAACTTCAGCGGGGTGATTACACCTTTAAGACACGGCCTGCACTTCAGAAGCCACCTGTTTACAGGTGTAAAGATTTACACGATCCCGTTAAACGGAGTTCAGTACGAAATAAGGCTGATGAGCATCCCACCAACGAACACAACCTATTACAAAATGAACGACACGCCTCGTCCCTTCTAGGGGCGGGGTAAAATTTAAATACTAAAACCTTATAAAGTATATTAAGGCGATGGTTCCTTCAAGGCGGGGAGGATGTCAGGTATCAGCGAAAGAACTTTAAAGAATTTTTTTATTTTTTTATAAACAAATTTTTAACGCACTTTTTTTGGTAAAGCTTTCTGAACATAGACGTATAGAAAATTAAGGTGACGTTAACTTAAGCTCGTTCTGATCACCTCATGCTTGCAATTAACAAAATTGGCTTAATCCATTCAGACAGCTGATCATTTGATAATGGCGCTGCACCAATTTCTTCGTTTGTAAATACATAATTATAGAAGAACCTGAAAGCTTAAGTTAACGGCAACAGGAGGTCGGAGATTAAATTTAAATAATCCTATAAACAATTATTATTTTGATGACAAAAGTATTGATCCTTGCAGGAGATGCAACAGAAAGCCTTGAGCTCATGTATCCATATCAGAGGCTTCTTGAAGAAGGTTATGAAGTTGATATAGCTGCGCCTTCAGCAAAAACAATTCAGACAGTGGTTCACGACTTTGTCCCGGGTTTTGATACATATACTGAAAAGCCAGGATATCTTGTTAAAGCAAACAAAGCTTTCAAGGATGTCAAGCCAGAAGAATATGTTGCGCTGATAATCCCGGGGGGCAGAGCGCCTGAGTACATAAGAAACGATCCTTACGTTATAAAGATAGTGAAGCATTTCTTTCAAAAAGGAAAGCCTGTGGCTCAGATATGTCACGCTCCGCTTATACTTGGCGCTGCAGGGGTCCTTAAAGGAAAAAAGAGCGCGGCTTATCCAGCTCTTAAGCCAGACGTGGAGAACGCCGGCGCCACATTCGTGGATTCTGCTGCGGTTGTGGACGGCAATATGGTTTCTGCAAGGGCCTGGCCAGATCATCCCAGCTGGATGCGCGAGTTCATGAAAATTTTGAAATCAAAATATCCACCTAAATGATAATTTTTATTTTTTATTGTAAACAATTATATAATAAAAATAGAGAAGCTGCACCTTCCAGAGCGGAAATCAGCGCAGCTTTGGGTTTTGACGTTCAAGCTTTAGGTAACAAGACCTTTTTTGGGTACATTATAGATCATCGTCTTCACGCACGTGAACTTCCGGTCTGACAGGCTCAGCTTAACCTCGTACTTACAGTTCGGGCACACTCCGATTGTCTTCACTAACCTACTACCTCAACAGGGATGTTAGCCTTCCTCTTCAAGGCTTGATCAAAGCCTGCTTCATCTGTGATGATAGCGCGCAGATCTCCCGCTCCTAGAAAGTGTCAACAACCTTAACTGAACGGAATCAACATTATAATCCCTGTGAGACAAGTTGGCTATCCCATTGGCTATGAGGTAGTACGTGAACCACTTTGCTTCAAGGAAAAGCCTGAGCAAAAGTTCAAGCCTTTTCCTGGAGATCTTCTTATCCAGTTTCAGCTCAAACGTTCTACCTGAAACTTTCTCCTGAGCAGTGTTTGCTTCATCTTCTCCCTGATCTTGGCATTCTAGGTTTGGAGGCACAGAAATCTCTTTTAGCCATTAAGATAAAAACTTTCTATAAGGGGCCATTTACAGCTCACGGAAGGGGACTTCCGTCCCCTTAACCCCCATAAATTTAAACAAAGTTCTAATGGGCGATAACTAAAATATAATATATATTATTAGATAGATTGATAATACATAATATATGGTCTTCTGATCAGATGGTAATAGCGTTTTTAAGCTTCTTCATTGCATACTCATAATCTTTTGAAACTATGTAAAATACAGGGTAAGAGCCCCACCTGAGCGCAACCTTCGAAATATATTCCTCCACCTCGTTCGAGCTTCCGGCTGCTATGAGCCTGCTCAGGGCTTCATCCGGTACAGCCTTTTCGGCTATTTCAAGCTCCTCACTTGAAGGCGGCCACCCCCTTATCAGTGACCTTACTTTTTCAATCGTTTCATGGTCCACGCTGGATCTGAAAAGCCCAGGCGCCATGAAAAAGAACTTTGCCATGAATCTCTTTGCATCAGAGGTAGAGCCGTCCCTGTTCAGCGATACAGCTATCAGCTGAAATGATCTTTTGTTCCCTATTATTCTGTGTGCTGTTTCAATGTAGTTCAGATCTGTCAGAAAGTTCAGGATCACTCCGTCTGCTATTTCAGCCCCGAGCGATAGCATCTTTTTTCCTGTTGCGGCAAGGTAAATCGGCACGTTCAGCTTTCTTTCAGTCCTGGCGTTTTTGAGAGTTATGAATGCCCCGTTAAAATTAACGCGCCCACCGCTCATAAGGAGCCTGAGCGATGTTATGAACTCTCTCATTTCATTAAGAGGTGATACCTTCTTTACTCCAAAGTTTGAAAGGATCTCTTCTCCGCTGGCTACTCCCAGCATCACCCTGCCCGGAGCAAGGGAGCTCATCGTGTTAAGCGCAGCCGCTACAGTTCCCACGTTCCTTGTATACGCATTTATGGCGCAGCTTCCGATTTTGAGCCTTTCTGTAATCATCAGCGACATGCCCATCAGCACAAGCGCATCCCTGATCCCCGCGTGCTCCCCGAACCACACGGAATCGTAGCCGAGGCTTTCAGCAAGCTTTACGATTTTCAATTCATCATCAACGCTTCTTTCTTCCCCCAGCAGTATGCCCGCCTTTTCTTTCTTCAACAAACGCCTTCGGATTTATTTCTTTTAACTTATTAAAAAATTTCACTCTGAACTCCTCACCGTCCTGAACAGTAGATCAAAACTTTTTTAGTGTAGGATGGCTGTTTAACGTTATGGCAATAAAGTAATAGTTCCTTCTTAAACGATGAACTCTTATGTTAAGGGGACTGCTTCATCAATTGATGTATGCGGCAGACTGTAAGGAGCAACCTAAAAGAGCAGCATAGCACGTTCTAAAGTACAATGAAGAAATAATAAAGAAGATGAGGGAAATGGGGCGTTCAGAAAGCCTGTAATAGTTGCCATGGACTGGCACGACATAATGTTCTATAGCTAAAGCTGAATGAGTAAAAGGTACTAATCATAAAAAACGGCACTAACTGGGCTTATCAGTTCGCAACGGCAGCTGTCGTTATGAGAGATGAAAAGTTAACAGTTGTTGTTACGCCTGTAACTAACGAAAGCAAGGTTGAACATGTAAGAAGGCTTTTATCCAAGGTGTTTGAGCTTGGCATAAAGGTTAAAATTTTGCTTTTAGATGCAGTACACAGTTGACATAATAAATTACCTTAACGCTAAAGGAATAAATTTCATAATGAGGGCAATAGGGAAGTTCAAAGAGGGGGATGACTTACACAACAAGCAGCAAGAGAAAAAAGCAAAATGAACAGGCAACAGTTAGGATTGTAGCTGTTAAATGCAAAAATGAGCTTTTAGTTTTTGCAACGAACACAGACCTTAAGCCTAAAGCTATAAGAAGGATGTTCAGAAAGAGGTGGGCCATAGAGACTTCATACAGGATGATAAACCAGTTTTTGCCAAAGCTTTGCAGCTTAAGGAAGCTTTACTTCTACCTTGCAGTTCTTTTATACAACATATGGGTTTTTATTTACTATAAAAGGGAAAAGTTAACAGTTAAGTAAGTTTTTATTAATGATTGAAGCTTTAATCTCTAACGTATACGTTAAAATATTCAGATAGCTTTTATTTTAAACACAATGAAATAACTTCACTAGCTTAAACCATGCTTTATTTTTGGCTTAAAGCGCTATTTTTATAGCATAATAAGGATGATTTATGTTAATCAGCGCAATTTGATAGCTTTTTTAGCCTTTCTAAATTTTTTGTAAATAGATTATATTTATAATTTGGTAAGATAGCAAAAAACATCATAAAAATCAACAAAAGTTTTGATCTACTGGTGAGGGCTGGGTAGTTTACTTCCAAAAAATTCTGCATCAAAGTTATTAGCTTTTATCACACTGGTCTTTCATGGAAAAGTTTCAGTTTAATGGTTATCCAGCTTTCAGCCTGAAGCTTAGCGACGGGAGAGTTGTTGCTTACCTGGATTACTGCCCGCACAAGGGCAGACCGATCACAGCGGAAGGCTTCAAGCTCGAAAAAGACGCTATAGTGTGCCCTTTTCACGAAGCAGCCTTTGATCTGAAAACGGGAAGCTTGCTCAGGGCTCCATATTCGAAAACTCCGTGTCCTCCTCAGTGTTCCCTTATAAGATTGATACTAGACGATAAAAACGAGCCAGTAAGGTTCGAAAGTGAGCCAAGGATGCCAGAACTGCCAGAAAAACGGGAAACCTTTAAGCAAGGTTAAAGTCCTGAAATTCTATTTAATCTGTTCTTAGGCTTGTCTGAACGTTCATAATAATTAACTACTTTGAGCTTACGGTCAGTGCTTACAGGTTTAAAGCTACGTTTTAGCATGAGGGATGCTCAGAAGATTTCGCAATCGTGAAAACCGTGTTGATTCCGCGGTCCACAGACGGAGCCGTGTTTTGACAAATGTTCTAATTTTGTCAAACCTGTAAATTTGTCTCGCTTTGTAAGGGGTTATCTTCAACTTGCTGAGTGGACTTCGACCCCCTTAGCACCGTAAGTTAACGTTTTTTGAACATAAAAATAATCTCTTCGCATCCGTAACTATAATTTAGAGGAAAATATTTTGAGGAAACTATATAGGATGTGTCGGAAAAATAACGGGTGAAAGTATATGACGATATTGACTCCTGGACCAACTGAAATGAATCCGGATGTTTTAAGAGAAATGCTCAGGTCTATCAACCCTGACCTTGACAAAGGTTTCTTCAGGATTTACAACGAAACCGTTGAAATGATAAAGAGGTTGATAAAATGGAACGGCGACGTCTACATAATGAGCGGCGAAGGGATGCTCGGGCTTGAAGCTTCGATCGCTAACACTGTTAGAGAAGGAGACAGGGTTCTCTCTCTTTCAAACGGAGTTTTTGGCGAATCATTCGCTGACCTTGCGATGAGGTACGGCGCAAAGGTTGATACGGTTAACTCACCTTATGATGAGCCTTTTGACGCACGGTTTATAAAAAACGTTGAAGGCTATAAAGCTGTAACTTTTGTTTATGTTGAAACGCCTTCAGGTTTGATCAACGATATTGAATCAGTTTCTGAAAGAATAAAAGGAAAAGGTTCTCTTTTCATCGTTGACGCGGTTTCAGCTGTTGGAGGGTTGCCCATTGACTGCGATGCTCTGGGCATAGACATATGTCTGATGGCTAGCCAGAAGGCCTTCAGCTCTCCTCCTGGACTTGCTATTATTGCTGTTTCTAAAAAGGCCAAGGAAGCTATAGAGAAAAACAATTACAGAGGCTATTATATGGGAATAAAGGTCTGGGATGAGTATTTAAAACAGGGAATGTTTCCATACACGCCAGCCGCAAACGATATTCTTGCGCTTAACAGATCACTTAAGGACATCCTCAGAGAGGGACCTGAATCAGTTTACAGGAGACATCTCGCATCAAAAGAAGCAACAATCGAGGGGATCAAAGCCATGGGCTTGAAACTTTTCGTTAAAGATCAAGCGTTTTCAGCTCCTACCGTAACCGCAGTTTATTCTCCGGTAAGTCCCGAAAAGATAATCGATTTTGCATGGGAAAAGCTTGGCGTTATGCTGGCGGGTTCATGGGGCCCATTAAAGGACAAGGTAATAAGGATAGGCCATATGGGTTACACAGCTCAGAGAAGGTTTGTTGCGGAAGGAATAGCAGCTCTGGGAGCCGCCCTAAATCATAACGGCATTCCTGCGGATACAGTAAACGCGCTGAAAAAAGTCAATGAAGTGTTTGACAGGTACAACCTTTAATTACTTTAAAACCTTTTATTGCTGTTTAGAAATGGATTGACATTAACTTATAAGCAGTTCAGCTTCCGAGCATAACGCTCCTCAGAACAGAAGGGCTTGGCACAGTTATTCCTGCATATGAAAGTTGTTTTTCCATTATACTTATATCCACGTCGTGATGATACGTGTAATGTTTAAGCGTTCTTTCGACAAGACCATAAGGTAAATCAAGCAGAGCCGAATAAGAGAATGCAAACCCGCTCCTGTTCTTTTCGTAGATGTTTATGCTTTCGAAGAAATATTTCCTGAATAATTCAACTACTGACTCTTTTAACGAGGAATGCGCTGAAAGGGTGCAGCAGTAATGTTCTATTTCGCTGTAGCTGAAAGTTTCCTTTTTACCTTCAGATCTTAAAATGGTTGCAAAAGGTTCCCACACGGTAATGGCATCAGCTTTCCCGTTCAGGTATTCGTTTAAAGCTTTCATTGGATCATCAAAATAATCGACAGACGAAGGATCCCTTATTAGAGAGCTGTTGACAGCGGTCCTCAGTATCATTTCCATTGTAGAAAGCCTGCTGCTCAGGGTTCTTGGCTTTCTGTCGGTTGCTGTGCTGAAGAGGTATCCTCCTCCAGATCCAGCAGGGGCTATTATCTTAACCGGAAAACCTGCGTATGCAAAGAATATCTGGGATATTGCCGGCGAGATGCCAAAATCAAGTTTTCCCATCACAAGGTCCTTCATTACTTCAACCCCACTTTCATATATCCTAACTTCTAGCTCATACCCTTTATCTTTAATTATTTTTCTTAACGGTATTATGTAACCGTATTCCGATGACCTTATTATCCCTATTTTAAGCAGGTTTCCCGATTCCCTTATGTATGAATTAAGCGAAACAACATAATTCTTCCCTATCCTCTCTCTTCTTATTATGTTTCTTTCTTCAAGGTCCTTGAGCACTTCGGACACCCTGCTCTTTGAAACGTCAAGCGCTCTGTATATGCTGCTCTGAAGAGCCTCTCCATTCTCAAGCAGCCTGATAATCTTTTCCTCTATATCTTTTTTCATCCGAACAAAAGTTCGTAAAGGTTAAATATTAATTTTTCCGAACTTATGTTCGGAATGGAAACCTACGGAGTTGAGCAGATTCCTGCTGGAATGAGACACGGAAGGCCATTTTATCAGTTCACGCTCTGGTTTTCTAGCAACCTTACTGTAGCAGATTATGCTCTTGGGTCAATACTTATAACGCTCGGAATTTCATGGTTCTGGATATGGGTTGCTGTTTTGCTTGGTAACCTGATCGGAGCTTTTCTTGTTGGCTACCTTGCATCAGAAGGGCCACGCTTTGGCCTTCCCCAGATGATGGTATCAAAAAGGGTCTTTGGCAACATCGGGAACATACTTTTTTCACTTGCACAGTGGATAAGTACGCTGGGCTGGTTCTCGGTAAACGCGATAATCTCAGGTTATGTGCTTTACTATGCTTATCCGGTTTTACCGCTTACTGTGTATATAATTGTCTCAGCTTTCTCACAGATAGTTATAGCTATATTTGGGTATGATATAATACACAGATCTGAATTTTTACTATCATATGTATTAGGAGCTTTCTTTGCTTTAACCTTAATTCTGGCGATAATGTCCAAGCCGGTACTGCCCGTTAACGTTCCTTTCAGTCCAACAGGCTTCGCAATAGCCCTTGCAACAGTATTCAGCTACATAATGTCCTGGGCGCCTTACGCTAGCGATTACAGCAGGTACCTTCCCGAAACTACCAGCAGGATAAAGGTTTTGTTGTACGCGATGCTCGGAGGTGCTGTAGCATCTATCTGGATGGAAGCAGTCGGCATGTTAACAGGGCTGGCTACGGGCAACTACAGCGGTCTGCCTACTGTGCTGCTTAGTTTTATGAACAGGTACGGAATTCTTTCTCTTGCGGTTTCAGTGATGATGATATTTCTGGCAGCACTTTCAGCAAACGTCTTAAACCTTTACTCAAATTCACTCGCACTTTTAACCCTCTACGAGAAAGCTAAGAGACACTGGGGGTTAATACTAGGCGCTATAGTTGGTACAGCGCTCGCAATTGTCGGGGGAATCAACTTTGTTGGTTATTTTGAAGACTTCCTTTATTTTCTTGATTATTGGATAACTCCATGGATAGGCGTTATGATTGGGGCAATTTTAAACAATGACTTTACAGCAAAAAAAGCCAACATACGTTTGCTAACGGCTTATTTCCTTTCTCTTTTGGTTTCAGTGCCTTTTATGAACCTTCAGGCAGCAACATCCGACATGATAAACTTTGTAGGGCCTTTCGCTATAGCTCTTGGGGGAGCTGATGTGAGCTACTTCGTCTCATTTATCTTAGGTCTCGTTTTCGTCCTTGTTTTTAAAAAGTAAACTTTTTTATTCCGTAATTTTTTAATTTTTAAACTTTTTAAATAACTAAATATTAAAAAATTATACGACTGGAGTTTCAATTGAAAAATTAACTGCTTCAGGCTGGTTCCACTTATTGAAGGATCATACAGCGTGGATAAAACTTCTTTAGTGCTCAAGACCTGTTCTTTAAAAGACAAACGCGCTTATATTTCAAAAGCTGAACCTGAAAGCTCATTAAGGGAAAAGATTAAAATTATTGTTTCTGAATACGGTAAACTACCTCGTCCTAACCGGTAGATCAAAACTTTTGTCTGATTTTATGATGGATTTGCCAACTTAACAAGTTTTATGAGCAGCTTTTCTTTAACACCACTTTAAACTGTCAAGCAGGTTAATTAAATATGCTGATTTTCAAAATCCCTTAAATTTAATAGTTAATTGCAAAAGACGCGGTTATATACTGATAAGTCAATCCTTTTTTTTGGTTTTGTTCCCTTAACTCTAGACTTTATGATCACAATACATCGTGACAGTCCATGGCAACTATGACAGGTTTTTGAACGCGCCAGAATTTTTCATTTTTATGCCCATAAATTATCATGTCCCTGCTGCTTCATGTTGTTCTTTATAGCATGTTCG
>Ga0081474_124572_pt1 | contig 15573 bp, 11 predicted proteins | sample OneHunmetagenome_2_FD_70978 | JGI IMG/M metagenome (GOLD analysis project Ga0081474, IMG submission 70978) | Ferrous microbial mat communities from One Hundred Spring Plain, Yellowstone National Park, USA v2 (version 2) | ecosystem: Environmental > Aquatic > Non-marine Saline and Alkaline >... | reverse complement strand
TCCACTCTTCTTTCTTTTGTTGTTTTAAACACCGAGTCTAACTCCCGCTTATATTTTATACCTATTATATCTCTCATTAGCTTACTTTCCAAAAGAGGAAGTATTATATTCTTTATGGTTATATCTATATCTTGAGGATGACGGTTTTGTTGATCCATTTATATATTATAAAAGACATGCTTAAATTGTGATTAGGATATAGTAAATAGTAAGCTTATATGCTAACAATATAAGGGATAAAATTATCTAACTTACAAAATCTCTTCAATCTTATTAGCTAGTATAACTTTTTTAAACATCTCATCTAAAGTTTGTATGTCATCTGTACTTTCTATCTTCTCTTCAAGTTCTTTTGGTAGTACTTTAAACTTAATAAGGATAGCACTCTTAACGTCATCTTTTTTAGCTTTAATTAATCCTTTCTGTAATCCTTCTTGCAATCCTTTTTGCAATCCTTCCATCATCCACTTTTCTGTTAGTGTCATAACTTTCTCATCACCTCCTGTTAGTTCTTTTAAAATATTTTCAACCTCTTCAGCGTTGTCTTTCACAGATACAATATAATCAAGCGTTAAAAATATGCAATGAGATTTTTCTATATGCTCGTGACTTTTTATATAATCGGCTATAAGCTCAAGTACTTTTATAAAGCTTTCTATGCTATCAAATATATGCTTCATTGTAAGCAAGGCCCACTGTGTACAAAGATCTTGGTATGCCTCACTTATAATATCATCATCTGATATCTTGTGTAGATCTATAAGTATATAGTTTAGCTTAGATACATATTTTTCTAAGTTTTGGTCTTCTAATACTGGTAAAGATGTGGGTATGTTCCATTCTCCTTTTCCATGATAAAAAACGATATTGATAATAGGAGGGTAATACTCTTTTTCTTTTATGGCCTCTTCCCAAATAGCGGCGTTGTAGTACAGAAGCTGAACTGGTAGTTCTTTATCAAGGTAAGATTTATGTTCAAGTACAATCCTTATATATGCATCTTGATCTTTTACCTTGCAGCTAAAAAGTAGATCAAGAATAAACTTTTGAGATTTAGAAGAAAACTTTTCTGTATTAACAGGCATTATAGAGTGTATACTTTTAGCTACATCTTTAGCAAAGATATCAAGAAGCAATTTTACTCTCTTAGGATTAGAAAATATTTGCTTAAAAAATGAATCGTGTGGTTGTATATCCATAAATCTATTTTAATGCAAACAAGGCGTAGAGGTTATGCTTTTTGGTTATATGCTAAATATGGTATAATGTACATTATATGAACGATGAGTTTTACAAAGCCTTTGAAGATGAGTTTAGAGGTGAAGAAGAGGAGATAAAACGAAGGCTTACATTTTACACACCTCTTTTAAAAGCCTACTCCGAGGCTTACCCATCTTCTAAGCCAAAAGCCCTTGATATAGGCTGTGGTAGAGGTGAGATGCTAAGCCTTTATGAAGAACTTGGTTTTGAGGCTTTTGGTATAGATACAAATAAAATCATGGTTTCTTACGCTTCTTCTAAGGGTCTTAATGTGGAGCTATCGGATGCTATTTCATTCCTAAAAGCCCAAGACTCAAACACCTACGATGTGATATCTCTTATACATGTATTGGAGCATCTTCCGTTTGAATACGCTTTTGAGCTTTACAAAGAGGTTTTTAGAACCCTCAAAGAAGGTGGAAGCTTCATCATAGAGTTTCCATACACCGACAACATCCCCATGGGCACCATAGATTTTTACCTCGATCCCACTCACCTAAAACCCATCCACCCAAAAGCCGTAAAGTTTATATTAGAATACGATGGTTTTATAGGTGTTTCTTATTTTGGCGTTCATGGATACTACAAAGACCCCCAAAGCATTGGTTTTGAAGATGTTTTTTCAAGCTTTGTGGCACCACAAGTAGCTATAATAGCTACCAAACCAGCTCCTAACAAACTATTTTTAGATAGGATAGAATCCTCCAAAGAGGCTCTAAAAGCCTCTTCCTACCCGAGTTTAAGAGACATAGTAAACTACGCCTCTCAAAATCTAAACAACAAGTTTCAAAATATATCAAACGAGTTAAAGCAAATTTTAGATGAAATATCATCTTTAAAATCCCAAAATAACAATTTATCAAATGAAATATCATCTTTAAAATCCCAAAATAACAATTTATCAAATGAAATATCATCTTTAAAATCCCAAAATAACAATTTATCAAACGAAATAGAAAATATAAAATCTCAATACTCTCATATAAACAATATGCTTATGTTCCTCAAAAGCCAAATAGATATGCTTATTTACTCAAAACTCTGGCGTATGTATACTATACTTGGAAAAATCAAAAGAAGACTCCTAAAAAAAAACCTGATTTGAAAAAGCTTGATATTGATGTTGAAATGCTCTTTAAAGCTATAGATGAAGAGGCCGTGAAAAGACGCAACAAGCTATTATGAAAAATATACTTGTTATAAACTTTTTCCCTGCTTTTGTGCCACCTTCAAGCGGTGGTGAGTTAAGATACTACAACCTTTATCTTAAACTAAGCAAATATTTCAACATTACCCTTCTCTCACCTACATATTCTCACCATCCGCAAGAAACTATAATCCATTCCGACACATTTAGAGAAATAAGAGTTCCAAAGGAAGATATTCATGATAAACTGCACGCTGACATATCAAAAGAAAATATTGCAGACGAGTTTTCAGCGCTAGTCTGTGCTTTATCCTCAAAATATCACAACAAATACCATGAGATTTATTTGGATATACAAGAAAACGCGGATATTATAATCCATGAGTCTCCTTATATGCTAGACTACGATATATTGTTTGGTTTTGATAAAAGACCACGCATATACAATAGCTACAACGTGGAATCTGATTTGGTATCAAGCGTATGGAAGGGTGAATCTTCAAATAAGTATAAAAAGTATATTTACGAGTTGGAAAAAAGATTGGTATTAGGAAGCGATGCTGTATTTGCGGTGAGTAAAGAAGATATAAATAAGTTTAAAGATCAATTTAATGCTTTTGATAAGCATTTTAGTATAGTTCCAAACGGAATAAATCCAGGTGATTATCTTCCAAGGAATCCTTCAAACAAAAAAACGGTGCTCTTCTTTGGTAGCTTTCATCAACCAAACATCGAAGCAGCAGATTTTATAATAAATTATCTTGCGCCATCTTTGCCAAATGTAAATTTTGTTATAGCTGGGAATTGTGTGGTAAACCAAAAATCAAAAGCCAAAAATGTGGCTATTCTCGGTAAGATTAGTCACGAGGAAAAATTAAAGCTACTTTCTACTGTAGATATAGCCATAAACCCCATGTTTAGTGGCGGCGGCACAAACCTTAAGATGCTTGAATATCTTGTTTCTGGCATTCCAACTATCACAACACCTGTTGGAGCAAGAGGATTAGACCTTATAAATAACAAACATGTTTTTATAGCCGATAAAGAGGAGTTTAAAGAAAGAATATTGGATGTATTGAACAATTTAGACTTTGCCAAGAAAGTGGCAGATGAGGGCAAGTCGTATGTAATAGAAAATTTTTCCTGGGATGCCATAGCCAAAAAAGCATCTATAGAAATAGAAAAAATTTCTGAGGAAAAAGCTTATAAAAAAAGGAACATTTTGGTTTTAAATGATTTTTCTGCTTCAAATCCACAAGGTGGTGGGGAAGTCAGAATAAATAGAATTTACAGTCATTTAAGCAAATATTACAATATAAGGCTTCTTTGTTTTTCAAAATCTAACGAGATAAATATAGTTAGTATAAAAGATGATTTTTACGAGATACAAATTCCAAAAACTGAAGAACACAAAGAAAAGGAAAATCTTTTTAAATGGTATATATCTGCTAACGATATCGTAAACTTCATGGAAGCTCCAAAAAATAAGCTACTATCGAAGGTTTTTAATGCATTGTCAAAATGGGCAGATATCATGATACTAACTCACCCTTACATGGTTGGTTTATTAGAAAACAAAAACGTCTCCAACAAACCAATAATATATGAAAGCCATAATGCAGAATTCTTTTTAAAGAAAGATTTACTAAAAGGCCATCCTCATTATAACGAACTTATAGAAGCTGTGAAAAAATGCGAAACAGAAGCTATAGAGCTTAGCAATAGAATAGTGGCTACATCGGGAAACGATATAGAAAAGCTAATAGCTTTAGGTGCAAAGAAAGATAAAATAGACATTGTTCCAAATGGTGCAGATGTGGGTGATATAAACACTAAAAACGATATTTCGCATATAAAACGGATCTTAAATGGTAGACCTTTTATAGTATTTATAGGAAGCGCTCATTATCCAAACGTAGAGGCCTTTCAATTTATTAATCAAACCCTATCAAGAGAACTACCAGAAGCTGTTTTTGGTATAATTGGTAGTGTTTGTAACAGTATACCTATTACCAGCAACAATATTATTTTGTTTGGAGTTTTAGATGATATCAAAAAAGATATTGTTCTTGAGTTAGCCGATATAGCCATAAATCCAATTATTTCTGGGGGTGGTTCTAACCTAAAATTAGCAGAATATTTTTCCAAAGGCATAGCTGCTGTTACAACGCCTTTTGGAGCAAGAGGCTATAACATAAAAAACAATACTCATGCTATCATATGTGATCTTCATGATTTTGCCAAAGAAATAAAGTTTTTAATAAATGATAGTGCAAGAAGAAGCTATTTAGGCACCCAAGGATATATATATGCTAAAAAATATCTTGATTGGTCAAAACAAGCTGAGCTTTTTCGCTACATAATAGAAAAAAAGATTTTAACTGATGAAGTTATTGAAAATAAAAGACGGCTTTTAGTGGATGTAACAGCCATTTCTCAAGAGGATAAGAAAACAGGAATACAGAGGGTGATAAGATCGCAGCTTTTTTATCTAAGCAAGCTGCTGCCAGAAGATTTTGAGCTAACACCTGTGTATCTAGATAATGTAGACGGTAGTTGGTGTTACAAATATGCAAACTATTATGCTTTTGATATTGGACTGAAGGATTACCTTGAACCAGAAATACCAGTGGACATAGATTCAAAAGATATACTATATATTCCAGATTGGTATCCGGAAGATTTTTTAAAAGCCTATACATCTGGTTTTTTTAAAAGCCTGAAAACAAAAGGTGTAAGAATAGTATCTTTAATCCACGATATATTACCGATACAATTTCCCCAATATTTTCCAGAAGGGCATGACATAAAACAAGCCGAATGGGTGAGAAGCTTGGCTGACATATCAGATCGTATTGTATGCGTTTCTAAAACTGTTGCAGATTCTGTATCTAACTTTTTAAATAAAAGCGATCTTAATATAACTTACATCCACAATGGAGCAGATATTGAAAACTCAGTGCCTACAAAAGGATTGCCCCAAGATCATGAAAGGGTTTTAGGGCTTTTAACATCAAAACCAAGCTTTCTGATGGTAGGCACTGTAGAACCAAGAAAAGGACATCTACAAACCATAAAAGCTTTTGAGATACTATGGCAAAAAGGATTAGATATAAACCTTGTAATAGTAGGAAAAGAAGGCTGGATGGTTGAGCATGTGATAGATTTGATTAGGACCCACAAAGAGCTAAACAAAAGACTTTTTTGGCTATCTGGTATCTCCGATGAATACCTTGAGAAAATATACGCTTCTTCTACATGCTTTATCATGGCATCCGAAGGAGAGGGTTTTGGACTTCCCATTATTGAAGCTGCAAGACACAAACTACCCATCATAGCCCGTGATATACCAATTTTTAGAGAAATAGCTGGTGATAGTGCTTATTATTTTCCAAACGATAAAAGCCCGCAAACTTTGGCAAACACCATCGAAAACTGGCTAAATCTATACAAAGAAAATAAACATCCAAAACCAGATGGTATAAAATATATAACATGGAAAGAGAATGTGAAAAGGTTGTTGAAGGCACTGCTGGGTGGAGAGTAGAAAAAAGATTTCCATCGTAATCCCTGCTTATAACGAAGAGGATAATGTAGAGATAGCTTACAAGAGGCTTAAAGAAGTGTTAGACTCTACAAATTACGATTATGAGCTTATCTTTGTGGATGATGGTTCAAAAGACAATACACTTAGTAAACTTTTAGAGCTTTATGAAAAAGATAAAAAAGTAAAAGTTATATCTCTTTCTAGAAATTTTGGCAAAGAAATAGCCCTAAGTGCAGGTTTAGATTACGTAGATGCCGATGCTGTCATACCTTTTGATGCTGATCTGCAGCATCCTCCAGAAGTGATACCAGAGCTTCTTGCTAAATTTGAAGAAGGTTATGATGTAGTTAATGCTGTGAAAAGAAAGCGTGGAGGAGAAAATTTTTTCAAAAGATTTATGTCTGAGGCTTTTTATAAAATAATAAATAATGTCTCAAGCGTTGAAATACCACAAAATGTTGGGGATTTTAGGTTAATATCCAAAGATGCTTTAAACGCTATCAAGCAAATAAGAGAGAGAAAAAGATTTATGAAAGGTATATTTGCTTGGGTAGGTTTTAAAACTGCATCTGTTTATTACGAGACTGCTCCAAGACATGCTGGCAAAACAAAATGGAATTATTTTAAGCTTATAAACTTAGCAATAGAGGGTATAACTTCTTTTTCTATAGCACCTTTAAGACTGGCATCACTTTTAGGTTTATTTGTATCTTTTGTAGCTTTTTTATACGCTATGTGGATAATTATCCAAAAACTTGTATACGGCAATCCTGTGAAGGGCTATCCATCGATAATGGTTGCTATATTGTTTCTTGGTGGTGTTCAGCTCATAACCATAGGTATAATAGGAGAATACGTTGGAAGAATATACGAAGAGGTAAAACAAAGACCCCTTTACATCGTTAAAAAAATATGGGATAAAGACAATAAAGACAAATAGTATGCAAATATTAAAATATCTTTTAGTTGGGATCATAAATACAATCGTAGGTTATGGCATCATATTTTTTCTTATGTTTGTGGGTGTATCTCCAGAAGTAAGCAATATAGTAGGTTATGCTGTAGGTATAAGCGTATCTTATGTATTAAACAAAATTTATACATTCCAAAGCAAGGCTCATCCAAAAAAAGAGTTTCCTAAGTTTGTCTTATCGCTTTTAGCGTCTTATACATTAAACTTTTTAACGCTTGTTTTGTGTATTCATATATTTAAGGTAAATCCTTACATATCTCAAATTATAAGCGGTGCGGTATATACGATTAGTGGTTTTGTGTTTTTGAAATATTTTGCGTTTAGAGGTTCAAAAGATGAAAGATATGCTTAAAACGTTTTTAAACACAAAGTATTTTGCTTTCTTTTTTTATCTTGCTTTGGCAATAGTGTTTTGGGGAATACCGATGGATTTTGAGTTTACATCAAGATTAAATATATCTGGCGATCCCGCTTTTTATCTATGGTCCATAAAATGGTGGCCTTATGCTATATCTCATGGCCTAAATCCTTTTCTTACAAAAGCATTTTGGGCTCCTTTTGGTCAAGATCTTGCTTGGACTACTTCTGTGTCTTCTATAGCGCTATTGTTCTCACCTATAACGCTTAGCTTTGGACCTGTTCTTTCATATAATTTAGCAACTATTTTATCGCTTGCTTTGGCACCTTTTGGGATATATCTTATATGCAAAAGCATAAATTTAAGTCAATCTTCTTCTATATTTGGCGGTCTTATCTTTTTCTTTTCAAGTTATGTGTGGGGTCAGCTTTTGGGACATTTAAACTTATACGTAGTATTTGTTATCCCATTTTTAATTTATTTGTTTATCTTGAGATTTAAAAATGAAATCGGCTCAAAAAAATATATATTAATCTCTGGGATACTTCTTGCTTTTCAGTTTGGAATATCAGCTGAGGTATATACTACTTTTATTACATTTTCTTATATAGCTTTATTTATAATGTTTTATATATTCCGTAAAGATGAGAAGTATAAAAAACTTATACTGAGGACTGCTTTAGAATCTTCTTTAGCAGTTTTATTAAGCGCTTTACTGTTGTTGCCATATTTGTACTATATATTTTATAGATATGTTAAAGAGCCGTTAAACGATCCATCTGCTTGTGAATCAGACCCGTTGAACTTTTTCATACCAACACCAATTACATTGTTATTTGGAAACTTGTTTGAACCGATAAGCAAAAACTTTATTGGAAACTACTCTGAAGAAGGAGCGTATTTAGGGCTTCCTTTAATATTTATCATCGTTTCTTTTATATTTGCATCAAGGCGTAGTAAAAATAGATTTTATATATTTTTGTCGTCTCTTTTTATAGTCTTGGTTATAGCCAGCTTTGGACCATATTTAAAATCTTCGGGACATCGTTTATTGTTGGTTGGACCATGGTATATATTTACAAAAATGCCATTTATAAAAGACGCATTACCCACAAGATTTACTCTTTATATTGATATAGTTGCAGCTATTATAAGTGCCATATGGTTTGAAAAATCAAATATTAACAAAAATATCAAATATGCTATATCCTTTTTGGCTATCCTATTTCTAATACCAAATCTAAATATGTATCGTGGATCACAGATTATATATCCACGTTTCATATCATCAGGAATATATAAAAAATATATAAAACCAGATGAAAATATAATTGTATTTCCGACATATGTTGTGGGTGGTGTTCAAGGACCTTTGTGGCAAATGAAAACGGATTTTTACTTTAACCTTTCTCAAGGATTAGCTGGTCCAATTCCTAAAGAATTGCAAGAAGATAAGGATGTTCATTGGTTTTTGTATCATTTTATATGGGGTGATATGAAAAGCGATATAAATCCTTGCTCAGAATATTCATTTTTATCGTATTTATCAAAGTCCAAAGTGGGTGCTATGCTTGTGCCAGAGGATTACAAAAATCAAAATCTTCAAAAATTGCTTGATACATCTGGTCTAAGAACTGTTGAAGTTGGCGGAGTTATAATTTATCAAATTGATTCAGGTTATCTTGACTCAAAACTAAAAGAAGCCAAAAATGAATGCTCTAAATACTTAAGCGATGTATTTTCTACCCTTCTTTCATCTTCTCAAAAATTTCTCTCAGATGGTGGTGATCCATCAAAGCTCTTGCCTCAATACTTAGAAGAAAATGGCTATCTTCCCAAATATTTTGGCTATGAAACTGGCTCTGCTATAAATTGGACTCAAAACGATGGCTGGATAGGACAGTGGAATTGCGGTAAAGTACAGTGTTTTGGGGTAGGAGTAGTTGGAAGCATTGATAAGGTAAAGCCAATTATAGATAGCTATAAATCTCAAGCTTTACAGATATTTTTCCCATACCCCAAGCTTTACAATCCAAACTCTTCACAAGGTACAGGGCAGCTTCTTATGATATTTAGAGATCCAGAGCCTAAAAAGAATAAGGATAAACAAAATTATAAGTAGTCTAAAATCTGAGATATCTTATATGTTTTATTTTCTTCTACGTCGTATACTTCCATGTCTTTGAGCATTTCCACTGCTTCTGCTGCAGAAGTTTTGATCTGCTTAAACTTACCAGGTTTATATCCTTCTTCTATACTTACTTCTCTTAGATTTCCTTTGACGTCTTCTCTTACAAAAAAAGCATTAACCCCGTTACTATCACATCCTACAAATATATAACCTTTTCTTTTTGCTAAATTTACCAATGCTTTTAGCGAAGCTCCAAAATACCATCCAGAAGGGTTTGCTCTAAACCTTTCAAAGTCATCGCTATAAGGAATTGTTATTGCTTTTTTATAGCCAAATAGAGCATTGTATTCACATATAACTATCCTTGGTTTTACCACTTCTATGCTTTCCCACACCCAATAATCCATACCATCTATGTCTATGCTTAAAAGCCCTATATCTTCGTAAGGTACATTGTTTTTTAATAGTTCGTTAATGTTGTTTTTTGTAATAAAAGCGTTTATTGCTTTTAGGTCATATCTCCAATAAACTTCTGAGGATTTTATATCTTCTATATAACGTTCCACAACATCCATCACTAACCCACTCCAATTATAGTAGATTAGAAGAAATCTTGTGTTGGCCTCTTCGTAATTTTCTACTCCAAACTCAACAAAATACTTATTTTCAATAGGAATTGATTCAACCAAATAGCAGATTATCCCATCTTCCCCAAATTGAGAATATATGCAAAACTCAGCATCGTTTATGTTTTGTATAAGATCTTTTCTTCTTCTTAAATCTTGAACACACAAATGCCCTATGGCATTTTTTAAGATATAGGCATCTTTCTTCCTTACATTGTATAAATGCCATATGGCATCTCTTAAAGATCCGATATCTCCTCTTATGCTGTATAAATCCCTAATAGTCTCGTTTAAAAGCTTTACATCTCTTTCTCTTGCTTCATCTAAATGTCTTATGGTTTCTTTTACAGAATCAATATCTCCTCTTCTGGCCAAGCTTCTTAAGTAAGTTTTAATTCTATTTAGCATACAATCTAATTTTATCACATCACAAAACTACCCACTTAATAAATTATTGGGCTATAATACTAATACAAATGGCCAAGATACTTATAGATTTTACAGATACATATATCACTGGATTAAATACTGGCATACAGAGGGTTGTAAGGAATATAATAAAAAATAAAGGTATAATAAAAGATATCACTCAAAAAGAAGTGATACCTACTATCTTTGTAGGTAAACCAGTGCAAAAAGAGGCTATCCATAGGAAAAGAGATATAGTACTTAAGGTAAGACAATACCTTGTTAGATACCCATATTTATATTCTATAGCTGCAAGATCTTACAAGCGTTTTTCAAAGCATAAACCAGATATGCTTATACAAAAAATCGTTGGTAAAAAGGTAAATGCTTCTTATGATGATATATTATTTGTAGGTGATGCTTTTTGGAGTGAGTGTTATGAAGATGAGTTTTTTGAGTTTGCTTCAAAGCTAAATCTTGTTTTACTAATTCACGATATCATACCCATTACACATCCAGAAACCCAGCCAGAGCATATTGTAAAAGCTTTTAATACAAAAGTTATAGATATGATGAAAATATCAAAGCTAATCCTTACTGTATCAAAAAGTGAAGCAAAAATTATAAAAGATTTCCTAAGATCAAAAAATATAGATAAGCCTATCTATCCCATAAGGCTTGGTACAGATATAAAGATATCTCAAAGCATCAAAAAACCAAACGGGTTTGATGTAAAAGATTTTTATCTTATGGTGGGTACTGTTGAACCAAGAAAAAATCATCTTCTTGTCTTAGAGGCTTTTCATAAGATATGGAAAGAAAACCAAGATTTTCCAAACCTTGTAATAGCTGGAAGATTTGGCTGGAAATATCAGAGCGTGCTTGATTTTATAAGTAGTTCTCCTTTCAAAGACAAGAAGCTATTTTTTATAGAAAGCCCCCCAGATGAAGAGCTGGAGTATTTGTACCAAAACGCCAAAGCCCTTATTATGGCATCTATTAGAGAGGGTTTTGGGCTTCCTATTGTGGAGGCTATGGCAAAACATAAACCCATTTTAGCAAGCGATATTGAGGTATTCAAAGAAGTGGCTGGAGATTATCCTATATACTTTGACCCTTACAGCGTAGATTCTCTTATAGATGCTATTAAAAGCTTTGAAACAGGAGCTATCAAGCCCAGTCTTCCAAATATCACACTAAACACCTGGGAAGATACCGCCAAAGATATAGCTATTGCTATTAAAAAACATTTCAATTTTTAGTGCTTTTAAAATCATCGTAAGCCTCTTCTACAAAGGTTTTTATCTCTTTTTCAAATCTATCTCTTGAAAACCTAAGAGCGTTTTCTCTTATCGTTTTTGGGTCAAAGGTGTCTTGAAGCTTTTCGAAGGTGTTTATAGCTTCTATTATAGAATCAACATTTTGATTTAAAAAATAAATCCCTGTTTTCTTATTTAAAACCGTTTCTTTTGCTCCGCCAAAACCATAGCATATAACAGGTGTCCCGCAGGCTTGAGCTTCCACTGGTGCTATGCCAAAGTCTTCTTCTGCTGCAAACACAAAAGCTTTGGCCCTTTGCATGAGGTCTATAAGTGCGCTTTCTTTTTGATAGCCAAGAAGCTCTATGTTTTTTGAAGCTTTGGCTTTTACTTTGTTAAAATCTGGTCCATCTCCTACCACCACAAGTTTTTTACCTATTTTACTAAAAGCCTCCACTATAAGATCCATCTTTTTATATGGCACCATCCTTGAGGCGCTTAGATAAAAATCTTCTTTTTTTTCTCTTAAGCTAAATTTATCCACATCCACAGGCGGATATATCACAGTGGCGTCTTTGTTGTATATTTTCTTTATCCTTTTGGCTACATGGTGTGATACGGCAATATAGCGGTCTACTCTGTTGGCGGTTAGGCTATCCCACATTCTTATCTTATGCAAAAAATACCTTGCCAAAAATCCTTTTATACCCTTTTCAAGGTTTGCTTCTTTTAGATAATCAAAGTACAAATCCCAAGCGTATCTCATGGGTGTATAAACGTAGCTTATATGAAGCTGATACGGATGCGTTAGTACCCCTTTTGCCACTGCATGAGAACTAGATAGTACAATATCGTAATCCCTTAGGTCAAACTGCTCTATGGCTATTGGAAAAAGCGGTAAATAGTTTCTATACTTTGTTTTGGCAAAAGGAAGATGCTGTATAAAACTAGTTTTTGAGCTTTTACCTTTTAAGATAATATCTCTATCTTCTTTATTTAAAAAATCCACAAGAGCGTATATATCAAAATCATCCCAGATGTTTGTAAAACTTTCTACACACCTTTCTGCCCCTCCATACACCACAAACCAATCATGCACCAAAGCTTTTTTCATCGGATCAAAAACCATTATACCAAATATGCTATAATATCTATCATGAAAAAAGCACTAATAACGGGTATTAGAGGACAAGACGGAGCATACTTGGCGAAGCTGTTGCTTGAAAACGGCTACGAGGTTTACGGGGCCGATAGAAGAAGCGGTGATTCTTCAAATTGGCGTTTAAAAGAGCTTGGTATAGAAAAACATGTAAAGATTGTCTATATGGATCTTCTGGAGCTTACCAACATAAGGCATGTGATAAAAGATGTTATGCCAGATGAGGTTTACAACTTGGCAGCCCAGAGTTTCGTAGGTATTTCTTTTGAACAGCCTATCCTTACCACAGATATAGATGCCCTTGGGGTTTTGAGGCTTTTAGAAAATATAAGAGATATAAAAAAAGATATTAAGTTTTACCAAGCTTCTACCTCTGAGATGTTTGGAAAAGTGAAAGAGATCCCCCAAAATGAAAATACACCCTTTCATCCAAGAAGCCCTTATGCGGTGGCAAAAGTTTATGCACACTTTATCACCCAAAACTACAGAGAAGCCTACAACATGTTTGCATGCTCTGGTATACTTTTTAACCACGAATCCCCACTTAGAGGCCTTGAGTTTGTCACAAGGAAAATCACATACACCCTATCTCGTATAAAATATGGACTTGAAGATAAGCTTGTACTTGGAAATCTTGATTCTAAAAGAGATTGGGGATATGCCCCTGAGTATGTATACGGGATGTATCTGATGCTTCAACAAGAGACTCCAGATGATTATGTGCTTGCCACAGGTGAAACTCACTCTGTAAGAGAGTTTGTAGAAAAAGCCTCTTTAGTGGCTGGGTTTGATATAGAATGGGTTGGAGAAGCTGAAAATACAAAAGGTATAGATAAAAAATCTGGAAAAACTATAGTAGAAGTATCTAAAAAGTTTTATAGACCAGCTGAGGTAGACCTTCTAATAGGAGATTACACAAAAGCGAGACAAAAGCTTGGCTGGGAGCCAAAAACCACATTTGATAAAATAGTTGAGATCATGATGGAAAAAGATTTAGAAAGGGCATCAAAAGAGGCAAAATGCTAATACTCTTTCCAATAAAGCACCGTGTAGGGAAAGCTTAGGTTTGCCTTTTTTAGAATATCTGCGTGTATTTTGTAGATGGGTTTTTTGTGGTGAAGAGCTAAGACTATTATCCTTATGGCGTTTGAAGGGTAGTAATATATCCGGTAGTTTGGTAAAGATAGTTTTCTGTTTACAAGGGCTTGGAGCTCATCGTCGGAGGTAATGGTGTGGTTTTTGAGGTATTCTTTTATGAGTTCTGCTTGGGGTTTTGTGATGTTTAGCCTTGCCATTAAAACGGGTATTGGGGCTGTGTTTGGGTTAAAACCGGTGTTTGGCATAATGGTTATATAGTTTTTTATAGCATCATAATCTTTTTTTGTCATACCATAGACCAAAGAAAACTCCTCTTTGTACTGGGGTAAATACTTCCTTGGTAAATACTTGTTGTAAAAACTAGAGGGTATATCCTCATCGTGATAGTTTGGGTTTATCCAAGCATACCAAGCTTTTAGTACTATATCTGGATCTGCTTTTGTATTTTCTTTTAGAAGGTTTCTAAGGGCTTCTTGATTTGGAGCTAAGATGTTTATTAGGCCGTTTGCATCTTGGAGAGATACCTCTACATCTTTAAACTTTATATAAGTGCCATCAAGAGGTAACAATGAACTTTTAAAAGGCTTTAGTACCACTTCGGAGTTTATAGCTTTTGGTGTAAACTCTGATACCGATATCATATAAAGAAGCTTATCCATGATGGAGTATGATCTTAGCATGCCTTCTGTTTTTAACTCAAGATCTCTGGTGGCTTTCATGTGCTCTTTTACTATCCAATCAAAACCTATACCAAGACTGATGATAACCGTTGCCAAAAGCATCACCAGCAACGTAGCTGAGCCTCTATCTTTTCTCACCGCCGACTTACACCTAACAAAAGCTGACATTTTCTACCAACCTGTTAGATTGCGGAGCCTCTGTGTTATAAAACACAGACTTACCCGACACACTATTCTGTAAGCCCTTTAAGAGCCTGCAGAATTCGTAGTCGCTTTTGATCTTGATAGAATTACAGAGTTTAAATAGTTTGTCTTTTAACCAAGCAAAACATTTACCAGTACCTACTTTAATATGGTTTACAGCAGCGTTGATATCAGCATTGAATACTTTGTTTATAACAGTATCCAAAAATAAACCCCTCTTAACACGCTTTCCGTTGAAAGCATTAGTCAAGTCAGGGCTTTCTTGGATAATCTTTACATTATCACTTATACAGCTTGCTTTAGATGTGTATTTTTCATCTATATAACTTACTTTCATTCCATATTCTTGTGCTTTGTATTCTATGTATTTTAAAAGTTTCACAAATGGTATTTGAATGAAGTTCTGTTTTACAGCTTTGCTTAGTTCACATTCTCCATTGCTCTTTAGCTGTGCTAAGTTTTTGGATATAAAAAGTTCTAATACTCCATTCAGATGTAAATACTCAACTACACGCTTAGCCATTTTATGAAATTGATCTGTAAAGAATTTGTTTCTTTTTGAGTATAGAAATGAGATAAACTTACTAATTTTCCTTCCTTTTTCTGTATATTTAACAGGATATTTTGTTCCTGTTTTTGATATACCCCATTCTAATACCTCTTTAGATTTTGATTCATTAAGCTTAGCTACAATTCTGTTAAACTTTGCATTGTAATGTTTAA
>Ga0081474_120165_pt1 | contig 15727 bp, 17 predicted proteins | sample OneHunmetagenome_2_FD_70978 | JGI IMG/M metagenome (GOLD analysis project Ga0081474, IMG submission 70978) | Ferrous microbial mat communities from One Hundred Spring Plain, Yellowstone National Park, USA v2 (version 2) | ecosystem: Environmental > Aquatic > Non-marine Saline and Alkaline >... | reverse complement strand
GCGTCAAGGCCTTGGGCCTGGAGGACTCCTCGTTCTGGAGGAGAGAGAGGCTTCAGGGCTACCTCACGATCTTCACCATCATGACCAACGTGGTTAGGGAACTGGTGAGTGAGCTTAACCTGAGGAGCGTGGAGGCGTTTCTCAAGTTCGTTGAACGTTATTTAGGCGGACCGCCGGGGCTAATGAAAATCTTTAAGTTACGTTAAAGTCCCATAACTGCTGTGTATAACTTGTTTATTATAACTTTTTTAGGAAAATTTTAATATAAGTTGTAACATTTAAAATTTGAGGGGGAATGTCTTCAAGACTGAAAATCCCCGAGGAGGTGTACAAAAACTACAACGACTTGTTCAGGGAAAAGGTTATTAACGAGAGAATTGTCAGTGTTGAGGGACTTATTGAGGAACTGGCGACTGAGTTCTCAGACGAGATAAGAAGAGTTATCAGTAAGAGAAGGAAGTGGTTAGACTCAAAAGAACCCGTAACCTATAAAGGTTCCTTCCCCTCCCTTGACGAAGTATTTGTAGACGCTGACGGCAATAAAAGGACTTTCAGAGAAATCCTTCAAGGGATGATTGATAATTTCCTTGGTAAAAAGACAGAGCTTAGTTGGAGGCTTAACGAAAATGTGCCCATACCCGAGGACGCTCATCCGCTTAAAAACCCGGGTTTAGAGATAACTGGGCCCTGGTATCCTCTGAGTAGAGCATATAACCAAGTAAACGCTGATGTAGTATCAGCAATGGAGGATGAAGAAGATGCTTCACCCGCGTGGTACATACCATATGGCTCTGGTAAATCAGTTGCCGATGTGTGGGAGGCTAGAAAGAACGTAAAACTATTTCTCTCTGGTAAAGCCCCTAACCCGTATTATGAAAAAGGGAAGACGTACACCATAAATAAATCCAGAGAAAAGTGGCCCGTAATCTTCCACAGGCTTCCGGGATTACACTTACTCGACTTCGATATAACGTTAGACGGTAACCGATTCCAGCCATAATTGTTTCCGCTGTAATTTATACCTTGAATAATTACAACAGTTTAAAGGACGCGGGTTCTGGAGTGTACTTCTATTTACCCAAAATACAAACACCGGAGGAAGCATTAATAGTGGAGAAAATCTTGAGAAGGATAGAGACTAAACTCGGCCTTAAGATAGGTACCATTAAGTTGGCCCTCTTATACGAGGAAGTAAATGCTGGTAGGTACTTCCCCGTAATACTCTGGATATTCCGTGAGAGGTTAATAAAGTCTAACAACGGTAGATGGGACTACTTAGGTAGTCTTATCGAAATGTGGTTACAAGAGAGAGTCTTACCCGACCCCCAGAACATAACGATGACTTCCCCGAACATGATGGCTTACCAGAAATATAACGCCTTGATAATGCTAATGGCTGGTGCAAAGGATGGAGAGGCGGACGCTGCACCAGTGGGAGGCATGGCCGCTGTTATGCTTTATCCGCAAACAGATCCTTTCGGTAGGAATAGATACAATTTGAGGGCGTTAAGAGGGATAAAATTGGATAAGTTGAGGGAGAGGTTAATAGGGCTCATCTTCTTCGCGGATGAAAAAGTTGAAGGTGAAGTAACCCTCGAGGATATACTCAACGGTAAAGTAAAGGGGAAACTTTACGACATGTTTAGGCAGAGTTGGGTAGCAACTAAAGAAGAGGCTTACGTAAGGGCGGGTAACGAACCCCTAAGGGCTAGCTTGGACGAATTACAGAAAATGATTGAGGCCCCAGTTAAATACGTTGAGGTGGAGGGGGCAAAGTTACCTACTATTGACAGTGGATTAACACCAGAAGAAAGGAAGCTCTTCCAAAAACTCGGTTTAATTGACGAGAGGGGTAAAATAACACCCTGGGTTATAACTAAGGACATGATCGATACTCCGGAAAAGTTATTGTATAATAAAGACTTGTGGGGAGGGAAGGACTTATGGCATGCTTTATACGACGTACCGGAAGGTGATATAACACCGGAACATGTACAACACGCGTTATACATGGCTGCGAACTACGGTTTTCAGCTATTAAATGGGAATTTAGCAGCTGCTATAGACGATTATGAGCTGAAGCAAAGGTTTATGAACGATTTAGCCACCTATAGGATATTCACCGCGTGGTTGTGGAGTTTAATGAATGAGGACGCTGTATTCACTAAAGACGGGTATATTAAGGGGCCAAAGCTTACTAAGGACGGGGTAATTCCAGCTGAAGATGTATTGAAATTAGGGAAGGGGACTAGAGTAAGGGATGTGTTCGAACAAATTTGGAAATTGCACTTGGATTGGACTTACGAGTTTTATAAGGAACAAGACATGAGAGTGGCTAGGAGAATAGCAGAATTAGTAGGGAAGAACATGAGCGAGACAACTGTAGAGGAAGTGTACAAGGTAGTTTCAAAGGCATATAGTTCCGGTCCGTTTAAGGAGATCTCTGCTAAAGAAGCTACTAAAAGAATTGCCGAAATCCTCAATGCTAACCCCTCAGAGATCGAGGAAGTGCTCATAAATCTCGCCCCAAGATTTGATAGGGCTATGGCCCCCGTCATTATGGAAATACTCATGAGGCAATTATTGCACCTTAAGTACATAATGAACAGTGGGAGGGTACTCTTCATACTCTCTCCATTGGATCCAGAAAGGAGGTCAAAGGTTATGGACAGTATATTCTCATTTAGAGAGCTTGTGGAGGACAAAGTAAGAAGGGGGAGTTAGACAAGTCAGTACTAGAACTGTACGACTATATTTACGATTACTATTAAAGAGAAGGTTCTCTCACTCTACCCTTTTTAAACACTAATTTGTTATACATTATATGATGAAAGCATTAATTTTTGATAAAAGCGGGCTGGAGAATCTCAAATATACAGACTATAAAGACCCAGAAATAGGGACTCATGACGTAATGATTAGGGTTAAAATTGCCGGAGTTAACCCCGTGGACTATTATACTGTTAATAACCTAAAGGTAAACCCATTACCTCATATACCGGGTGTGGAATTTGCCGGTAAGGTTGCTAAGGTGGGGGAACACGTTAAGAGTGTTAAGCCCGGTGATAGGGTAACTATATATGGCAGGATATTTGACGGGACATGCGATATGTGCATGATGGGGTATGAGACTTTGTGCAGAAACGGGGGTAGGATAGGGGTGGATACAAACGGTGGGTGGGCTGAATACATTGTAGTCGAAGAGAAATACGTGTTTAAGCTACCCGATGAATACAGTTGGGAGTTAGGCTCAAGTCTGACAGTAGCCGCTCTGACCGCATACCACGCTTTAAAGGAGGCTGATCTGAGACCTTCCCAGACTCTCGTAATTTTCGGTGCTTCCGGAAACACGGGAATGTTTTTAGTCCAATTGGGGAAAAAGTTCGGTGCTAAAGTTATAGCTGTAAGTAGGAAACAGTGGTTAAAGGATTTTGGTGCGGATCTCGTAGTAGGTTATGAAGATGTTGAGGATAAGGTTAGGGAGTTCACTAACGGGAGGATGGCTGACGTTGTAGTTAATTCCTTAGGAGAGAAGTTTTGGGATAAAAGTTTCTCAGTAGTGGGAGTTAAGGGTAAGATAGTCACTTTTGGTACTCTTCTGGGAGCTGAAGTAAAAGTTAACCTCAGTCAATTATATTCGAAACATGTGAGCATATTAGGGGTAAATAGGGGAAATAGGAAGGACTTCGTGGAATTATTAGAGTTATGCAAGGATTGTAAAGTTAAGATCTGGAAGACTTTCGATCTGAGCAATGGGCAAGAGGCCTTAAAATCCCTATTCGATCCCTCGAGGGACGGAAGAATTATGTTAGATGTATCTTAATTATCAATTAGATAGTTTTAACTTGGCCACACCTTACTTAATATCATGAGACAAATTTGTATACGTTGTGGTAAAGAAAGGGAGGGTTTAGAGTTACGTTGTAAAAGATGCGGAGGCCCGTTTAAGGTCGAAATTGATGATTTACCATTCTCTAAAAATTTAAGGGAGAACTTTCCTTACATAAAATCGTGGATCTCCTTAGGTGAATGGAACACCCCAATGTTAAGGAGTGGAAATGTATACTTTAAATTGGACTTCCTTAACCCTACTGGGTCTTATAAGGATAGAGGGTCAGTAACTTTAATTTCCTACTTAGCACAAATGGGGATAAAAGAGATTTCTGAGGATTCCTCAGGTAATGCCGGGGCTTCTATTGCGGCTTACGGTGCTGCGGCTGGAATGAAAGTGAGAATCTATGTACCTTCAACAGCAAGGGGGAACAAACTAAAACAGATTGAGAGTTACGGAGCTGAAGTAATAAAGATTGAAGGAAGTAGGGAAGATGTGGCTAAGGCTGCGGAAAACTCTCCTTACTACTACGCCTCTCATGTACTCCAACCACAGTTTAGGGACGGGATAAGGTCTTTAGCTTATGAAATAGTAAGGGATTTAAATTGGAGAGCACCAGACAACATATTCCTCCCAACCTCTGCCGGGACTTTACTATTAGGAGTCTTCGAGGGATTTAAGCATATGTTTGAAAGGGGTGTTATAAATAAAATTCCTAAGATAATAGCCGTACAAACTGAACAAGTTATGCCATTATGCTCTAAGGTCAAGGGAATAAAGTACAATCCGCCCGAAAAAGTCACTTCAATTGCTGATGCTTTAGTCTCTACTAACCCGTTCCTTTTGCCTGAAATGGAAGAAATTATAAAGAAATATGGTGATTGCGTTGTAGTCAATGAAGAAGAAATAATGAATGCCTGGAAGGAGTTGGCAAGGAGAGGTCTATTAGTAGAATACAGTTCGGCTACTGTTTATTCGGCTCTCAGTAAAATTAAGGCTGAGGAAGAGAGTGTATTGGTTTTAACTGGTAATGGTTTAAAGACTCTTTAAATCTTCAGAAGGTCCCCATGGCGTAACTTCTTCATATTTTCAGTTTTTATTTTACTTAAGTTTTTGTATTTTTTATATACTTAACAACATTTACATTAGGCTTTTACTGTCTCAATTGATAAGAAATCAAGAAAATATTTAGTTGATTTAAAGTAATCACCTTTTGTAAAATGAAACGGAGGGTAATAGTATTTATTAGTTTTAACCACTGCTTTCTCCCCACAAATTCAACACTGTTTCAGCATCGACGAATATCTACATAAAAGCCTTCAGATTAACTTTAAGCCGTACCTCTTTAATCTCTCAAAACGTTTCTTATTACCAGTCATGAGTGATAAATCATTAGCAATGCAAATAGATGCTATTAATAAGTTTGGATCTTCTATTAGTTCTCCTCTCTTTCTTAAATCAGAATAAATAGTAGAAGCAACCTTTAATGAACTATTGTAATACTTGTCATGCAAATATAAATAACTTAACGACGACACTATCTCCACACTCCCTTATTCCGAGGTTTAATTTATAGACGTTTTCATTTTTCCTCGATAACAAGAGGTGAGTGTAAGACGTTAAGCCTTTACTTATTAGGAAAAAATTTTATTATTGACGTAACCTTTCTTCTTTCAAGGCTGTGATAAATTTTATTCAGTATCTTTAGGAGAATTGATGAACATATTTTAACATTCTTACTTGTATAGCGTTCTGTATTACTTTTTTAAATAATATAAAGAAGTGGCAAGGTAGATAATGCAACTATAGATCGTACAAGTGCAGAGATGGAACATTTTAAGTCTAGTGAATTAGAAACTTACGAGAGTGGTGAACTCATCATTTTCTCAAATAAATTTTTATGTTACGCCGGCGTAATAATTACGGAGGCGTAATAATGCTATTTGACGTTAGACCTAAGGAAGATAGAAAGGACTTATATGATAGGGACAAGGAAGTAGATGAGATAAAGGAGAGCGTTGATAGGAAAGTATGGATTGCAGTATACGGAATGAGGAGGGTAGGAAAGACAAGTGTTGTTAATGTTGCAGTTAATGAGTCCAGATATATAGTAATTAAATTAAACCTAATGAGGATCTACGATCCTAAAAAGAAGAAATATCCTAAGACTTCCTTCGTGTCCTTATTCCTAGAGAGCATTAACGAGGCTGTAAAGAAGTACACTTTAGGCGGTAGGCTAATTAGGTTTGTTTCTAACGTATTAGGCATAGACGAGAATTCGTTCATAGATTTTAACCTAGTCAAGATAAGGCCTAGGCTTAAGAAGTTTAGGGGTGAGGACGTTAGCTCTACGATTAGGGAACTGGACTTGTTAGCTGGAGACAATAAGAGGACTTTAGTCCTTATCTTTGACGAAGCTCAAGAGTTGATGAAAGTTAACGGGATAAATTTCTCCTCAGTGTTTCACGATATTTATGATTATTGTAAGAACACTACTGTTATATTTACAGGGAGTAGTGTAGGTATACTGGAAAACATGCTAAAAGATCTTGAATACGAAAAACCCTTCTTTGGAAGGTTCATAAGGAGAATAAAGATAGAGAGGTTTAATGAACAGCTTTCTAGGGATTTCCTGCTTAAGGGATTCGCAGAAGAAGGCGTTACAGTGCAGGAAGATGTAATAAACGACGCGTTGAGGAGGTTTGACGGAATTCCGGGCTGGTTAACCTTTTTCGGTTCTGAATATTCTTTCAGAATTAGGCATGGTGAAAAACAAGTAAATGTGGACGATATAGAGAAGATGGCCATAGAGGAGGTGAGGAAGGAAGTAAAGGACTTCATTTTAGGAACTCAATCCCCCGAGAGGTATTCAGCAGCAATACTCGCTCTTGATAGGCTTGGAGGGAAAGGAAGTGTTGCCGATGTAACAAAGGTTGTTAGCTCAATACTAGGTAATGTACCTGAGCCAAGAATTTACGAGATTTTAAATAGGTTAGTGAACATGGGATTTATTGAGAAAGAGAATGAAGAGTATTCTTTACCTAAGGATGAGCCAGATAGGAAGGGATTAGTATTGGCTGCAAAGGACGTAATGAGTTTAGTAACATGAGCTATACCGCGATAGCCTTTATCTAAATATTATTATAGATTAGTAACTGTAATACATAAGAACAAGGATATATTAGGTTGATAGAGATACTAAATAGGAAAATGAGACTTAAGCTAATTATGAATGAGAAGAGTGTGGAGATAGTGTCGTCACTTGCTTATTTATATTTCTATAATTTTTAGACTTTATATAATATTCGAATTTGTTGTTAATTCTTTATATATAGAATCAACGTTTAATAAATTTATACCCTAATGACGACACTATCTCCACACTCTCTTTGCCTACGAAAGCTATCCCCCTTAAGAATTCGTACAAGTTGATACACGTAGTATAATACCCACTAAACTTTCTAACGTCGGTCTTAAACGCGTCTATGAGTACATCAGTGTCTAAGCAAATTCTCTTGTTCTCCAATTCCTCCTACCCTCTTCTACCAATCGTTTAAGGGTCTCAGCTTCCTCTTCAGTAAGCTTTGGGATCTTTTCCTCTTCATCGCTAAAGGAAAGCTTGAAGAGCTCGTCCCAGCTTAACGGTCTGCTTAACTTTATTTCCATTTCCTTTTTCTTCCTTTCAAGCATTTCCTTAACTTCTTTACTTACGCTAATAGTGGACTTCATATGTAATTATATAATTACATAATTATATAAAACTTATCTAATTTGGCTTAACAAGTTTAACTTTTCCATTGCAAGGTAACTCAAGATTTGTTTCAAAAACGAGGATCTACTGCTTTATAATCGTAAAAAACCAATTTTACTTTTGTTCCGTATACGTAAACCACCAATCGAAGGGTTTCCCTAACCTAAGTTTTGCGTCTTTTACAGTCCTAGGTGGCGGGTTTATCAGTTTATCCCCTATTAACTCGTTATTGGGCCAATTAGCCGGTACTACACTCCCAGTCTTGTCCACGGTCTGTAAGGCCTTTACAGCCCTCAATATCTCATCTATATTCCTACCTATTTCCATTGGATAGTACATAATCAGCCTCACTATCCCTTTATCGTCAACAATGAATACTGCCCTAACTGTGGAGGTTTGTGATTCAGCATGTATCATTCCAAGCCTCTTAGAAACATATCCTAACGGGTCGGCAATTATCGGGAAAGGTATTTCGATTTTTAAGTTCTTTTCTATCCACATTACCCATTCAATGTGTGATATATTACTATCAACTGATAGCCCTATTAACTCCACATTTAATTTCTTGAACTCCTCATATTTCTTTGCAAATGAGTAGAATTCTGTTGTACATACCGGTGTGAAGTCGCCGGGATGACTAAATAGGATGAACCATTTTCCCTCTATCGGTAGTTTTATTTTACCGTGCGTAGTCTGAACTTCCATTTCTGGGAACTTTTCTCCGATTAATGGTATTCTGAACTCTTGCTCCATTTTTGCTCATATTACATTACTTGAAACAAGTATAAAAAGCTAGCTGTTATTAATTCGAAATAATTCTAAGATGGAATTTATTCTTTGAGGGGTTGACCGAAATAAAAATAACGAGACCAGATTTATTACAGCGTTAAATTTAGGGAAATTTTTGTTCATTCTTACGATTTATTTACTATAAAATTACATTAAATAAAACCCTAATTAAGGATGTCATATGCCTTAGATTACACATTGGTAACTCCCCTAATAACGGCTTAAGAAAGTGTAAAATCGCCCACGAGATTACTTGCCTCTAATCTATGCTTGAATTTTACAAGACTTTGATGAGGTTTCAGACATAATAATGAATGAAATAATTTATCACGATGGAGAAAGACCTATATAAAGTGGATAATGACTATGTTGAAGCTAACGTAAGAATGTTACCGAATATACCCATGGCGGAATTTTAAATCACCATTAATAAACACATTGGTTGTCATTTAGGAAAGAGAACGTAACAAATGGGCTGAGTCTTGTACTAAATGTTATTTCTCCTAGAAATTGGAGATTTGCACGCCTTAGCGTTGACGGAAGAGATATCAAGTCGTGGACAACCCTATAATAAATTAAGTTGAATTATGTTAAGGCAAAGTTTAATTTAAGAATAGGTAGGAGAAGAAAGAAAATAGAAATACGTATATATTTAGTTTTCTAATTTTTCCTCATATGATAAGGTTAATAACGAAGTTCGGCAGTAAGGAACGCGATGAAGATATCCTAATCGTCGTAGACGATATTAAGGAGGCGTTTGAAGCTTTAAGGGAACTAGTTATAATTAACGAAAGCCTTGATTTACACGTAGTAGACTACAGTACTTTCATAAGGCTTTTAAAAGAAGACCCGTTTTACGTTAACGTCCTAATTAACGGAGAACACGTTATTAACGCAATGAAAATTGATAAATATGAACGAGATAATTGAAGAGGCAATATATAGGGCAAAAGAACTTGTAGATAAGCTATGTAGAGAAGGAAAGAACGGAATATCGCTGGCTTATTATTATTTAATCTCTAGGGGGATTTTCCCAAGAAATAGGTACGAAGTTAAGGCGATTTTAGGCAAAGATAAAGGGGATGACTTTTCATTTATCTGTACAGCTAAAGATTTCAACATCGTCAAACTTCTTTCTCCAGTTAAAGCGTATAACGTGGATTAATACACTTTTAACCTCTTTAGGCACAACTATGTAAAAGTGGTACGTCATTGGCCCATTGCAATAAATGTCCTTTATTTTCTTATAAATATCTTCTATATGATTTTTTGAGACAGGACTTTGATTTATTTTCTCCTTTATCGTATTTCCTTCGGGTCGTTAAAGCTCTTAATGTCCTTTAGTTCGATCAATATTATCTTATTATCCTTAAAGCAAAGGAAATCTGCATGCTTACCACTGCTTTTGAATTTTTCACTTTCCATATCTATTAGTAGCGAACATTCGGTAGAAAAACAACAGTCGTTTTCACATACCTTGACAGTCCTCAAGGTTATTCACTTAGCTTTGCAATTACTTTTAGAAGAGAATAGTAAATATCCGTTATCCCCGGAATGTTTTCCAGAACTTTTTCAGGATCCATTAACTCAATTTTTCCATCATTCGCATAATAAATTTTAACGTCAACGCTCCTTTCCTCGCTCTCAACTTTTCCTATGTTAAATAGTTCGGCAACCTCTTTTTCCTTCTTAAAATGGGAGAGAATTGCTAATATAATGAGGATAATTTCACTGTGTGTAGTAACGACAACCTTATGCTTTTTAGATAACTCGTATAAAAATAACCCCATCTTAAGTTGGTAATCAGTACTCAATTGGGATTCAGGCTCTTCGATAAGTAATAAGCTTTTCCTCCCATCCGCAATAGCCAAGGAAAAAGCCGTAAGCTCTTGCAGGCTTGAGGAAAGGAAAGGAATTCCGAAGCCGTTAACTGAAAGAGTTTTCTCTACACCCACTCTTAAATCCCAGAAATTGTTAATACTACCTTTACCGCTTCTGATCCTTTCAATACCTTTATTTATCCAGAATATTAGGCTCTTAGTATAAGGCAGAGGTCGTATATTCTCTCTATAAAGTAAAATTAGATACCTCCCATAAGATAAGAACCTTACAGATGGAATTTCTACTACCATGCTAACCTTATTCATTATTGCTGGAACTAAATATGAAGCCATGTAAGAGTTTATAGTCGAAATTAAGTTACTTGAAACCAGTGTTTTACATAGCTCTTTATCTCCAATTGAGGAAACTTCAACACTTAAAATTAGTTCACCTTTAGAGAACCCAACGCCTATTTTATTCACACAGTATGGTGAATAAGGTGTGTAAGTAACTGAAGGCGTAGATAAAGACGTTAAAACTTCCTTAGTGATTTCCTTTATTCTATTTAATAAATTAGAATTCTTACAAACTATCTCAGTTTCATTAACTGAAAGGAGAGATCTTGAAATCCTCTCTGTTAATACTGTAAGAGCTTCTAAAAACCTTTCCGTAATATTTAAGGAAGTTGCATAGTATTTTCCTTCGTTTATCGCCTTCTCTGAAATCGAGACAATTTCCGGGTAAAGGCCCTCCCCAACTATACTAGCTAAGTCAACATTATTAGCTTGATCAAAGAAGGCCAGGTCGGAATAAATACTTTTCAGTATGTAAGATTTACCAGAGTTAGGTTTACCAAATATAACCGTAAGGTCTCCTAATTCTATTGAGGTATCCTTAAGCACGCCGATGTTCTTTATTATCAGCTTCATTAAAAATAAGTGGGAATAGCTTGTTTTATATTTTTATAAACCGCATCAGTGAGAACAAAGCTTTGTTAGTAATGATCTTTCTATTGTAAAACGTTTTTATTTCCGTTTATCAGCAAGAGATATTCTCCCATAAGAGGTACAGAACTTCATTATTTAACGCTACTTATATTTAGTATCTTCTCAGCTCATACTTTGTAGGATCGGAACTCTTTTAGAAACCTACAAGGGAGGGCTTCCGTAGAAATTTCTTTTTATAAAAGCTCTATGAGTCATTAATTATTTACTCTCTATGATAAATTTCAATTACTCGTTCATCAACGGGTCCTTAATTAATCACGTTAATGATTACGTAATCTCTTCATCATATTATAAAATTTCCAATACTTCCCTTCGTTCTTATTGCACTCTTGACTACTTATTCAAGGTTCACTCAATGCGTTCAATAATTCTCTCACAATCTTAACCTTAAATAGCTCACCGTTAAACGCTTTCTTTTAAGTCCAGCTTATTCATCACCCTAGTCAATAATACGTAGAGTGTCATACCTAGGTTCATATAACCGTTATTTACTGGAACTATATAAAATCCATTGTTTTCCCCATGTGAGGACATGTTATATAACCTTAAATAGTATTGGGGATAATGGTTACGTGTGACATTGGATGAACTCATTAGAAAGCTTACTGAAAAAGGAATTGACGTTAATGAGGTGTTACTTGAAGCCCTTAGCCGTGAGGACCCAGACTATAGCTCTGAAGAGAGAATAAAGTTTGCTGAGAGTTACTTAAAAGAAAGTTATGAGTATTTAAACAAGGGCGATCCAGTCCAAGCTTCAGAAAAAGCTTATAAAGCAGCTGAGGAGGTGGTAAAGGCTTTAGCTGAAAAATTCCGCACACAAGAATACCAGGCTTTTATGAGGGAAGGTAGGTGGTACACATATCTTTTAAGCATGGCGAGTAAGAGTTTATCTAAGATGTTAGGCGATTGGGTCGTTGACGGTTGGAATTCCGCATATGATCTTCATGTCTGGGGTTTTCATGAGAGAAAGCTTACGTTAGACTATGTAAAAATAGGGTTAGAGAAAGTTGAAAAGATGTTAAATGAAGCTAAAAAGGTTCTACATAAGTGAACCTTTTGTGGTTATCGGTAGCGTACGAATTCTTAAAATTATGAGTCCTATTATCGCTGAGAATTTAATATATCTTAAAGATTTTTTTAAAGCGATTTTGGATCTAGATAGGGCGAGACTTTCAGCCTTCTATGTAAAGATTACCTTCCAACTTGAAAAGTTAAATCATCCCTTCCAAATTCCTCTTAATGTTCTCGTCAAATTCTTTTGGTTTGGGCAAGTTCAAACTCCTTATAGATTTTATAAACTCCTCCTTATCATTAATTCTGAGGAATTTATTAAATCGTTTTTCAAATCCTATAGTAGAACTCGGTTTACCACTAATACCGTAACCACAAACAGAACCAGCAGTATGCGCGGGGTAGATCTCTACGTAGTCTGGAAGTTTCTTTAACCTTTGTAAACTGTAAAATAAATCCTCTTCTGAACTTTCCCTACTTATATCTATCCTACCCACTGATCCAACAAATAAAGTGTCACCAGTTAAAACGCTCCAGGGTTCGCTCCAACTCTCATCCCTCCTCTTATCGTAAATTAATATGGAAACACTATCCGGAGTATGACCCGGTGTATAAATTACCTTAATTTTCACATTACCGGCCTTTATCTCCTCACCGTCCTTAACTCTCTCAACTGGGAACTTAACCTGAGAGAGTTCGCTGTAATAAACCCTCGCATTAGTTAGCAATTGTAATTTTCTTGAACCAGAAATGTGATCTGCATGTGTGTGGGTATCTATTACGTAGGCGATCTTCATGCCTATCTTATCGGCAAACTTAATAATTTCATTCACATCCTCATATTTAGGATCTACTACAAAAAGTTCTCCAGCTTGAGTACAACCAAAAATATATGTCATGCATCCTCCTCTTTGACTAATTAAATAACGAAATATCATAATTAATAATTTTTACACATGAATTTTAAGGATTGTTAACTCCTTAAAGTGAACCTTGATGGCAGCTTTCCGATGAGTAGCAGTATTGCTATCAACTGAAATACCCCCGCTACTAGTAAAGTTGAGTTAAAACCTAAAATTGAGTATAGTATTGGCAAGATAATTCCGGCGGCACCATAACCCGAATCCCTATAAAGCCTATAATACCCTAAAGCCTTTCCCCTTACAGACTCATGAACAACGTCATTAACTAAAGCTATCAAGTTCGGATAAAGCATCCCCATACCTAATCCCTCCACAATAGAAAAGAGGATTGGATATGCTGAATAATCTAAAAACCCTAAGAACATTATGACAAAACCTAAAGACGTTATCAACCTTCTCTTTCCCGTTACGTCAGCTATATAACCGAAAAGCGGTTGTGATAGTGCCCACGTGAAAGTATAGCTACCAACAACTATTCCTATTAAGAATAAGCTGTAGTGCCTTAAGAGAAGGTAAGTGGGGATTAAGATGAAAAATGAGGAGTCCACAAATTTCTCTATTAACCCAGCCAAACTTATACCAGTTATCGAAATATAATTTACCCTTTCCTCCTTTGGATCGCTAAGCAAAGTCTTAGTCTCCATTACAGAAAATGACAATAGTAAAGCTGTTAAGGAAATTATCGCTAGCAATACGTAACTCACTGAAAAGAGGTTGGAAGCAAATAAGTTTCCTAACGCTACACCCAAATACCCTGACATCTCATTAATCCCAGAAGCCAATCCAGCCCTACTTTTACCGCTAATATCAATTTGGGAAGTGACTGTAGTAGTCCAAGTGAACGCTTGGTTTATGGCTAGGAAGAAGCTGATTAAGAATACAACATAAAGGTTGATATAAAAGAATAGGATAACACTCGAAAGTGCCATTATCCACCCTATAGTTAGAACCCATTTACGCCCTATATCATCTGATAACTTTCCCGCCAAATAGTTAAAACTTCCCTTCACGAAACCAAAAGTTACTAGTGGTAGAAGGGTGGAAATAGCTATCGCAATTCCCAACTGTCTTTCAATGACTGGGATTACTATCCTCAAGATTCCTAAATATAATCCCGTAAAGAAGACTAGAATAGTAAATAACATAAATTGTTTATTCATAATAAAGATTAATTTAAAAGCATAAAAATCAATTATTCACTATGAGTAGTGAATTGAAGCAATACCTCGAAGAGCTTGGTCTTTCTGAGTACGAAAGTAGGGTTTACTTAGCATTACTCTCCCTATGTAGTGGGACTATGAGGGAATTAGCAGAAAAATCCAACGTTCCATATCAGAAGGTTTATGAGGTAAGTAAGTCGTTAGAAAATAAGGGCTTAGTTAGGATAATAGAGGGTAAGCCAAAAAGGGTTAAGATAATAGACCCTTCAATATCCTTGAAAGTGTATAGGGATAAAATACTCTCTGAGTTAGATGAAGCAATAAACAAGATAGTTTCTTACTGGAGTAGGCAGAGGAAAGGGGATAGGGATAGGAGTATTCATGTTAAGGGTAAGAGGACTATAATCAGATTGTTGAAGGATTTGGCTGAGAAGAGTAGTGAAATGAAGGTAGTTTATGACGATCCACCAGATTGGTTAATAAAGATTATGAGAGGGTTTAACGGGAAACTCACTTTAGTTACTTGTAAAGAGATCGATTTGCCCAACGTTTTAATTAGAAACGTTAAGTCTAGGTTCGTAATATTTGATGACTCCCTCCTAGTTACTTTTAATAGCGAAGATGAAGCGATAGTGGACTCATGTAAGGGATGTGTAATTCAAGCTGATGAGCATTTTGAACTATTGACTAGATAACTCATTTACGGCCACTTCCTCCAATCCCCGAATTTATCGTACTCCGGACAACCTCTCCTCCAGTTAGCACCTTTTAACCAATCCACGTTAACGAATACATCAAAGAACTTCTTCTCCCTCAACGGTATATCGCCTTTTAAGTAGTCCTTTACACTATCGTAAAACTTAAGCATTTCTTCTTCACTCTCGAAATAGAAAATTATTACACCCCTTGAGAGTACGTTAAGTGGGAAGGAGAAGATCCCGTACTTACCTGGCACGTCCTTCACAATTTTTAAGAACTCGTCTAAAGGGATTTTCAACGCTGATAAGGGTATTCCGAGCTTATAACACTTGAGTGAGTTCTCGTGTTGAATTCCTCTCTTATAAGCTAACCAACACTCTTTACATTTACCCCATTCTTTTCCAAATCTTTTCCAATTTAACACAAATAAAGTTATGAAAGAGGGTTAATAAATGAAGAGCGACTCTGTGACAACTTTTCTTAAGGTAAAGATTAGTCTCCTTCCTAGAGTTATATATATTTCTAAGTTTATAAAAGTAGTTTAAATGTGTTTCAGATTGTTTTAATTTCGGGTATTTTGCCATACTCTTTTAAAAAAAATTCTCCAGAGCCGTCAGAAGGGATGACTCTTACACCATATGGCCTCCTCTTTATAAATTGTATTGCCATAGTACTTTTTAGTAAACTTTTATAGGTTTCAAGGTCTCTACGAACTGCTACCATATCAACCCCTG
>Ga0081474_122218_pt1 | contig 15749 bp, 21 predicted proteins | sample OneHunmetagenome_2_FD_70978 | JGI IMG/M metagenome (GOLD analysis project Ga0081474, IMG submission 70978) | Ferrous microbial mat communities from One Hundred Spring Plain, Yellowstone National Park, USA v2 (version 2) | ecosystem: Environmental > Aquatic > Non-marine Saline and Alkaline >... | reverse complement strand
TGTGTGGGGGATTTCCCTGGCGGGGGGGGTGGGCAACCCCGCCAATGAAGCCAATAATGCCGTTGATAATGCCTGATAGTGAGTAGTATGTGGTGAACTCCTCTGGGGTCAGGATTATGGCTGTAACAAACTTCACTACGCTTAGTACCGCCGTGACAATATCATACTGTTCGAGAACCCAGCCCCCACTTGGTGGTGTCACTAGGCTTGGCAAGTGGCTTAGGAGTGGGGTAATAATACTCATCATTATTATGAATGCCGTGAAGGCACCCACGGCACTGTATAATTCCCGTGTAATATTCATACCCCTTAGCCTACCCTTCACGATTACAAGGTAGGCAATGTAAATTGCGAAGATGCTTGCACCAGTCCCAACGGCACCCCAAAGAATGCTAGTGTAGTTCATTACCCATCACAGGTGCCTTACTTCAAATAGCGCCCTAGCCCCAGCCTCAATGAGGTCTGCTAGCCATGCTGTTATGGCGAATCCAATACCCATGATAATGTCAATGATAATGTCGCCTTCAAGTAGGTTGAAGGTGCCAGTGCTCACGAGTGTTGCAGTGTTCGTTACTATCCATTGTAGTCCTGTGATACCGCAAACGAAGTCAGCGAGGATGGTTATTGTATTCTGAAGCCAACTTGGTGCATTCATGAAGAGGCTTAGTATTGCCTGCATTATTGAATTATTAGAACAATGCTGTTCAATCGTGCTTATCCACATTGTGAAAACATTCCCATAATTGAATACCAAGGCATCCTGGTACCCAGCCACCATTGGTAGTAGGATGCTGAAGACCAGGATTAATGATGCCAACCAAGCCCCAATACGCCTAGTCCTTGAAGGGAGTAGCAATGCCACTGATAGGCTCCCAATACCGTAATTATACATGGTGCTCATAACCTGCCCCAGTGCGGCTAGGGCAATGGTATTCATCATTGTTGCAACTAATGCCCTATTGTAGGGTGCCATTATTGCGTTCAAGAAGCTTGATAAACTACCAAGGGCTGAGCCAATTGGCCTGAGCACTTGGGTGGCTCCTATGATTGCCCCAGCGGCGCTGAAGGCAAATGCGAATACTTGGTTAGCAATGTACTGGCCCATTACAAGGTTAAAGTCAAAATACATTTCATTTGGGATATCAGGTAACTGTAACTGAGGGACACTAACACCCATTGCCCCAGCAATTGAGGCACCAATGCTTGGGCCAATACTCATGTAGTAAGCCACAATTGCAGTAAGGATTGCCCCAATCACCACGCCGTAGAACTCCTCAACAGCCTCCCTCCTTTGCCCTGGCGTTGGTGCAGTGTAATACTTGATGAAGCCCCATGCCAACTCGGCTGAGGCTATGGCAATCCCAATACCGTATGGGAGGTTGAGTAGGCTTGTAATCCCCATTAACCAACCCACTATTCATTCTCTAATTAGGAGTTTTGAAGGCAATCCAAAGGCAGTACTCAGTAAGCTCTACACCGCTTAACTCACCATCATGCTCCTCAAGGCACTTAACGTATTTGGCGCATGCCCTACGGTTACCATGCTTTAACATGCATTCATCGAAGGCATCACTGTGCATTGGGAACCACGCTTACCATGAATGCCTTATTAATGTAAACCACGCCATTGCCAGTCCTCAACTTAACCCAGTAACGCCTAGACTCGACAAGTACACCATTTATTACCTTACCATCAGCCAGGCTTATACTTATTGCCCTGCCACTATATTCTTCGCTAAAGTCACTGTGCCTTACCTGCTTCCTCCCAACCTGCCTCATAGTGAGGCTTCCCTTGGTTCTCCTAATTAGATAATACCTTGTGCCAATTATGATGCCCAGCCTAAGTACCCTAAACCTCTACCCCTGGCAGTTGGAGGCCCTCAATGAGTTATTGAGGGGTGGTCGTGTTAATGCTTTGAGCATGCCCACTGGTAGTGGGAAGACATTGACTGCCCTATTATACGCCCTTAGGCTTGGTGTTGATAAAATCATCTTCCTCACTAGGACTATTAATGAGGAGAGGGCGCCTTGGAATGAGTGGAGGGGGCTTTTGAGGAATGGTGTTGCTGAGGGTGATGTGGCGTCCCTTCACGGTAAGTCCCACTTCTGCCCAGAGGAACTCCTTGATGATGATGGCGACCCTATTGAGGATTGTGCCAAATGTGAATTCAATGCTGATAATTTTGTGAATTTGGGTAGGATGCTATCCTTAGTGAATGATGTTTTGGTTGCAATGGGTAATATTGACCCCACGGTGCGTGGCATTAGGGAGGCATACGCAAGGGCAGTGGCTCTTCCTGAGAAGGCTTGTGTTTACCAATATACGAAGGATGCCGTGAAGGATGCCAAGCTTATTATTGGCCCATACCCATACCTACTCCTACCACAGGTCTCCGATGCTGTAATTAACAGGATTCGTGACTCAGGAAGCATTCTTGTCATTATTGATGAGGCTCATAACCTCGATGGCTTAACAGACCTCATGAGTGTTAGGGTTAGTAGGGAGAGGCTCATTGAAACCGCCAATGCCCTAGATGAACTCTGCCACTGGGTGTACTGCCCAACCCTCAAAATCAACCATGAGGAAATCATAGGCGCACTCCACGCTATTGCATACGACCTAGGATTAATGCTGGACTATTGGGCAAGAGGCCTTGAGGTTGGCCTAACAATGCATGTTAATGATAAGGAGGCTGTCAGGATGATTCTAAGAAGCGCCCTCAATGTACTCAACCCACTTGTTGATGATGAAATGGAGGATGAGGTAATGAAGAGGATTGAGGGGTTGAAAAAAGTGTTCGGTAAGAAGGTGTATAATGATAATCGTAAATTATACCAAAAGATTAAGAAGACGCATCATGCTGTAAGTAGCATTCTAGACTACATTGACAACCCACATGAGGGTTGGGGCATCTATATTTACCGTGAGAAGACTAGGCTAGGCATCATGCTAAGGCCAATATTGGCGAAGGAGGTTTACAAGTGGATACTTGAGGAATTGTACAACCTCAATGCAATGTTCCTCCTCATGAGTGGTACACTCCCAAGCCCAGAGTACATTGAGCACGTTTACGGCTTCAAGGTTGATAAGATTGTTGCGAAGAACCCAAGGCTAGGAGCCATCAGGGTTAAGATTGATGGGAGCCTAACAAGTAAATTTGAAAAGAGGAATAAGGAAATGTATGAGAAGTATGGGAAGCGTATTAGTAAGATTGTTAAAAAGGCAAAGCCAAGCGTAATCCTAGTCGTTTACCCAAGCTATGGCTTCATGAGGAATGTCCTACCATACCTTAATGTTGAGGATGCCGAGGTCTTCAATGAGGATGAGACGAGGGAACTCAATACTATTATTAACAGTGCCGTGAAGGCTGTTAAAGAGGGGCGTAAGGTTGTTCTTAATGCCGTGGCTGGCGGTAGGTTCACAGAGGGGATTGAGGTTAAGGATGGGGAAAGGAGCCTCATTAAGTATATTATCATTGCAGGCGTCCCCTACCCCAATCCAAAGGATGCTGTCTTTCAAGACATGGCTAAGGCAAGTGGATTAGAACCAAGGGTACTCATGAGGGAGATTGGTAGGATTAGGACGCTTCAAGCGATTGGTAGGGGAGTTAGGGGCTTGAAGGATAATGTAACAGTCTGGCTCCTTGATGAGAGGTTCGATGGGCCTAGGGGCCTCGCAGTCAAGTGGGGTCTCGTTAAACCTGCCTCAGGGCACTAACCCTCCCAACCCTCCTCCCAGGCTTTACTATTATTATATTAATAGTATTATACCCAAGCCTCCTGAAGGCATCCAAAACCTCAGTGAGGCTAGCCTCATCGGGGTCAGGTAGGCCATTGGCTATTGCAATTTGGCTTAATGGTACCCCAGCCTCGTTTGTGAGTTCGCCATTGTATATTAGCCTCATCCTCATGCCTCATGAATTGTGCCCATTCCTTATAAACCTTTCCATGCTCCTCATGAGGCACCCTTCAGGAACAACATATCCTCGGGGCTACGAGTTGGCTAAAAGTTTTAGTAATCTAACTTAAGCTTTATTAATAAGCACCTAGGTACTGTTCAAGTATGAGTAGGGGTGACCCATCATGAGTAGTGGGGGTGGCGGGGATAGCGGTGGCATCAAGGCACTTGTCACTCTAGGTGCCTCAAGTTACGAGCACCAGAGGGGGTTAATTAGGCTTGCAAAGGTCACTAACCATAAGTACATACAGTATATTAGCAATGGTTATGGTAAGCGTGGGGAATCATGGAGTAAGGTAATACTGAGCGTGAGGCATGGCGAATGCGACTATGGTGACTGGATTGCAGTCGCAGTTGGCTCAAATGGTGAGAGGGACTCCTACATCTACCTTCTTAACAAGGGGGACTTCAAGAGTCGTTCGAGGGTTTGTGAGAGCCTGAGGCTTCTTGAGGAGGCTAAGGCATTGTTGGCTAGTACTGCCATTAACCCCAACTTTTTGAAAGTATATAACCTTGTTGATGGCATCTTCACGGTGTTCTACAATATTCTTGATAGTGGGGCTAAGGATAGTGATTTTGAGAACTTGAGGGCTGATATTGATGCCCTCAGGGTTTACTATGGGGGGCACCTTGTTGATTTGGCAATTGTGGCATGGTACCTTAACCATGGGCACCACATGCCACTTGTCTTCGTTATTGACGACTTCATGGTTCTTCACTCAAGGCTTCCTGACTACATTATAGCCACTAAGTGCCTCTATGAACTTTGTTTAGGGTGGGTTGCATGATTGAGGGCCTTAACCCACCTACCACAGAGGATTCATACAGGGAGTTCATAAACACATTGAAGGAGCGTGGGGCAAAGATAGTTGCTGACAGTGTCCTTGCGGAGCCTTACTGTACTAATGACTGGTGCCTTATGATAATTAGTAGTGCACAGGCTAAGGCTCTTGAGGGCATGGGGCTTGATGTGAAGTGCCGTTGGAAGAGCCTCCATAATAATTGTATTATCTACATTGCTAAGGCGGCTATGGAGCTCCTTGAGTTGAGGCATATTCCAGATGACCTGGTTATTAATAATAGTGGTGAGGTTGATAGGGTTAGCCTACTAGGTGGGTTGGCTAAGGTGTTGAATGCTGTTAAACTCAAGGAGGTTGGGGCTTTAGAATTCACCACATGCATTGGTAGGCCTACGCAGAGGAGTGAGGATGAGGAGAGTGAGGACGATGAGGATCGTGTTGAGAGTGCCTTCAATTGCGCCAAGTATGTCATTGGTAGGTATGATAATGTTGAGAACGCCTTCGTTATTGAGGTTGAGAGGAAGAGCATGTATGAGAACATTGCAATCCTACCGAGGCGCATGGCCTATGTTTACGACCCCTACATTGGTGATAGGTTCTATGTGGCATGGGATGAGGATGGTAGGATTCTCACGTACTCCAAGAACCTTGACCCATTCCTAATGGCGTTGAAGGATGTTAGTGGTGGGCGTTATGGCTTCAGGGACTTGAAGTACAGCATGTATATTGGGAAGGCCTTCAAGTGGATTACGAAGCCGCTGAGCGCTGGGCTTAATGAGGATGGCACCCTCTCAGACCCCTATGGAATATTGGACACGACCAACCACGGTGTTGATGATTTGATTAACATTTATAACTGGATTAACAAGTATTATGACCTGAATGCCCGCTTTGCCTGGCTGAACATTGTCTTCATTATTGCAAAGATTATTACCCCAATCCTGAGGAAGAGGAATAAGGAATTCATTGACTTCATAATTTGGAATAGGGGAAGTGGCTTCGAGGGGAAGAGTACTTTGGTCAATGAGGTTGGGGCTAGGATACTTGGGGTCTATGAGGTAGACCCGTACTTAACCATAATCTCAGGTGCAATTAATACCATACCACAGTTGAGGGAGCTTGTGAACTTGAATAGGCTACCCCTCATTATTGATGAACAGCATGAGACACTCATTAGGCTTGCTGGAATGCTTCATGCCTCAGCTATTGGGCAGAATTGGGTTGGCCTCCACGCCAGCCGCTATGGCTCAGGGAATTATGTTACCTTCAAGAACTATAGGGGCATTATTGTTGTCACCAATACTCCCTTCAAGAGGTTCTACGATGAAGCATTGAGGTTTATCGGTGGTGGCATGGCTACGATTAGGAGGTTTATAGAGTTCCCGTGGTTCCGTGAGACACTTCCCGAGGAGGCTTGGGATAATCTACCATTGATTAAGGGGCCTGTTTACGGGCTCCTCATGGACGTGATGAAGGATGATGAGGTGAGGAGGCAGTTGTTTGGGGCTAAGAACCTCCTAACCCTCTCAATGAGGTTAATGGATGCTATTGGTTCAAAGTACCCTAAGTTCAGGATTATTGCTGACCAGACTAATGAGTGGTTGAAGGAGTTACTCCAGGAGAAGGTTAGTGAGTGGAGTAGTGAGGATATTACTCGTGAGGATTTGAGGCTTAGTGATTATGCCAGGCAGTATTGTGGTTCTAGGATTAGTAATTATTGTGAGTTGAGGGCATTGCTTGAGTATGGGGAGAGGGATGGTGAGGTTGCCTTCACTGAGGGCCGTGATGATAATCTTGGTGATGTTAGGACTGTTATTGATGCTGTTATTGGTAGGCTCTTCAATGGTGCCAATCTTCAGAGCATTATTGATGGGAGTGCACAAGTGAAGGCTAGTGATGATGCGTTGGAAGCTTTTAGGCTTCTTGCCATGAGGCTTAGTAGTGGGCAGACTAGGATTGTCTTCAAGCCTGGTACAACAATCGTCCCAGGTAGGCCTAGGAGCATTCTTGGTGTTGAGATTGGGACGTATAGTAAGGGTGGGGTTAAGTATAAGGGTTATGGGGTTAGGATTGATGATTTCCTAAAGTGGCTCTTCCTCGGTGAAGGGCAGTAGGCAAAAGACAATGCGGTAATAGGCATTCCCTCAAAAACCACGGTCAAACGTCTTCTCCCCTTCTCCCACCAGGGGGTGGGTACCCCTGAGTTAGAAAACACCATGAGTGGCACCATTCAACCAACCCAACCCCTCATACTGCCTAACCATAATTCTACTCCAGGGGGTGGGGGGTTCAGGTGGGAGAGTGGGAGAAGACGTTCGCCCGTGAGGACTAGCAGTATTACCAAAGCCCCATAGTAACAGGCTTAGAATTCCCTCAATAATTATACAATCACCGCATGGATTCCCCCACCCGATATTCTCAATTATAAAAGTCGGGTAGGAGAATCCAAAAACCATTAGACGTTTAACAAGTACCGCCAATCCACCATACCCTAATTAACCCACATACGCTAACAAGTTATGGCTAACCTTGAAGGCACAATAGCCTATATCCTCACAAGCCCAGCCACGTGGAGCATCCTAGCCTATAATATTAACCACGCTACAGTCTTCAAGGTAAGGTCGAGTACTCTTGCCAATGCCGTAAGCGCCTTGACTGGTGTTAAGCCTAGGAGTGCCTCGACGGCAATTGGCTACTACCTGAATAATGAAGCCTGGCTCAAAGAACTTGGCCTAAGCCTGATTGAGCATAGGACTGGTGGCGTCCATGGGAATGGGATATATGTTATTCAAGTCGTGAATAGGGAGAAGGCAATCAAGGCTAATGAGAGGTATGCCAGGCTCCTAGGGCTTACAATTCATAACTAGGGCCATTGCCAATTGCCTTCCCATCTGAGGCATCCTCAATGAGCCATAGGAGCCATGCCACAGCCTCATCAATGGGTAGCCTCTTAACAGTAACCCACAATTCTGGGTTATCAGTTGAACATAGGGTATAAGCCCCATTAACCCTATCCAAGATACCGTGAAGGGACATTGCCCTCAATAGCCTTAAAGCCTCCCTAACAACCCCATCACCAAGCACCTTACCCAAGAGGCCTGGCGTAATGTGAATACAGGAGCCTGGGGCACCCTTAATTGCAATCACAATTAACCTAGCCACCATTCGCCTCACGTTCCAAGGCATATTCGACTGCATTGCCCATACCCCCTACGACCACCCTTCATACACTTGAGGACACATGCATTATAGGCACTAATAAGCCTTTCAGCATCCTCAAGACTAACACCAAGCCTCCCAACAATCTTAGTAATACACTCCCTAGTACACTCATGAAGGCAAGTGTAGGTATCACACCTACCACGGCATGATTCCTCACAATTCAAGTACTCCACCAGTAGTTTGTGAGGCACGGTTAGATTGTGATGGTAATGTAATTAGGATTGGGGGTTTTGGCACGGGGGACTGCCCATCATGGCTCAGTATTAATAGCTTGAGGGCCTTCACAGCATCCTCAAGGGGCAGTGCCTTAACCAAGTCCCAAAGAAGCCTAGCGGTGACAGGGTTGAAGTGCCCATCAGTCATTGGGTTAGGCTCACGGCATATTACATAGAACACCTTAGCCTTCCTCCCCATACGCTTATAACGCCTGTGGCTAACAATCCCCATACCCTCAAGCGTGTCTAGAATATGCTTGAACTGGCTGGCCAACATTGGGTGGAATGGCCTGTCAAGCACCTCAAGAAGCCCAGATGGGCTCACGCTAACACAACTGCCCATTGCACCCTTCACGGTGAGGACAATCCCCCGTGCCGCAGTTTCGACAACCTCGGGCCACCCCACACTGGGCTAACCAGCCAGCCCCAGATTAGGCCTAATTAATACCATGAGGGAATGGCACCCATGGAGAGGATTGTAAGGGAGAATGAGGATGCTATTAGAGGTATCGTGAGGAGAACCTTCAACGGTGAGTACCTCGGTTACAATCTCAACCCAATCCCATTCATCCGCATTAGGGTTAAGGATGGGGTGATTGAAGTACCCATAACCAACACTGTCTTCAAACCAATCCTTGAGAAAGCCTACAAGACTCTTGATGATTATGAGAGGAGGAGGCTACTGGCGTATGAGGTGGGTGGCGCCTTCAAGGTTCACCCATTCTACATTCAATTGTTAATCCTTGATGCCATTCAGCTTAGCCAACTCCTCAACATTAGGACTGCTGATGCTCTAGTTAGGGCACTCCTTGAGCATCCACTTAGCCAGGAGAGGGCTGGCATGATTGGTAGGCAGGGTGTAGAGTGGCTTGTGAGGGCTATGATTGAGGTGGGCTTGCTAGCCATGCCCAACTCCTAATTATTATACTATAGTATAATACAGTATGGAGCCCATAAGGGTTGCCCTAAACCTGGCTAGTGGGAGGTTCCCAAACCTTGAGGTAGGCCGAGGAATGGTTCTTGGTAGGGACGTGATGGTGTGTTGCCCAGATGGCATTCACGTGAGGTTCATTGCGAGGGTTCTTGGCAGGGGCATTATTGACGTACCACCCAACACTATAACCTACCTCCCAACACCAGAGGCATTATTCGAAAGCGTCTTGAAACGCAGGCTAGGCTTATACTTCAGTGTATCATACGTGACCATAGGTGAGGGGGAGTGGGCAAAGCACAGTAGTGGTAGTGTCCACGCCCTCGAGAAGATTGCCTTCGAGTTCGAGGGTAAGAGCGTGGATGAACTACCTGAAGCCGCACGTGAGGTTAGGCGCATTATCGATGGGTTGAGTAGTATTGTCAAGGAGCCACTCGTAATCTATAGTGGGCACAAGTCATACTACATTGTACTATGGTTTGAGGAGCCGATAACGAGCCTGAGCCTCAGTGATGTTAGGCTTGACCCAGTTACAGCATATAAGGCTATTGCAATGGGCTTCATGGAGGCTTACAAGCCAATGGAGAAGTACTTTGATAAACAGGTTCTCGAACCCAAGCGCCTCCTGAGGGTACCAGGCTTCTTCAATGAGAGGAACGGTGGTGTTGTTCAGGTTCTTGATACTAGCCTTAAGCCGAGTGATTGGGATAATGGTATTATGGATAGGGCAGTCATCCCCTCAAGGGTTGTTGGTGATTGGGCTGGGGTTGGTTGGGGGTTACTGGCTAGTGAGGCTAGGAGTGTTAGTGTTAAGCCCCAGGCTCGTGGTGAGTGTAGTGTACCGTGGTACATTAATGAGTTGATAAGGTACTTGAAGGAGACTGGGGAGTTGTGCCATGTTGGTAGGATGGCTATTGCCACGTGGCTCCTCTATTGTGGTAAGAGTATTGATGAGATTGTGGATGTCTTCAGGCCTGCGCATGACTTCAAGGAGTCTATTACTAGGTATCAAATTGCCTACATTTACAGGAATTGGATTGCAAGGGGGCGTATGCCGATTAAGTGTAGGACTATTGTTGAAAAATGCCATGAGAAGGTACCTAGCCTTCAGTGTGGTAGGGGTAGTTGGGTTAAGGTAGCATATCTGAGCCTGAGTAGGCTTACTGGCCTTAGCCCTGATAAGGCAAGGAGGCGTGTTATTGAGGTTGCGAGGCGCCTCTCAAGGCGTGATATTGATATTAACGCTCTCATAAGCACATATGGTATTGCTATGGTCAAGGCTCTTGAGGATGCTGGGGCAATTAGGGTTAATGATAATAATAATGTAACCCTCGTGAAGCCCTTCAAGACAAGGCGCATAAGGCATAAGAGGCGTAGGGTTAGGCATTGAAGAGCCTATGCAAAAACCCTCCTCAACTCACGCCTATAGTCAAGTAGGATTATGGGAGCGTATAATAGTACCAGGGCAATGGCAACCTTGAGGGCAATCAACCCAATTCACCAGGGCATGCCCTAGCCCACTCAAGAAGCTTACCCCTAGTTACCCTAACATTGAGGAACTTTAATTCCCATACCACACTCCTCACACCAACATCAACCTCAAGGCACTGGACAATAACCTCGTAGGGCAGTAGCCACCTAGGCTTGGATATTGTAACAGCAATGTACCTGCCAGGCTCAAGGAGCCATGTAGCCAACCCATGCTCCTGCCTAACTGGCACTACCACCTGCCCATTAGGCCTCATTATTATAGTCCTCGTTACTCCCCTGATTGGCCTGTGTAGGGTTACTAATTGAGGCTCCCTCATGAGTTGGTTAGCCTAATAGTGGTAATTAGGATGGGGTTTAGGGGCAGACGCCACGAGTCCACTTCACAAGAGCCTCATAATTGAAGCCCCTCACTGTAAACCTCCTTACTGCAATAACCCTCCTACCATTATTATCAATATTAATACATTTTACACTCACTTTAAAATACTTCCTCAAACTCCTCCTATACAAACGAATCACCACATAACGCCCCGTGCCCAATCTCCACTCCCAGTAACCCTCAATAATGTCCGGCTTTGCCTCCACATTAGTTTTAACAGGCTTAACGGGCTCCCCACTTGGGGTGAACACAAGCGCCACTTTAATCAACCCACTTCTAGCCCACTTGAAAACCCTCCTTACAGTTTGGGCAGTAGCCTCACGGGCCATGTGGCTAATGGGCGTGTGGGTTAATTAGGAGAATGGTTATGATGCACTAATCCTTGATAATTATAGGCGTGACAGCAGATAACTTCGAGATGGGGGGTTTAGGAGGGTGGGCAGATAGCAGTAGCCCACTCCTTGAGGTCATTGGCACCAAACCTCATAACATATAAGACAGTGGTCTTGAGAATCCTTGATTCACCATTGGTAATCTCTATGCATTGAAGAGTGACCTCAAATGGCCTCGCACCATGGCTGACATTTGCTCTATGTGCGCTGATTACAGCATACCTGCCATTGCCCAGTAGCCATATATCCCATCCATGTGCCCCTGAATTACTCCTCTCACTATGGGTGGGCTTGATTATCTTACCATCTGGCGTCAGGACGAACGACCTATCATACCCCCCATACCCCGTGTTCCTATATGGCCTCCTCAAGCGTATGGTTTGGGTATTGGCCTCCTGGGCCATAGTGGAGAAGTGTACTGTGGGTTAATTAGCCCTCCCCAGTGTTATCAAATCCCATTGATTAACCAGCTCCGCCAAGTCATTCTTAACACTGAGGGCGCTAACAACACCCTCAAGTGGGATTACAGTATGCTTGAAGAAGCGCTCATCCCCATACAGCCCCATTCCAGACTTCACAAGGCGTACTAGTTCATCAACCCTCTTAACAATGGAGCCAGGAACAATGAGGATGTACAGCCACATGTGGGTTGATGAGTAAGCACCACAACGCTTCCTAATACCCTCCACAAGCCTATACCTATCATTATAATCGTGGGACATGAAGTTTGGCAGTAGGCTAACCTCACTCCTAACCTGCTCAACATTAATGGTTCTTGATGCCTTAACCTCAACACCAACAGGCACAATATGTGTACACTTCTCATTCGCAATAACGGCGAAAACATCAATGAAGGGCCTCCTGCCCCCAGCATTGTACTCAACCCTCTTATACACTGTCTTATAATCAAGAACCTTATCCAAGCCAGCCTTCCTCAAGTACTGCCTAGCGTAGGCCCAGAATAAGCCCCACTTACCATCAACCTCACTCACAATGATACCATGAAGGAGCCTGCGGTAGTAGGCTAAATCCACAATCCAGCATAGCCAATGCATTAATTAGGCTAATCAACCTAGCCAAAACTGGCTCATGTGGCTGGGGTTAGCGTATTCGACTTGAGGGAACTTGGTGATGGTAAAGTAAGCCTATTCAAAGCATCAATTTGGCTCGTGAGCCTAGGCATTATCAACGGCGTCCACGGGAATAAGGGGAACCGTGCCCTCATACCACTAGCCAGTATCAGAAGGTTCCTCAATGGGGAGCAGGTGAGGATAGACCCAATCGTGGCAAGTGCTATTAGCCAACCGAAGGTGAGTGCCTTCCTACTGGGCAAGTGGCTTAAACTCAGGCGCCTAACATACATAATACTCGAATCCCTCTACAATATTGGCTACATTGAGCGTGATGGCCATGGGAGGTTCATTGTAACAAGGCGTAGCCCACTGTGGGGCATTGCATCAACGGGTAATGTTAATGAACTCTACAAGGCAATATTAATAGCAATCACAAGCTAATTAACCTAAGCCATGATTAATAACACATGCTCCTAAGGGAGGCCCTAAACCTAATCCAGGCAAAACAACGTGAGGGTATGATACCAGTAACTACAATGGATGATATCAACTGCATAAGGGGCTTCCAAAACCTAGTGCCCTTCAAGGACTTAATAACTCTTGACAATCCAATACTGCCAATAGCCTTCTTCACCCGTGAGGATGCAAAGAAGGTTCTAAACTATGATTTCAAAGGCTTCGACTCCCTAGTATTCAACACCACTGAAGATGGCAAGTGCGATGCTGGGGCTACTGCAGTTGGTGAGTTCAAGACATTCCTACACCTCATGAGCATGGATAAGGCTAGGTACAAGGCTAGAAGTATTGTGGCTAGGGCTGAGGATGCACTTGCCTACATAGGCTCAATGGATAATGTACTAGTCATCTTGAGCGATAGCCTACCCTGCATTTGGACTCTCCAAGACCTAATACCCCTCAACGTTATCATCATCAAGGAGCCATTAACAATGGTCACGCTTATTGATAAGGCTAAGGCGCCTGCTAGGGTTAGGCGTATGATTACTGATGGGGACTGGGAACACGCTGTCTTCACAATTACAACTGGGAGTGAGGTGTGCGATGCGAACACCTTCTATGCCACACCACCAAGGACTGAGGCGGCCGTCTTCTTCCTCAAGGACTTCCTAGCCAATAATACGAGTGTTGTAAAGTATAGGGATAGCCTATTCACGTTAATGCCACCCAAGCACTAAGCCAAACCCCCCAATCCATATTTTATCCAAAAGTATAATAGGCTCATTATTCCTTATCATGCCTTGGATGGCTTACCCTCAAGATAGGATATATTAACCTTGAGGATAATATTCTCTTAGGCGCCCCGTTCCCCTCATTTGGCCTCGGGAGTAATCTTCACCCATCAGCTCCCTACGCCGTCGGGACTAAGCCCCCATCCTCGGGGCATCACCAGTCAGTGCCCACGGGGCTGGGTCTTAGGCCACCCACCTTCACAGTGTTCCACTCGGGCAGGTGGTCACTAACCCTAGTGGGGCTGGGTTTATAAACCTTTTGGAAAATATAGGCTTATCTTTTCAAAAGGTTTATTAACTGGTTTCCTAGGGGTTAGTGTATGTCTAAGGTGGTATTCATTAAGGGTTCGGTGGAGGTGTTGAGGAGTGGTGGCAGGGAGTATGTGAGGATTTATGTGTACCTGGATGAGGGTGGTAGGGAGCTCGCCAGGTACGCTGACAGGGGGGTCAAGGGACTTGTGGTGATTGATGATGAGGGCGCATAGGGCACTACTCATTAGGTTACCAAGTGAAGAGTGCAATGTTGATTATATTACTCGGTTGATGGCTCTCACGAACCTAGCCTACCGAGGATACGAGGTTTGGGTTCCAGACCTGCCAAAGGCAATACAGCACCAGCTCTACGGTTCTTTCAAGAACTTCAAGGGGAGTTTAGTATTCGGCACTAAGCCGAGGGGGTGGTTTACTAGGGCTTGGGTTCCATTGAAAACGTTTAGGATTTACCCAGACGGTTCAGTGAAGGGTGATGGGAGTGCACCAGTGGTTCTAGACTTCAGGAGTAGCATTATCAGGATACGCCAGGTTTGTGGGAGTAGGCCTGGCTACATTGTCGAGCTCCCAATGCCCAAGTGGGTCATTGAGAGGGTTAAAGAGGGCGGCGACATTAAGTTTGCGAGGGTTGGCCTCAAGGATAATGAACCCTACCTAGCCCTGGTTGCCGAGCGTGTGGTTGAGCCATACCAATCCAGTGATTATATCCTAGCCGTTGATGTTAATTCCTGGAGGTACGGCATAGCGTGGGGCTTGATAAGGAGCGGTAGGTTAGTGACGTGGAGGACTGAGGGGCCGAACACGTTCTTAATCAACACCCTCTACCATCAAGCAGTGGATAGGGAGAGGGTGGTTGGTAAATTGAGGAGGGTTGGTTACGGGGGCTCCATGAAGGCGAGCAGGATTAGGAAGCAGGCTAAGTCTAGGAGGAGTCGTATTTATAGGATTACGAGGGATAAGGCATACTTCCTGGCGGGTAAGCTTGTCAGGAAGGCATTGAAGTATAAGGCGCTGTTAATCATTGATGATGTAACTGAGGAATCGAGGAAAGAACTACTTGAAGAAAAGCTACCGTCAGATGTAATTAAGTTGCTTATGAGTAACCTGAGGAGGTTTGTTCACCAGCTGGAGGCACTGGCGCAGTGGTATGGTGTACCATACAGGTTCAGAAGGCTGTATAGTACAATATGCCCAGTCTGTGGTTCTAAGTTAGTTCAGGAAGATGATAGGGTAATGGTTTGTACTAATTGCGGGTTTAGGGCTCCTAGGGACATGGTGCCAATGTACTGGGCGTTGAAGGTGTGACTACCTCAGATGGCCCTATTTTAACTATAAGTATCAAAGGCTCATTAACCCCTACCATACCTTGGATGGTTTATACTCAGGAAGAGGTATATTAATCCTGAGTATAATATTCACTGGGTGAATGCGTGTGAGAGTGAGTGGGTTAGTGAGTCGTAAGCACGTGAGGGAGACTGTGAAGTTCAACCTCAATGTGCCCGAGTTAGCTGGAGTATTGGGCGTGAAGCCAAGGGGATACAAGCTAGTTTATAGCATCGAGGATGTGAAGCCAGCTGGCAATGGCCTCTTCACGATTACAATCAAAGTTTGGGATGTTTATGAAATAGCCAGGGGTGAGATGAATGTATCTTGACCGTGAGCTGGCCTCATACATTATACTTGGGCTCATAATTGGACTGGCACTAGGCTACATTATTGGCTTCTACATTCCAATACCAGGCGCAACCCACCTCAAGACCGTGACAACAAC
>Ga0081474_120916_pt1 | contig 15749 bp, 14 predicted proteins | sample OneHunmetagenome_2_FD_70978 | JGI IMG/M metagenome (GOLD analysis project Ga0081474, IMG submission 70978) | Ferrous microbial mat communities from One Hundred Spring Plain, Yellowstone National Park, USA v2 (version 2) | ecosystem: Environmental > Aquatic > Non-marine Saline and Alkaline >... | reverse complement strand
TAAGAACATTTGCAAAGCGTCTGTAATCTCATACTCTCCACGCCAGCTAGGCTTAAGTTGCTCAATAATCCTAAAAATTTCAGAACTTAAAAAATAAATTCCAATCAGTGCATAGTTACTAGGCGGTATCTTTGGTTTCTCAACAAGCTTAACAAGTTTTCCGCTTTTATCAAACTCGGCTACACCGAAACTTTTAGGATCATCGACTTCTTTAAGAAGAACCATTGCATCATAATTATTGTTAATAAATTCTTTAACATACTCTTTAATTCCATTCTGAAGTATATTATCGCCTAAGTAAACTACAAATTTATCATCGCCTACAAAATCTTTACATAAGCCTATTGCATGGGCAATCCCTTTAGGGAAGCCTTGATATACATAAGTTATACGAGCACCGAATTTAGAACCATCACTGTAATGCTCCCGCACCAATTCTGGAAATGTTTCTCCTAAAACAATCGCTACATCTTTAATTCCAGCCGAAATTAAATCCTCAAGAGCATACTGGCTTACAGGCTTATTAGCTATTGGTATAAGTTGCTTTGGACCAGAATATGTTAATGGTCTAAGTCTTGTTCCTGCACCTCCATGAAGAATAATCCCCTTCACAACAATCAAATATTTATAACTTTAAAACTATTTAGCCTTTTAAATATAAGGCTAGAACGATCAAAAATGGCATATATATCATCAGTAACATAAATTTTAATTGGAAAATAAAAATTTTCATTAAGTATTAATATTTAAAGAACGCCTATACAGGCCATTTCTGGTTTTAGCGATCTACAATCTCAAGATTCTTATTAAACCAAAATTTTTAATCTTCATAAAAGTACAAGTGGAGGCCTTCTTTGTAAAGGCATATCTGATATTTCAGGTATTAAGGTTGTTCTTCTATCTAATATATTTGAATATAGAACTGTGTCTGAAAGGTTTATTAGCGTATTTGATAATTTTCTTAGCTTTTATAAAGATACCAAAAGCTTGATAATTTTGTTAAATTGTTCATTTCAATTTTTGATCTAATATTTAACAAAAAGGACACCTATACCATATGCATCTTGATTTCTATCTTTAATTATTTCCAAATGTTCGTATTTTTCCTTTACTTCATTCCAAAATTTATGAACCTCAAACACATATGGGCTTGTCTTAATTCCATATCTTGTATAATGATCAGGGATTATATGATGAAAAGCTATTATTCCGCCTTTTCTCACCAAAGGCGAATACATTTCAAAATCCTTCTTAACTCCTTCATAGCTATGATCATCATCTATAAAAATAAAATCGACCTTATTATCTTTCAATATTGCTTTAATCTTTTTCAGTGTTTCAATACTATGCGAATCTCCTTAAATTAAAAATATTTTCTGCTTTTCTTTTCCAACATATCTAAAAAAATTCTTTTCTCGATAATTGAATAAAGATCCACTGAAATTAATATAGCTTCCTCATGCGCAATATTTGAAAACAAGAATAATATACCGCCTCTCGCTGTTCCGATTTCTAAAATTACTTTGGGTTTAACTTTATCCAAAATTAATAATAAATTCTTTATCTCTTCTCTTATTTGTATAGGCCTAATAAAGTTCGAATCAAACGTAATTTTTAAAATATTGTCAAGCTTCTTTGAGTTCCTTAGGTTTAATTCTATATGAATGATATCCTGTAAAACTAAAATAATTTGTAGAAATCTTTTTATCCAAACAGGCAATTTGGCGTAAAATCTATTATTTGATATTATGCTAATCAGAGAAGTTGTCATTTTATTTCTTTATTTAGTATATATTGAAAAACAATGTATATCGCTCTTAATTAATTACTACCTTTTCTTTATTAACCATCCTTGCATGTACATTGCGTCAAATCCTCCAATAGAGAAGCTCCTGATAGCGTCTTGAGGAGTTTCAATAAAGGGTTCGCCAGCAAGGTTAAAGGAAGTGTTCATAACAAGACCTTCACCCTTCAAATTCTTGAGAGCCTTAATTATATCATACCATGTTCTGTTAGCATCCCTAGTTACAGTCTGAGGTCTTGCAGTTAAATCAACGTGGCAAGTTACTGGGATTCTCTTGAACAATTCCTCGCCTTATAATGGAGCATGAGAATCATACATTCATGAAGATGGGATTCTTAAAGTACTCGTCCATATCTTCTTCCAAAAGTAAAGGAGCCATTGGAATATCGATCATATTTATTTGTTAAACTTTAAGACTTTCTTAGCTTTTTTAATAACTATGTTATAGTCCTAGCTAGAAGGTATAGTTCTTGTTTGTTAACCATTTTAAAAGCAGAGGAACACCAGAAGAGGTATTCGTTTTATAAACTTCAATTAGTTCCGTGCTTTTTCGAAGCCTTCTCTTATAATTTTTAATCATTGCATGTGGGCTTTTGATGAGGTTGTTTAGTTACGTATGCATGTTCAGAACAGACAACTAACGCCAGATCCATTAACACATCTCTCAATAGCATTTGCAATATTAACGTTCAACACAAGATCTAAAGTATTAATCATAGAGATAAAATAATCTCATAAGTATAACTTTTTCTTTTTAGGTGTATGTTGGCAAGATCTTTTATCAATAACGCTAAAGTTGGCTTTAATCATGAAATGTTCACATTCTTGTTAATGATTTTTACTGTTAACATAACTGTATTCTTAGAGTTGAACTTTGGTTTCCAGTCGAGCTGTTTGATCTTTGATATGTCTAAGAGCATTAGTGGTATATCGCCTTTCCATCCTCTATTGTTACTGCCGAATTCAAGTCTTGGGGTAAGGTTTAATTCTTTACAGACGATTTCACAAATTTCTTTTACGCTTATCCAATCTTCAGAACCAAGATTAAAAATTTCGAAATTGCTTACTTTTCTAGAGGTAAAAAGCATTCCATCAATGCAATCGGTAATGTAAAGATAAGATTTCTTTTGGTTTCCGTCACCGAGAATCTCTAGTTTATTGGGGTTCTTTTTTAGTTTTTCAATAAAGTCATAAATGACACCGTGAGTTAATCTTGGACCGATGATATTTGCTAGTCTGAAAATTACTGCATTAAAGTCGAAGGTATGAACATAAGCTGAAATTAAACTTTCACAAGCAAGTTTGGAAGCCCCGTATAAAGAAATTGGTTTGCAGGGATAATCTTCTGGTGTAGGTACTTGTTTAGCCTCACCATAAACAGTTGAAGATGAAGTAAAAATTATTCTATTAATATTATTCTTTCTCATTGCTTCCAGAACTTTGTAAGTGACTAAAATATTTTGTTCAATATCAACTTTTGTATCTTTAAGAGCGGTTCTAGCGTCAGGATTAGCTGCTAAATGCCAGACTTCATCCACATTTCTAAAATATTTCTCAATAAAATTAGTTAGTAAATCTACTTGGTAGAATCTAAATTTTGGATTGTTAAAATTATGTTGAATGAATTCTTTCTTGCCTGTGCTTAAATTATCAAGAACTATAACTTCATTTCCTTCATCAATTAACCTGTCAACTAAATGAGAACCAATGAAGCCTGCGCCACCAGTAATTAAAGTCCTACTCATTACAATATTAGAACTATGATCATTAAATTTCTTAGCGAGCTTTACTTAAAGTTCATCAGAAAAGTTAGGTTCAAAGAGACATAAAATAATATTTATACCACTATTTTATAAGTTTCAATTGAGCTCTCTAAAGGCCTCTACTTTGTAAAAATTTGTTCTAGGTATCTGCATCATTACAAAGACAATTTATAATTCTCCTCTTCTTTATAAAAATTGCATGAAAAGGATTAATTATTATTTTCTCAATATCTTTTCTATGTTTTTGAATACATTTACCGATAGTTTCTGTAAACCTTTGGTAAATCAAATCCATAGTCCTGGAAAGCAGGGATATCTCAAGGAAATAAGTGATTCCATACAAGATAAAAGTCATTGACTACGTACTCAGGTAAATGATTTCCATTTATGAAAAAAATTTAGCTTGAGGAAACTAAATCGCTCTAGAATCTTTTGGAATAGAGATCACGTTATGATATTTGCTCACATTGAACCAATATGCTTCAAACATTGTTTAACCAAGCTTTTGTAAATAATTAGCATAAATGTCTGCCATCACAATTCCTTTGTCACATGCAGTTAAATCCGCCAGATGGTTAAAAATATCGATAGCATAAACCTTTTTCTTAAACCGCAAAGTATACTTAGCTAGTTTTCTTGTTTCTATATCAATGAATGAGCCAATCTCAATAATATCGCCAGGTAGTTCAAATATTCTCTCTTTTATACACACTACAATTAAGTTCTCATAACCAACCAAATCTCCACAAAAGAAATATAAGTACAAGTACCCTATAAGTTTTTTAAGAAAATTTGGCAAAGAAACTTTACTAATTATATAAAATAATTGCTTAAAAATCATGTCTATCCACTAATTTTATCTACTACTTCCAGCCATAGTTTCATTTTTTCTACCTGTAAACTGATGAAGTCTCTATGAACTTTTTCACTAAACCTTTCTATGTTCCTTTCAATCCCATCAGCCATCTCTAAGTAGCAGTCAAAATAGTCTTTACCCTTTAGTTCTAAAGAATCTATAATCTTCCAAAGTACTTCGTTCATTATCATACCCTCGAGCTCTGCCTTTAGGTCTCTAAAAGTACTTCTGGACCTCTTATCATGGTAAACTGGAGGTTTGCCTAAGCATATACGATCTCCTAGGTGATCAGCAATCTTCTTAATGAAGATGCCAGACCATATATCATCAAATCTATCAATACCCATAGCTTTCATGTACAATTGATAGAATGCTGGAACAATTTTTCTTTGGAATGAAGTATTCATACTACAGATTGCAAAATATGTCCCATTATCAACGATAACTTTATCTCTCTTTAAACCAATACTTTTAATACTACATCTACCGTCTAAACCGCCATTGTAGAGAATTGTAAGAGCATCTAAATCTGGATGACCAACCCAAAGACCCATATTAAGTATACATTTCCTATTATTGGTCTTCTTCCAATTATATCTTTCAATTCTTGTCTCAGGCGCATATGGGTGGCCTCTTGGAAACACTATAAAATCATTGTTCAAAACTAAATTTTCAATTGCATTATACCACTTAGAACTAGAACTGACAATGTAACCTCCATCGCTAAGCAGACTATTCAGATGTTCTTCTATTAAACTACTATTGCTTACACGGAAACAATCATCATCAAGTTCAAGAATAACATCAGCTCCTTCTTCATACGCTACTAGAAAACCAAAGCTTGTTTCTGCATGACATTTTTCAGGAATTATCGAAGAGTATTTTTCATAATTGTTTATAAAATGGTGTTTAAACCATTGAGCTCTTTCCCTAGGACCATAAAATTCATAGTTAAAATCCTTTAGTATTTCCTTGTTTTTTTGTCTAATAACCTCATCTCCTTCATCTATTATAACAACTTTAACATTGTCTTTTAATTTAGTCATCTCTACTTTAAAACCATGAATGTTAGATAAAACATTGATAGAGGCAACAACTATATAGATCTTTATGTGCATTCTCTTCTCACTTTATGGGCTTTTTACAAATTGCAAGTAATCCGAAACAGGTGTCGCAATCATCTTCAACAATTATTAAATTTGTAATAGAAATATCATTTATTAATGTAAACCATTTCTCTTTTGCTCTTTTACCATGCTTCATCAAATCTTGACCAAATACTTTTACATCGTCAAAATATTTCTGTAATAAATGCTGAAATTCTGACATAGTTAATTCCTTAAGATGAAAAGGATTATTCTTCATGCTAACCTTAGCATTTGGACAACCGATTATTAATGTTCCTTCAGGTTTTAAAACCCTTCTTAATTCGTGAATGGACTTTTCTTGATCTGTTTCACTTAAATGCTTAAGAACATCAAAAGAAATAATAGCGTCAAAATAATTATCCTTAAATTTCAAATTTCGGACATCCATCTTCCAAAAATGCAGATTATTTGCCTTAAAATACTTTCTCGCAAAATTTATGGCTTGGGAGGAAATATCTACACCAACTATTGCTTTTATATTGCTATTTTTAGCAAGAAAAAAAGTACCGTAACCACTTCCACACCCTGCATCTAATACTATTCCTTTAATTAAAGTAGAGCACCACTCATATCGTTGAATATGAGCTAAAACCACAAAATCATTGGAGTTTTTAGCCTTAATGAGATTCTTAACCACCAAACGTTCTCCAAATCCACTAACCATTGCTGTCTCTGTTATTCCAAGCCTCTTGTCTATATAGCTTAATATGTACAAACTTGCCTTTACCGGATTTTTAAGGCTTTGCAAAAATAAGTCAACTAAGATTTTCTTATTCATAAGTTATTCTCTTTTATTGATCTCATAAATAATTGTTCCACTTTATTTGCTTTTTCATCCCAAGTGAAAAGTTTGGCTGTCCTTAATCCCTCTTTTCTTAAATTTTCTCTTAAACTTTCATCTTTTAACAACCTTAGAATAGCGTTGGCTAATGCTTTAGGATCTTTTAGTGAGACCACTAGTGAGTTTATCTCATTAAAGCAGTAATCCTCAGTTCCATACCTAGTTGTAACCACTGGTGTTCCGCATGCCATGGCTTCAAGAGGGGGAATGGAGAACTCTCATATAACGATGGAACAATGGCTATATCCGATAAAGAGTAAAGCTTTGATAACTCTTCTTTAACGTATTAAATACAAGAACTGATTCTCTCATTAATAATGTAAGATAATAATAATAATAATCAAATGCATACTCTTTTATTTCTATTGGTAATATTATAAAATATCATTAAAATTTGCATAGAATTTATTGAGATTTTCTTAAAAATTATTTCGTACAAAATAATGATTAGCCTATTCTCAATTTATTAGTAAATAGTCAAGCTTACGAAAGTCTTGGTTTTTATTCTCTATCAGAGAATTATATATTTTCTCTTCATGTTGTACAATTCTTTTCCAATCTAATTTTTCAGCAATTCGTTGCATCTTTGAAAGTTTGTCTTGAAATGGCCTTTCATTAAGGGCATGCAAAATGGCATTTGCAAGCGTATGAGGATTCTCTGGATCTATATAGTTTATGATGTCTCCTACCATTTCCTTTAGAGCAGGACTAGCTGTAGCAACAATTGATTTCTTCATGACAAGATATTCTATAATTTTGTTCATAAGATTAGAGCTAGATGTTAAAGTAAGTCTAAAGGGTGCTACGCAAACATCAGCAACCGCAATATATTGAGGAATATTAACATGAGGAACCCATCCAGTGAACATAAAAAAGCGTTTAAATTCATTTCTTTCTATGAATCTTTTCAATTTATTTGCGTACTTTGAACCGTTTCCTACTATAACAAACTTAATATCTTTAATTTCTTTAATAACGAGTGGTGCAGCTTTCAAGAGGACATCAAGTCCATCTAGACGACTTATATCGCCGCTATAAAATACTATTTTCTTATTTTTATCAATTCCAAAACGCAAATTAGCTTCCTCTTTGTTTATTTCAGAATTAAACAATTCATGGTCTACACCATTTGGAAGGACTACGCCTCTCTTCTCTTCTAATCCCCAGTATTTCCAATATTTCCGTTGCGTAGGAGAATCAACTATGAGTACATCACTCTGCGTTACAATTGCTTTTTCCATGTTTTTTACTACGTTTGCCACAATTGATGTAAACGGCAACCCAAATTGCTTATAGAGATCGCTGTAAAAGTCGCTCAAATTTACTACTAGTGGAACTTTACGTTTATTCGCCAATATGGTAGCATAAGCTGGCAAAAATGATATAGGACGAATAACATCAAATTTCTTTTCCTTTAATTCTTTTCTTATCTTCTTAGCCATTGAAAATAATACAAACAACCTGTTCAGAGGATTGTGTGGCGTACTTTTTTGCGTTGTATAACTGAAAATTACATTCTTATAATCCTCCAGCTCTTTTTGAGATTGGGGAAGGTTTTTCGGGCATATCACCGTTACTTCATGTCCCATTTTAGACAGATATTTAGCCAAAGGATCCGCTCTGTAGCTTTTTCGCCTACTTGGTATTGGAAGTTCGCTAACAATTAATATTCTCATAATCTTCAACTATAGTTGATGAAAACTATTATGTTTTTTGGTTGCAATAATATAAAAATGCCCTCCAGAGGGTACATTTTTGAATTTCATATCCAATTCTTCCAGTTTCCACCATAAAGGGGAATTAGCATATTTGATTCGTTGACTAAAAAAGTGCTAGAAATTGAGCTAACGTTTTAAAGATATGTGCAGTGTAGACTACGCGCCTACACTTGAGACTTTTTTGAGTTAAACTTGCTACGAGGTTTTCAGCTTTATAATGGCGTAGATGCCTGACTTTTATGTCGACAAGTTTATACCAAGGCCATATAATAGGGTACATGCGTGAATAACTATTTGGCACTCCAATGAATATTCTTGCTCCTTTCTTTGAAATTCTTGAAATTTCATCTATAACCAGATCATCCTTCAGTATATGCTCTAACACATGATTGCAAACGATTAGCGGAACAGAACAGTTACGTATCGGTATGTGAGTAGCTGATGCAATAATAAAATCAGCTTTGTTATTCATACCCATAACTTTTTTCCATGCTTTATCTACTACTGCATTAGATATATCAAGTCCTATATACGAAATATTTGCTTTCTGTGTGATGCTCACTAGCCATCCGTTGCCACATCCCACATCTAGGAGTATTTCATGTGTCATAGGTTTTAATTCTTTGATAATTAATTTACAAAGACTGACCTGCCAGTTTTCAAGCACAAAATTCTTTTCAGATATACTAAAATTATGAGTTAACACGCACATCTGATAAATATTCACTCACTGAATCGTTTTGGTAGCTTTTATATAAAGTTGGCATAGATTTCAGCCAACAATGCATATATTTCATTCCTTTTGACCTTAGCTTGAGGAACTATAGTATTTTTTAAAATTATGATAAAGGGTAATAGGAGTAAATTTTACCATATACTTCATTATGTAGGAGTCTGGAACCCTTCTTATGAATTGCTGAACTATTAATCGTTTTTTCCATGTCTTCTTCAAATTCTTCAAATTCCATAGAATAGCTTTCAGGATTGCTATGGAATGGTCTGGTTTGCTATTTAGAAGAATTACAGCCCTTACAGTTTCCCAAAAAAGTAAAAGGGGCATATATTTCGCTAAATTCTTTAAGCTATAGTTTTTAATTAATGTCATAATGCGATTTTTAGCATGACTAAAGATTAGACGTGATGACAGCTTATATAAATTAGCAGCTGTTCTAGCATGATAAACTACAGATGTCGGGATAAACACAACTCTGTAACCCCTAAGTCGTACCCTCCAGCACAAATCAAGATCATCAGCGTATACAGGAAAATAATCAGCATCAAATAATGAATTATTAAGTGAGACTTGATTACACACTAGACGCCTAATAATGAGCGCAGCACCATCTGCATAGAAAACATCTTCTACACGGTTATACTGTCCTTTATCTTCTTCATTACTACGGGGATGCCCATAACCGAGGAAATCTATATATTGTCCTGCACTATCAATTAATCTCTGATTATACAATTGAATTATTTTGCATTGAGCGGCACCTATCGTGCTATCAAACAGAAAGACTTTAACCATTTCTTTAAGCCAACTTCGATTCACTTCCGTATCGTTATCTAGAAATACAAGTAAATCTCCTTTAGCATTTCTTGCACCTATATTACGAGACTCAGGAGATCCTAAATTCTCAGCAATTCTAATGATTCTCAAACGGGCATCAAAACTAAATGATCCCTTGACTAATTCGTAACTATCGTCTATTGAGGCGTTGTCAACAAATATAACTTCAAAATTGGGATAATCACTATTTAAAACGGAGTTTAAACATCGCTTTATGAATTTTATCCCATTATAATTTACAATAATAATTGAAATCAAGGGGTCCTCTTCAAGGCTATCCTTCGTCTGATTTTCACGCAAGTCCGTGGTATGCATCTAAAAAACGTTATATGTGTAAATTTAAGATTTTACAAGTGTCAATCTAATGAATCTGCACATGTGCTTAAATGGTGTTCTAGAAACCAAAAATTTTTCCAAGTCCCAAAGAGCAAATAGAAATCGGTTTGGTAATAGCTTAGAAATTGCTGGGAACATAGTACTAGCGTAACCAAGTATGAATATGAAAACCCAAAGCCGTTCTTCTTGTATTGCTCGAAAACCGACTTTTAAAAAAAAGGATTTATACCAATTAGCAGTTCTGAGAAAAATTTGCGGATTGAAATATTTTTCTGGAATACGTTTTAATAAATTATTAGGAAAAATTTCAGTCAATTTTGATACCAGAAAACCAATAGGGTTATTCAAAACAACTTCTTCAATGAAAACCAGTCCATTCTTTTTTATAACCCTTGCAATTTCATTTATTACTCTTATTCTTTTTATGTGGTGCAAAACACCTATTATTATAATTAAACCACACGATTCGTCGTGAAGAGGAAGGAAGGAAGCATCAGCTACAATTAGATCAGGAAATATGGATCTCAATTTTTTAGCCCGTTCTTTGAGAAGATTAAGAGACTTTAATGATATATCAATGCCAACAAGTTGATTTGAGTGCCCTGCTTGAGCTACTTTGAGTAAGTAATCTCCTTCGCCACAGCCCAAGTCAATGATAACATCATAAGACCGCTCAGATATTAATCGTAGAAGCGGAAGTTCGGCATTCTCAGTTAATAAATGGTAGAGAATAAAGAATTTAATATTTCCCATATTTTTTTCGTGTAGATATGTTTAATTTAAAATAAACGATACCTAAAAGTAGTAGGGTAGCTATAGTTACGTATGCCCCTATATTCATATATACTTGTGGTCTATATTCAATACTCACACTAAACTGGCCTGTTTTATTTATTAAGAAAGCATTAAGAAGCGGTAGTATGGATTCAGCTGTGAAATTACTTAACATTATTGTAAGCCCCATATTTTCAGGTCGAATATAACCTATTTGAATACGATCAATTTTCGATAGATCAACGTAGTTTTGAAGCATATGAAGAGGAACTTCTACTTCGTACCATTGACTAGCATTAGCAAGTGAAAAGTACCATCTGCCAAAATTCCCATTTGTATCGAAAAAGTCTATGACAAAACTCCAGCCAGGAACAAAGTTACTAACTTTAATCCAAAAGTTTAATATTGTGTAATTTGACAAGTCTATTAATCCAGGGGGATTATAGGTAATCCATAGCCATCCTTTAGCTGGAGTAAAGCTTGCTTTTAATGAGCAACCTCCATTTCCGCTGTCTGTTGAAAGAGACATGTAACCCTGACCTCCTGCAGCACTCGCGTTAAAATATGATATTGATTCGCAATCGGCAATTGTAACGCTTGGCGAACTCATCTTAATATTTGTCAACTGCTTATCGCCTATGAAAGCTTCCCAGTTTTTGTCATATGGTTCTGCAAAAATTAAAATAAAAGGATTATTGGTTTTTACATTGACAATCCATTTAGTTGGATTAACCTCTACATAGTTTAGGATAACGTTCTGATTTAGGGATCTTATAAATGGCTGGAATAGTTTATTTTCAAAAATCCATATGGAACCTTCTTGGAAAACGAGCTTCAGATCATTTTGATTCAAAAGATTATTTAAGATTTCAGGACTAGAAAGTGTGGTGTTAGATTGGTAAATAATATACTTAATACTCATAAAACCCAAGATTCTTAGCAGTGACTCATTAGGTTTATCAATGTTATAGAATGTAAGAATATCATGAAAACTATCATAAGCATCTGTGCCTACAGCTATTCGATCCATAAGCAAAGGAACTGTTGATATGTACCAAGATGCAGGATTAGCATAAGGTAAAGAATTTAATTGCCCATAAAATGGAAGCCAGAGAGTTCTGAATTCGCTGTGATCAGAGTTTAGAAACTTGTTAGCTAGTATGTAATCTTCTGGTAGAGGTGACGGATTAAAAATCCCCATATAATTTCCACTAACAAGTAATGGATTTGCTACAAATAAAACGTCAAGACAAATTAGGAATATGGCGACGATCATCTTAGCATCTGGAATTGTTAATATGTGCCTATTTATGTGGATCGTGGTGCTTTTATTAATTTCATTATTCTTTCGGTATTCTATCTTATCAAAAATTTGTGCTAATAAGAATCCTAATAAAAGAGCAAATGCTAGTGATGTATAAAATGTGAAAAGATAGGGGAACTTAAACAAACCCCACATGTAAGGAACATTGTTAAGAAACCATAGATATAGTGAATTGGGAGTAGAAGGCATTCGCCAAATAAACGATAATAATGGCGATACAACTATTAGAAGAGACAATATGATTACGAAGTCCTGACCTAACCCTTTTGAAAATTTATTTTTCTTCGATGTAATAATTAACATTGAAAGGTACGCAAGCAATGCTATAGATGTAAAAGATATGATCCAAATAAACCCTGTTTCTGGAGGTTGCGATGAGGCAGTAAGCGCATTGAAAGGTGAAAGACTGAATAACCTCAAATATTGAGGATTAGGGGGTCTTCCCTGTACAATTTGAGGTCCATAAGCATCGTTAATTCCAGATGCTAAATATGGCAAGACGGCATAGGCATTTACGAATAAAGGTATAGCTATCGATGTAAATACTAGCAGAAGGGCACGTGTAAGGTATTCTCGAAAACCTTTGCGAATATGAAGAATAAGCTCAATTAGTGCAATATATGCGATTAAAAGTAGACTATAGAATATGCCAAAAATTGCATCAGGAAATAACAGAATTGACATCACTAGAGACAATACGATAGCTTTCTGCAAAGCCTTTTCAAATGTCTTTTCCCTAAAGATTTTTACAGCCAAATAGAGGAGAGCTGGTAAAGACGCATAAGTTAAATAGAGATCTATTCTACCGCTATATAAGTAGAAGGGATTAAGCGTATAAACTATTGATGCTACCAATGAGCCAAAAATTACCGCTCTTTGTTTTTTGCATAGAGGTTCTAAGAACTTAAACATTGTTATCCACATAACAAAAGATGGAAGGAAAAACATCAAGAATAAGATTATTCTTTCTAAGAATTCTCGAGGAAAGAGCACTATTATTGGACCAAAAAGTGATAATCTTGAGAGTAATTCAACATTTGAGTTGGAGACTAATGGATTCCAGCTATAAAACCAAGCTTGTATGAGTGTGTGTTTATCTTGTGGGAAAGACCAATCATAAGCCGCAATTATTCCAGAGGAAAATAAAGAATTCCTGAAAATAACGAATGATAGAAAAACAGAGAAAATTAATCCAAAAAATAGGTATTTCTCTTTTTTAAAATTAACAAGCAACTTATTCATCAATACTAGGTATGATCTGCGTATACTCATAATACGATTATTATCTTGAAGATATTAGTTAGAGTGAGGCAAAACAAAAGTATCAGGTTGAAACAATATCTGTTATTCCTCCATCCAGAATTGCAATATGTAGTTTCCTTACTATTCATGTTTTACTTAGCATACAACACATTATATGAAGGTTTCATTAAACTGGATAGTATTCGCAAATACTTTTCAGATAAGCTAGTAGTCAAATCACAGATAAATAGGAAAAGCGATATATATATATTCCATAAAATTACCATAGGATTTTCTGGGAGAAAGCGACAAGTAACGGGATAAGCATGAAGCTGCTTGAATTTCTTCAACTTCAAGTCTGCCCTATTAACGAGGAATTTTAATTGGCCAAGGGTAAAATGTTGATGACCAAATTTGGTGTATAATAGCTCTATAAGATTGCATCTGTTTGCTTCTACGATGATGATGATGTTATTAGACACCCTTTTGATTTCCTTGAGGACCTTAATCGGCTTGTCCACATGGTGCAACAAGTCTTTGGAAAATACAAGGTCGAATGTTGCATTTTTTAATGGCAAGTACTTGGCATCGGCTACTATATACTCTGTCCGCTCATGTACCGATTCTTGTTTAGCTTTTGCTATTTCTTCTATGGATATATCTACCCCTATTAGCAAATTGCAATGAGCAAAACGTTGCAATATACGATTGGAGAAGAATCCTTCACCGCATCCAACATCAAGTATTGTAAGAAATTCGTCCAATTCGTCAGATTCGCTTTCGAATATTTCATCGATCAACAATTTGCGGTTATACTCTACCCAAGTACTTCCAATACCGCGTATAAATTTTATAATATTAGAATGAATGGACATTGCGACTTTTTCATTATTTCATCGTTTATAGGCAATCATACTTTGGTATAGCATGCACGTCTGCATACTTACATTGTTCCAAGAATTCACTTCACAAATTTTTTTAAAATGTAACAGCATTTTATGTCTTAGATTAGAATTATTAAACATTAATTCCAGCTTTTTAGCGAGATCCTCGGCGGATCTTCTCTTAAATAGAGCTTCTTCAAAAGGAATCAGCTCCTTCATTGAAGGAATGTTTGAGGTAATGATAGGTTTTCCATAACTTATAGAAAGTGCAAGCGGTCCACTATTTGACATTGCTATTGTATAGGGAAAGACTATTATGTCTGCGGCTGAAAGATACAGCATCAATTCTTCATCAGGGATAAAGCCTGTAAATATGCATTTTTCAGGTAATAGTAAATGTGCCATCTGCTTAAGTCTGACTAAATATTCTTTATAATTGGGATTTAGACGAAGTCTAGGATGCTCTCCCCCACCTATGATGAGTGCCCAATCTTGATATTTTTTAGTTAGCTGTCCAAATGCCTCAATGAGTGTTTCAATTCCTTTGTACCCTGTTATATAGCCAAAGAATAGAATCACAACCTTATTTTCTAATCCCAGTCTTCTTTTTGCTTCATCCTGAGGGATCATAGTTTTTATTTCTTCGATACCATGGGGAATGATATGAATTTTCTTTTTCGGGCATTTGTAATCGTTATACAAAACTTCTGCAAAAAACTTTCCATGAACGATGAGCGCATCTGAGAAAAACATGATCATTTTGGTGATTAGTATTAGGGAGAATTTTAATAAAAAGAGAGGCCCACTAAGCCAGTTCTCCTTTTTAAATCTTTCATTTAGCTCAAATAAAGGGATTACACCGTGCATTGTTATGACTACAGGCTTACCCAACAAACGTACTAAGAAAAGCAAAACTGGAAAGAAAAAAGCTGAAAATACACCACCGTATAAGAAAAATTCGTGTTGAACGTGAAGTATATTTGCATCTTGATTAGCAACCATTGCTTTAAAGATTTGAAAGGGATATAGTATCCCTTTATCCCAAACAGGATAAACACCTTCACAGCTTTGCTTCAGTTTCTCATTCTTTGATCTATTCGAGAAAATGATGACGTTAACTCCGTGTCCTTTTAGAGCTTGTACTAAGTTCCTTGTATAAGAAGAAACACCTCCTTCCGAAGTTGAATATGTTGAAATCATGCAAACCTTCATTTGTTGCCTATTTTAAATTGAGTACTTATGTAGAATTATCTTCTAACGGGCGATGAAGAAAGTATCACTGATTAACTTGCCGCCTAGCTTTAATAAAGCATCATAAATTATGTATTAAGATTTTACAAGAGTCTATACGTTTTTTGTCTCTAACATCAGTTAAACCATAGTATCTTGAATTTTTCCATTTTAGATTTTTAGTAATAGTTTATACTGCGGGTTTTCTTTTTCTATATTTTTTTGGTACCATCTTATTATTCTAAGCCTGTATACTATT
>Ga0081474_119847_pt1 | contig 15974 bp, 11 predicted proteins | sample OneHunmetagenome_2_FD_70978 | JGI IMG/M metagenome (GOLD analysis project Ga0081474, IMG submission 70978) | Ferrous microbial mat communities from One Hundred Spring Plain, Yellowstone National Park, USA v2 (version 2) | ecosystem: Environmental > Aquatic > Non-marine Saline and Alkaline >... | reverse complement strand
CCTTCAACGTGGGTAACATACCCACACTTGTGACTGGTGCTTTCAGGGAACGTCCCCAATCTTTTTAATCTTATTCATATTTATAGTTAACTCCCCGCCCTTACGGACGGGGTCTCTAGTGGTGAAAGATGAACTGGTTATCCTCACCGATCATGGACCTTGGTACCGTGATTCTGTGGCCCTAAAAGGATTTCAAAAACACATGTAACCCTTAGATTAGTTTATTAGGATTTTGATTATCCAATGGATAAACTCCTACAACAAGAAAACGCTCTTCGCACCCATCACAGACTTCCTAGAGCTATGCACTGGTACATTAATATGTATAAGGATCGTCTGGAAAGTATTCTAAATCCTCAACAATTAAGTGATCATAAAAACCACCAATCCAAACATTTTTGATGTTGCAATTTCATTTAACCCAAAACACGCAATCACAAAGCTTTTACAAGCCTCATAAAGCCCAGCGTTTTGCGCCTCAAACGTTTAAAAGTGTTTTCAAGCAAAAATAGTGCCAAAAATTACAGGATTAAACGCGTTTTCGTAAATTTTGGTTTTAGGAAAGTTGGTGAATTCTGGCGCTTTAAGAAGCCACCCTCACATTTTGTAGCACCTTTTTCGTTTGGGTGTAAAAGCGAATCGAGCGTTGTGTGCTCACACACTACAGCTGGCGGGAAGTGCCGTGTTTCTTAAGACACAAAAACATGGGTGAAGACGAACGCCTTTCGTTTCTGGAAGAAAGCTTCCCTGACCAAAGGGTGTAGCGCGTTTGTAAGAGTTTTCCCTTTTGTTACCAAAACTTCACAAGACCACAAACTGATGGCGAAACGCTTGACTCTTTTCAAGTGACTCACACACCTTGGCTAACACTAGAAAGTGTGCGCTTTTAACACAAAAGCACAAACATTTTTCTAGAGACTTAGAATCCAACGGAATAAAGAAGCCGATCCAAGGTTTTCTTTGTCGCCGCTAAGCCACAAGCTTTTGAAATAAAAACGTGATACTTGGGTACAGCGAACCGATTTACAACGCTTTCTGAAAAGCTCAAGCGCTTTTTGGAGTCGCTTTTGCTTCTTCCAAAGCCATTAAATGCCCTGAAAACGCCAAGCTCCAAACCATAACAGGGTATACTATCATTCTTTCCATCCCTCCAATTCCTAGCCCTAAGTAAAGCCTTGCCATGAACAGAACAAGAGATGCGAGCGTAGCGACTCCTGCAACAATCGAAAAGTACTTGAGCGGACTCTTTTGCACACCGTAGCTTACGAGTGCTAGCAAACCGATCGAAACAAAGGTGAGAAGAGAAAAGATTCCGTGTGGCGTACCGGTTGCTTCTGTAAAAGTGCCAATGCCAATACATCCTATCGCAGAAAGTAGCGTGAACACAGGGACTACTATCGAAACTTTGCTACGCAAAAGAAAATACGTCGCAATAATTAGGAAAACCCCCAAGAATATGATCGAGCCGTTGAATACGCTCGAAGTTGGTTGAACAAAAACGCAACCGTTTAGCGGAGCAGGAGGTCTGTGGCAAATCGCGCCAAGGTCGCTTATGTAGTTATTGGACACGCTGTAGTTTGGAAAAAGCGCCTCTGCCACGATGAGCAAAACCGCAAACTGCGCAACGCCCACAAAAATGAACGCACCCGCCTTTCTAAGCTCAGAGTAAACCAGTTGTTTTGTGGTCATAATTTGGGTTCAGGTATCGCGATATAAATTTTTGGGTGTAGAAGGAATCTGTCCAGATAAGAGTTCATTCGTGTCACCTCCATGTACTGGTGCGCAAACTTCAAGTCGAGGATTTAAAGAGCTTTGGGTGCTGTTGTAAAACACGTTCCTTAAGATGCCCAAAACCTCGATAGAACTTCCTAAAGGTGCGCGTGGTTTTGAATGTGGCTCTTCTCACCTTCGCTACCACGCTACGCAGTGTATGAGAGCAACGGTCACCCAAATCTCAACCTTCAAAGTGCGTTTTGCGTTGTGTGAAACCCCAAATCGATTTTCTTGCCTTTGCGTCAGCCACAATCCACATGTACGGTGTACCACTGCACAACCGTTTCGTAACCGCGATGATTATTCACAAGTAGTGAAAACAGCTTCAAGTTCACTTTTCAACGACTTTGAGACTCAAAGCGAACAAAAGAAGAGCTTTGAGTCTAAAAAAGTTGAGAGCGTAGCTTAAGCTAGAACTTTACAAATTTGAATTAAGTGAATTCGTGGTGAGCGCCACGATGACCAAATTCCGTGGTGTCCACCACTTAAGGCTTATCTAGACAGGTCGTAAAAGGAATAGTGTCCAGATAAGTGTATAGGTGTGGTGGCTAAACGCGGAAAGTTGTTATCGTATGTTTTTGTGAGCGTGTGAGTGTTCGATTTGTTCAAAGCGCTCAAGACAGGTGAAATTATCCAGACACACGTGATCCCATTCGCAAAAAAAGCGTCACGCTTTTTTGAGCGCACGAAAATCGGCGCAGAGGGCGAAATGAACACAAAAAGAACGCGTTATCCAGACACCATCGGGGTAGATTCAGCATAAACTGTGATGCGTAACTGTTAGTGTTTTTATACATAAAAGCCACGAGACATTCCTCATGATTCTATTGACAGCGAATTTTGGTCTTGATTTTGTAAAAGTTTCAAAAATTTCATGTCTAAAAATACTTTAGAGCTATTTCGTGTTAAGATCTACAGAGTGAAGATTGGTAAAGTCATTAGATTAAATATGTGGATATTATTTACAGAATTGTTCATATCCATTAATTGCTTCTTGCGCTGTTTTAAAAACAGCGATTCCGACTGGAACACCGCATAAACTGTGACTTGTAGTAACACCTCTTTTATCTCCTATGCTACAACCATTTCTCAAAGTCCCTTTAACATGAAGCTTGAATTCTTCTTTTTTATCTAATGTAGCTAAGCGCAATATTTATCAAACTCCTCATCTTTCTTTGAAGCTTTTCACGAGCCCATATACTTCCCCATATTCTGTTACCAAAGCAAATCTTTCGTGAATTCGTTCATATTTTTCAATGCCTCATTAACATAGTGTTCTCCTAACACTTCTTTTCTTATTTTTAGACCTTTATGAATCTTTCATCATCAACTTTCATATTATAGACAAACTTAAGCAGGGTAAAAGTTTTAAAAAATTAAGACACGACACGTGCAGATTGATAACTGAGCTTTTTATCGAGTGTTTTTTAAATTGAAACCCCTATTTTTTTCAATGCGTTCTTTATTTCTGTCACATCATTCTCTGGAATTGGTTGAAAAGGCGGATAAGGATCTCCTAAGTCTAAACCCATATATTTCATAGCTAGTTTCATGAGTGGTGCCAAACCATGCTTTATCCACATTCCAGGAAAAACATAGAATTTTTGTTGGTATTCAACTGCCATCTTTACATTATTTTGCTTAAAGTGATCTATTATCTTTCTTCCTATTACTGCGGCTGGGGGAGGCATTGTGCCCCCAGCACCTCCCAAAAGTAATGTTGGAAGTAAAACTTCCATCGTTGTAAAGTAGCGCGCATATCCTTCTTTTTCAATTTCTTGTATCATTATACCTATTCTCCGCATGTCCCTTGAGCTTTCTTTTATATAGTCTACCCCCTCTAATTTTGCAATATCAATCATTGTATCAAGTGAAAGTTCTGCACCTGGCCCTGGGTTATGGTATAATACTATTGGCAATCTAACTTTTTCTGTTATCCTTTTAAAATAATTTACTAATTCATTTTTAGTTGGGATGCCACCATACGGTCTTAGTGGTGCTATAACTTGTACGGCTTCAGCACCAAGCTTTTCAGCCAAAGTAGATAGTTCGACAACTTTTTCGATTGATGGATGAGAAACTCCGATTACTGTTTTACATCGATCGCCAACGTATTCAACCGTTTTGTTGATAAGTTCTATGCGTTCACTGTGTGACAAATATTGGTATTCCTGCGTTTCGACTCCTGCAACTGTGATCGCTTCTGGTTTGCATTCTGCTATTATGTAATCAATCTCTTTTTGTAGCAAGCTATAATCTACTTTAAGAAGTTGATTAAAAGGTGTAAGAGGAGGTACAATCAACCCAGGGGTCTTTATCGCCACAGTTTCGTATGACCCTAATCATTTTTAAGCGTTTTGCAAAAATCTGGAACGCGTTGGTGAGCGTATCATGTGCGAAAGTTTCTGAATACTATTCAACATTTTTCGCAATCTTTTTATCTTTCTTTAGTTGGTGGAACATATCATGTTAAGCATTTACCGCATTTCTTTGGAAGAAGCGAACAAAATTATAGAAGAAGCAATAAAAAAATCCAAAGAGATAGGCGTACCAATGTGTATAGCTGTTGCAGACGAATCGGGAAATCTCGTCGCCTTTAGTCGGATGGACAATGCGAAAATTACTAGTATAGATATAGCTATTAATAAAGCATTTACAGCCGCAGCGGCCAAACGCTCAACACGAGATTATAATGAAATAGCAGTTCCAGGGAAATCCACGTTTGGTATAAACACAACAAACAACTGCCGTTTTACAATCATTCCTGGTGGTCTACCCATAATCTTCGAAAACCAAGTTATTGGGGGAATAGGAGTAAGTGGTGGTACTGCCGAACAAGATGAGGTGGTGGCGTCTTTCGCGTTGGAAAGATTTAATAAATTGTTAATGCAAGAGACAAAACATGGAGAGTAGTCACGTGATAAATGTTAATGTTAACGGACAAGACTATAAAGTGACAGTAGAATCTAGATTACTGCTGGTTGAGCTATTACGCAGGGTTTTGGGTTTAACTGGCACTCACATCGGTTGCGATACGAGTAACTGTGGGGCGTGTACTGTTATTCTTGATGGGATGGCTGTTAAATCTTGCACACTTTTTGCTGTGCAGGCCGACGGAAGGAAAATTACAACCATTGAAGGTTTAAGCTCTGGAGGTAAACTGCACCCACTTCAGCAAGCGTTCCATGAAAAGGGTGCGCTTCAATGTGGTTATTGCACTCCAGGAATGATCATGAACGCTTACGCTTTGCTCTTAAGCAACCCACATCCGACAAGGGAAGAAATTAGAAGAGCCATTTCTGGAAACCTTTGTCGTTGCACGGGTTATTGGCCAATAATAGAAGCTATTGAGTATGCGTCTAAATTGTTAAATGGTGTATCCTAATGGTAACTCAACAGATACAAACGAAAAAGATTGTGATGGTCGGAAAGGCAGTTCTACGAAAAGAAGACGAAGAAGTTTTATTAGGACGCGCGACTTATACTTCCGATATCTCTTTTCCTGATATATTATACGTTGGAATCCTTAGAAGTCCTGTTGCACACGCAAAAATAATCAAAGTCGACCTTTCTAAAGCGCTCAAAATTCCAGGAGTGGTGTTCGCAATTAGTGGTCAAGATTTGTTGAAATTAAATTTTGTCAAACCGTTGGCCCCCTTCCCCTTTCAAAGTCATAACCCATTTCAGAAGAGTAATCCGGCAATAAAATTCTTTAACCATTACTGTTTGGCAATAGACAAGGTTAGATTTGAAGGCGAACCGATAGCGGCTGTAGCAGCCATATCTCCAGAGATAGCAGAGGATGCGTTAGAAGAAATCGATGCTGAATTTGAACCTTTGCAACCCGTAACCGATGTCCAAAAAGCCATTGAGCCAAATGCCACTCTTCTTTACGAAGAGTGGGGGGACAACATAGCATTACGCTTTCGTGTATCAGGAGGCGATGTAGAGAAAGCCTTCAAAGAAGCAGATATTATAATCGAAGATGAAATTAGAATGAGTAGATCCACTGGGACACCACTAGAAACACGTTCGGTTATTGCGAAATACGACAGCAAATCTAAAACGTTGACTTTGTGGGATTCAACGCAGATTCCACACAACGTAGCTAATTTGATAAAAAAGACACTAAAAATTGAAGGACTAAAAGTTAGAGTGATTCAACCAAGAGTAGGAGGAGGTTTTGGACAAAAATGGGGATTTTATCCTGAAGAAGTTTTAATTCCTCTCATTTCTATTTTAACAGAAAAACCAGCTAAATGGGTTGAAAATAGGACTGAGCACATGCATTCGACATCTCATGCAAGAGAACAGATTCACAAAATACGTGTGGGTGTTAAAAAAGATGGCACTATTCTTGGTTTAGAAGACACAATATTAGCAGATATAGGAGTTGCTTATCCTTATGGTGGGCTTGCGTCAATTGTGACCACTGCATATTTCGTTCCAGGAGCTTATAAGATCCAAAATTATAAAGCAGAGGTTTTAGGAATAGTGACCAATAAAACACCATTCGGAGCGCACAGAGGATTTGGAAAAGCAGAGGCTGCTTTTGTAATAGAAAGGCTCATCGACATTATAGCTACTCGTCTTTCCATGGACCCAAATGAGCTAAGAATCAAGAACTTTATCAGGCCAGAGGATTTTCCTTATAGATCTGTAACTGGTCCGCGCTATGACAGTGGAAATTATAAGACCGCTTTAGGGCGTGCAATGGAACTTGGAAAGTACCAATTATGGAGAAGAAAGCAAGCTGAGTTGCGTTCACAGGGTAGATACATAGGAATAGGCACCGCTTTGGTGATTGAACCATCGAGTTCAACAAGAATGGGTTCTTACAACGCAGGTTACTACAGTGTGCGTATACGTATTGATCCAGACGCCACTGTTAACGTATTTTTAAGCGGAGGCGAAGAGGGGCAAGGTCATAAAACATCAGTGTCCCAAATAGTTTCTGAAGAACTACAAATACCGTTTGAAAACATAAATGTGTTCGAAGGGGACAGTTTGTTATGCCCAATAGGTTCTGGATCTTATTCTAGCCGCTTTTCAGTAGTGGGAGCGTCGGCGGTGATTATGGCGTGTAGAATTCTTAAGGAAAAGATTTTGGAAATAGCCTCAAACATTTTAAAACAAGAAAAAGACGAACTAGAGCTCGTAGATGGGAAAGTGATATCACAGAAAAACGGTTCCTTTATAACCATTGAAGAAATAGCCAAAACTGCTTACCATGAAATCTATAAACTACCCAATAATTTTGAACCAGGTTTGGAAATTCTTTATCATTATATAGATCCGAACATCGATTTTTACACCGATGATTTTGGACGTGTTGGCATGTTTAGTAGTTTTCCATATGATGCAGAAATGGCGGTCGTGGAAGTAGATCCTGATACAGGTTTTATAAAAATTTTAGAGTTTGTCTCAGTGCACGATTGCGGAAAAATGATTAATCCACTGATCGTTGAAAGACAACATCTTGGTGCATTAGCCCATGGCTTTGGTACAGCGTTATACGAAGAACTTGTATATAATTCGGACGGCCAATTACTTAATAGCAATTTTATGAATTACTTAGTGCCAACGTCTCAAGAAATTCCTTTTGTCACGATGGATCACATTGTGACTCCTAATCCGTTTACTCCGGGAGGGTTTAAAGGAACTGGCGAAACTGGTGCGGTTGGTCCGCCAGCATCGCTTGCCAATGCGGTTGAAGACGCTTTGCAACCACTAGGTATAAAAATAAGGAAAGTGCCGCTAAGCCCTGTTTATATCCGACAGTTGATAAGGGAAGCTAAAACAAAAACGTGACTCTACACCTGAGCGATAAAATTTTGGTCAATTTCAGTAAATGGAATGAAAGTTGCGTACATCACGTTGAATACACCAGAAGTGGGCAATCTTTTGAACAATGTTAACAAGTTTGGTAAACTGTTTTCTCGCTTAAAACGAGATAAAGAGCTAGGAATTGTGGTATTGGAAGGCAATGGAAAGGATTTCTGTCTAGGAAGAGTTCAGAAAAAGGACCATAAGATTTTAGACAAAGTATAACCGATAGTTAAACTAAACACGCTATATTCAAGTCTACCTTGCATCACCATATGTGTAGTGCAAGGACGTGCGCTGGGTTTAGGCTTGGATTAGTCTTGCTCTCTGATTTTGCGCTAGTGGCGTAAAATTCGAAATTCTTCCCAGAAATGCAAAAAATCTTCCGTCCGCAATTGTGCTTTCGTAATAAGAAAATTCTTTCCTCTAAAAGCACTTGAGTTCTTTTAACAAAAGAAATCGATGGTTTATCTCTTTTAAAAATGGGTTTGGTGAATGAAATGACAACTGGAAGAGAGCTTAGATCGCTTATTGATAAGCGGGTTTCTGGCTTAGCGAGTAGAAAGCTCAATTCTTTTTATGCAAACTATTTCTTAAGAAAACAGAAGACTTGACGATTAAAGAATTGTATAAATCGGCAATTAAAACACTAATACGCCGGTATACGTCAATAGTTAGTAAAGAGCAGAAAATATAACACCATTTATGAAGAGTGGTTTTCCATTAAACATTCAACCACTTCGTTCCAAAGCATACGATCCGCTGTCGCCGTCAAATGATAAATGCACTCGTCACTCGACCTATGAGTGCAACACAGCTCGCAAAAGAACGCGCAAGAAACAAACGTTATCCTTTTGATCATTTCTGCTTTCGAAGCGACTTTTGGTCGCTAGTCATGAGATTAAAACACAATCGATGTTCTTGAGGGAAACCATCATTGGAAAGGGGATAAAGCTTTGTTTTAACCTCCCCAAACGTGAGGCTCAGAAAGTTGTAAGGGCCTAGCGCGCTAGAATACGTTGGCGCGCTATAACACGTCATGTCAGGTGATAAAAAGAGCCATAAACATACAAATAATCACGTATCCACTGCTTTTAACTGGCTTGTCTCTTTAGCAAACAGTGTTCCGAGTAATGAAAGTACACTTACAATAATTAGCATTTCTGCCACATATGGCCAGGCCTTTAAGAATCCACCTGCTATCACTGCAAAAATTTGCGGTAGAATAACGGGAATACTACCCAAAACTGCACCTATTTGGTAGGACAAACCAGCACCAGAGTATCTAAATTTAGTTTGAAAATGTTCTCCAAAACGTCTCGGAAGAACACCAAACCCCAAAAACGCAAATCCCAATAGAAACACTTGTGCAACCACAATTAGTGGTTGGCTTCTTGTATTAAGAAGCAAGAAATACGGAAATGAAAATAATATCGTCAATATTATTGAAATAATCATAATCCCTTTTTTGCTCCAAAGATCTGAAATAACACCACCAATCACAGTAAAAACCGCTGTGGTTATACCCGCTATAACCACTGAAAATGACACAAATATTGGATTAAGTTTTGATGCTATTAAATAAGGAACGCTGTAAGCTATAACCACACCAGATGTTGCGGCTATTATATAAGCCCAAGATAAACCCTGTAGCATTATCAGCTTCCATTCTGCTTTAAAGACTTTTGTAGCAGGTGATCTATCTATTTCGCCCTTATTTTTTTGCATTATGAAAAGGGGACTTTCGGAAAGCGCATATCTTATCACAACACCAATCATGACCATAATTCCTCCAATTATAAACGGGTATCTCCATCCGATTGCAACAAAATTGTGTGGCATAATAATTCGAAACAGTGTAAAGAGGCCAGCGCCTAATGCAAGACCTAAAGGGAGGGCGGCATTTATCCAACTACTCCAAAAACCCCTAAACCGAGAGTCTGCAGAAAATTCCAATAGCCAGCTTGCAGCACCTCCCCACTCGCCACCTAACCCAAATCCGAGTATAATTCTTAAGAGTATTACTATTATGGGCGCCGCTAAACCGATTGCAGAATACCCAGGTGTAACTCCTATGCCAATTGAGGAACCACCCATTAATGCCAAAGTCCATATAAGCATCGTTTTTCTGCCAATACGATCACCATAGTGACCAAACACAAAGGCGCCGATGGGTCGTGTGAAATAAGTCACGACATAAGTAGACACACTGGCAGCGATTCCTGCTACAGGGTTGAGTTTCGGGAAAAACACGATCGCCCAAACCTGTGTGGCCGCTAATGCAGCTAGAAAGAAGTCATACCATTCCATTATTGTCCCGATGGTAGCTCCTACTGCCACTTTTGCAATTTGTGCATTACTTATTTTTTCGTCTGCCACGAGTCACTTTTTTTCTTTAGGTATAAAAACTTTTCTGAAATCTTTGTTTTATGAGTTTTATTCTCCCAATATAGAAGTGAACTTTTAGTATTGTTTTCAATTGACGTCAAAAGTTTTAAAAAAGTTTAATGTAACAACTGGCTTTATTTTTGGATTAAAGTGTGCCGGACGATCAACATTTTTGTTCAGTACCGACCTATCACTCTACGATTTACTTCGTGGATAACCAAATCAAGTATACGCATGTTACTATATCATCCGATTAATTCGCATAACACGCGTTAATTTGCACTTAACCCGAAAAGCAAAAAATTATCAGTTTTGTAAAGCCTCTGTTAGGTTTTGTGTACTACACCATGTCTTGGTAGTTTAATGGCACAGAAGCTGTGGACCATGAAAAGTGTTATAAGATTTAAACACTGTTATTCCTAGTGCATTGAAGTTTTAAATTGAGTTACGAAATTACACAAGTTATCGAAACACTAGTTCAATAATTACTCGCTAACGTATAAGTTTGCCACTTTACGTAGCCTGATTCTTGAGTTTTTCTGTTGATATAAATTACAAAAACTACCTCCTGAATGTTTTGTTGCCCTCACAATCTATACATAACCAAAGCGCGTGTTAAACATATCAATAGATCTTGAAAAATCTTTCAGCATTGCTTGAAAATAGCATGCTAATCGGCTTCGTAATCAAAGTGGTTAAACTTAGCTTACACCATTATGAGATGATTTTAGACTCATGTAAATACATCTTCTAAGGTTCTTCCTTCAGCAATTTGTAACACACCATATAAACTTCTTCTAAAGAGGGTGAGTATAACGTCTTTGCGATACCAAGCAGGTGCTTTTATATCCGATAATACATCCAATTCTTCAATAATACTACTAAACTCTTTCGTAGCTTTTTCTATTATTTCATTGTTTAAGGTGCTACCGAGTAATATTTTTTCTACTTCCACTGGTCGAAATGGGACTTTATTAACTGCGCCTATTCCTATTCCTATTTCTTGAATTTCTTTTTCGTGTGATAAACTGGCTTGCACACTTACTATCGCAATACCATAATCTCCCGTGCGCCTTTCTAATTTTAAATGAAGGCCAACATTTATTAAATCCGATTTGGGAAGAGGAATGATGATCTTTGTGATTAACTCGTCAGGTTTGAGATTAAGCTCATATGAATCTTTTAACAAGAATTCAAGTGGCACTTTTCTTTCTTCTTTTTGGGTTCTACATATAACACTAGCTTTTAGTGCTAAAAGTGTCGGAATCCAATCTGACGAAGGGTCCGCAAAGGCAACGCTACCACCTATGGTGCCCATGTTTCTTACCTGAATGTCGCCGATAACTTTTGCAGTGGAAGACATTATAGGTAGTTCTTTCAAAGACGCATTATCTATAATAGAATTATGAGTGACTAGCGCGCCTATTTCTATTGAATCTTTTTTCCTTTCTATTCTTTTTAAATCGAATAGTCTTCCTATATCAACAACATAATTAGGAGATACTATGCGAAGCTTCATTAACGGTATTAAGCTCATGCCCCCAGCCAAAATGCGTGCGTCTGCATTGTATTTCGCAAGTAATTCTAAGGCATGATTTATATTTTCAGCTCTTTCGTATTTAAATGGTCTTGGATACATTTCTTTAATGTGTTAATTTTTGGAGTTATTAATTTTTTAAGATGGGCATTTGGTCAATGAATGAATTAAGAATTAAATCTTTTTTTATAAAATTCAAAAAATTTTAAAAATGTGTGGGAATAGCCAAAGTATGGCTCAAATAATTTTACAAAAAATTGAAAGGACGCAGTGGATTGGCAGACCCTTGCCCAGAAAAGAAGACTTACGATTTATTACTGGAAAGGGTCGCTATACTTCGGATTTTGAGCTTCCAAATACCGCATATGTTGTCATTGCAAGGAGTCCTTATGCAAACGCAAGAATAGTAAAAATAGACGCTTCAAAAGCGCTGGAGTTACCAGGAGTTCTTGCTGTTATTACCGGTGAAGATGTGGCAGAGGAAATTAACCCATTTCCTAATCTTTTACCACATCCCTATAATCAGATCAAAGATTATGGAATAGCAATAAACGAAACAAGATATGCAGGAGAACCAGTCGCGTTAATAGTAGCCGAAAATATGTATACCGCACACGATGCACTTGAGCTTCTTAATATTGAATATGAACCTAGACAGCCAATTATTTCAGCAGAAGAAGCTATGCGCGATGGTTCTCCAAGAGTACACGAAAATATTCCGTCGAATGTTGTGTGGCATAAAAAATTCACATATGGTGACGTTGATGAAGCGTTTAAAAAAGCTGATTTAATAGTGAAAAAACGTCTATACTTTCACAGATTCACCTCTGCGCCATTAGAACCGAACGCCATTATAGTGAGCTATGACAGTGTTTCAGGTGTTTACACAATTATAAGTAACAATCAAAGGCCAGTCTTTAACCAACACGCAATAGCTCACGCATTAAAAATCCCCACAAACAAGCTACACTTTATTAGCCCAGATATTGGCGGTGGTTTTGGAATTAAAAACGACAGCTATCCCTATATAGTTTTGTTGGCCATTGCTTCTAAAAAAGTAAATAGACCAGTTAAGTGGATCGAAACTCGCCAAGAGCATATGATGGCTTCAACCCATGGAAATGAAGTGGTGTATTATGGGGAAATGGCGTTCAGAAAAGACGGAACAATACTTGGTTTAAGAGCTAAGGCCATTCATGATGAAGGCGCATATATGAGAAGAGAGCCCATAGGCGCATTTAACTTTATACGCCACGCTACTCTTACCTATCGCTTTCGAAATTTGGAAATGGATGTTTACGCGGTTGTCACCAACAAATGCCCTGTAGGTCCAAATCGCTCATACGGTAAGATGCAACAAAATTATCTAGTCGAAGTGCTAATAGATATGGGCGCAAGGGAACTAGGAATAGACCCAATAGAAATAAGAATGAAAAATTTTGTAAGATCTGAGGAAATGCCTTATGAAACGCCCACCGGCGCGCTATTAGACGGCGGTGACTATCCAAAAGTGTTAGAAAGAGTTTGTGAATTAGTGAATTATTCAGCATTAAAAAGAGAGCAAAGAGAAGCACGGAAAAAGGGTAAAATAGTAGGAATTGGAGTTGCGATGGGCATGGATGCAGCGCCTATCAACTTTTCATCGAACAGAATCATCAATCCTGCAGCAGAAGTTTCTGGAGAAAGCGAAGCGGCTTGGGTGAAAGTTAATGAAGATGGAAGCATTATTGCTTCGGTAGGAACATCGCCGCAAGGTCACGGTCACGAAACATCAGTTGCACAAATAGTGGCGGACGTATTAGGTGTTGATCCTGATCAAGTGCATGTCGTGCAAGGATTTGATTCATGGGTGAATCCATCAACTCCACATTCTGGAACATACGCAAGCAGATTTGCAATAGCTGGCGCGTCTGCAGTTTACGGAGCGGCGATGCGAGTAAAAAGCAAGATACTTCAAATAGCTTCGTACATATTAAACGTACCTACAGAAAAGCTTGACATCGTTGACGGAAAAATAGCGGTGAACGGTGTTAAACAGGATTTGGATATTAAAAAAATTGCGCAATACGCTTGGAAAGATTTGGCTCGTTTACCCGAAAATATCGAGCCTGGTTTGTTTGCCTACTATGTGTACCGAACTCCATTCAAGTTGCCTAAAGACGACAAAAGTGGCAACTTTTCTCTCACTTATAGCTATAGCGCTTGCATCGTTTATATTGAGGTGGATGCAGAAACAGGTTTTGTCAAAATAAAACGTGTTGGGATAGTCGAAGACTGCGGAAAGCAGATAAACCCACTTATAGTTGAAGGGCAAATTCACGGACAGCTTGGTCATCAATTGGGTGCAGCCCTCTATGAAAAACTCGTGTATGACGAAAGCGGTCAACTTCTTACTTCTTCTTTCTTAAACTATTGGGCTCCTACCGCTCTTGAACTTCCTAGTTTTGAAGTGGACTCTATAATAACGCCATCGCTGTTCACCCCACTAGGGACTCGCGGAATGGGCGAGGGAGGTGGAGCACCACTAATCGCCTGCGTGAACGCTCTTAACGACGCACTTTCCATTTACGGTCTAGAGTTTACTGAATCACATCTAGATCCTACTAAAATACGTGAATTAGTAAAGCGTGCCAAAGTTTCTGCTATTAGATAGAGTGTTTTATCCTGTTCTACGACATCTCCCATGGACAATGTAGATTTAAGCGCTGGTATAAAACTGCTTATTAGAACAAAAAATCCAAGTAATAAACTTTCATGTAGTTATCCAAAGTGGCAAATCCTTAGTCGTAAATTAGATATGAATCTATAGAAGCGTGACAGTTGAACGTGGAGTTTCATTTAACAACCAGTAATTCAGATTTTTAGAAAAAATTAAAAACGTTTTAGTGGCTTTTCGTTACATGATAAATAGATCAGTGGTAATAAAAACAACTAGTGTACTCGCCGTAGCTACTATGATGCAATGGTTCAATTTCTTTATTGCCGCTGTTGCTGCTGCAACAGTATGGCCCTCCGTTTTTTTTCCACAACGTACACTAGGTTTAACACTGTCAATAGTTGCTTATGCGGTAACTTTTGTCACTAGACCAGTTGGCGCACTCTTTTTAGGAATGATAGGAGATAGTTTTGGAAGAAAGGCGTCCAACGTTTTGGCTCTTATTTTAATGGCTTTGGGCTCCCTCGGCATTGCAGCAACACCTTCTTATGCAAAAATCAATATTCTTGCGCCCACATTAGTGATAGTCTTTAGATTACTTCAAGGGCTGGGAATAGGAGGTCAATGGGGTAGCGCAGTAGCACTGGTATCGGAGTTAACGGCCAATTCCAAACGTAGAACATTTTGGACAAGTTTAGTTCAGGCAGGTTTGCCACTCGGCATGGCCTTAGCAATATTTGGAACGATTTTATTAATCGAGATTTCTGGTAGAACGTTCTTGACTTTTGGATGGAGGATCATGTTTATAATAGGAGTATTATTTATAGTTTTGAGTAGTATTATTATAAGAAATGTAAGCGAAAGCCCATTTCTTACAAAAAAGCAGGATTTTCATTTGTTACAGAGTATTTCGAATCTAAAAAAATACAAAAAAGACTTACTAAAATTAGTCTTCGCGGAGGTTTATGAAGTAGGTACTAGTAGCATCGTGATAATACCGTTCTCTGTCACATTTTTATCTTTGTCAAGCTTGAGTGTAACCGATTCATTAGCTTCGGTAGGAATAGCGGATTTATTAGCAGCCACCACGATTATTATTGTCGGATTCCTCTCAGGAAAAGTAAACAAAAAAAGATTATTTTTACTTCTTTCAACTGGTTTGTCTGCTATCATGGTGAGCTACCCTTATCCTTTACTTTTGAAATCTCATGCGCTCATTTTTGTAATAATAGCACAATCATCACTTTTTAGTTTCTTAGAAATGGGCTACTCAGTACTGGGCGCCTTCTTTGCCGAACATTTTCCCACAGAGTTTAGGAGCACGGGGGTAAATCTTTCTTACCAATTATCCGCTGCTATTGTAGGTAGTATTAATATCATTGCAATAACAATAATTTTACCACTGGTTAATGGTCTTACTAACGCTCTTATTTATATCACAAGTATAGCTGCATTACTCTGCACGATATCTTTTTGCACACTTTTGACATCTTTGAAAGAAACGAGTGGACTTCCCATTTAAAAATTTGCTATATCATGGTTGTTTGATTATCAATTAAAACCCCATGCGTCCAGTAAGGTCAAACGGAAAGTTCAAAATATTATGATCATAAGAAAAAGTTTTTTAAAGTGGAAATTGCGCGTGTTCACTTTGCGGTAGCCGTGCTTGAGGTGTAGCTCACGTAAAAGCTTGTGCCATCGGTCGAAAGCGATGAGGGAGTTGCCAAAGTTGCGCCTTTGTTGTTCACCATGGTTATCGCAACATAGTTCGGTGAAGCGCCGATGGTGTAGGTC
>Ga0081474_129432_pt1 | contig 15978 bp, 10 predicted proteins | sample OneHunmetagenome_2_FD_70978 | JGI IMG/M metagenome (GOLD analysis project Ga0081474, IMG submission 70978) | Ferrous microbial mat communities from One Hundred Spring Plain, Yellowstone National Park, USA v2 (version 2) | ecosystem: Environmental > Aquatic > Non-marine Saline and Alkaline >... | reverse complement strand
AGAAATGACCGTTTTCCTCTTGATAGAGACTCGGGAACCTTACCGTGTTTTACTCATTAGTTAACTCTAAAGGAGATTTAGAGTTTAAGTCCCTTATATTCAGGTCTGCGTTGTGTTGTAATAATAGCCTAATTACTTCCAGCCTAACACTTGTTTGACTCCCCCACTATTTTCAGTTAAGCGGTCTAAGTAATGGTGAATAATTCCCAAGTATGTAATAACCCGCCGTAAATATCTAATTTAGGAAACTATAATGATTAAACTTAGTGTGTGAGTTCCTCCCTTAATCCAGATAATTTATAAAGACATAAGCCATGTTTGGCAACAGCTTGCTCAACTTTACCGAGATGCTGTTATAATCATGTTGTATTTCTTTATACTCTAGAACACTGATCGGGTTCCCGAATAGGTCTATCCTATCTGAGATTGCTTGGACACTCTTCCTTATAGCAAACCCCGGGTAACTGATCGTCACCTCGTACTCTAATATGGGGTTAAAACTGTTTGTCGCTATATAAGCTGCAATGCGTGTGTCACCGTATATTTCTTTTAGCGCTTCTAATATCCTTTTCTTATTGTTCAGCGACCAATCCATTAGCTTATAATGTAAAAATAGTTCGAACTCAGAGTTTTCTGGTATTTTTTCATCACATATAAAGGAGATGCCTAAAACGTATTGGTACTTTAAGGGAGTCTTTAAGTAGGAGATTGCCGGTCTACATTCCCAGTCCAGTATCTTACCTTCAAAGTATAAAATACTCATGTTTTCAACCGGGAAATGGGACATTGTGAAGTAGCTCTTATTGAATTCCTTAAAATTGTGTATTATTGAATGTATAAAGACTTCCATGTAGCCGTTAGAGGAGTATACCATCTTTTGCTCAACGTACTTCATGTAAAGTTGCATGGACTTTGTGTTATAACCCAGCTTTTCGAAATCGTCTAACGACATCTTTATTATAATTTACATTCAGCCTATATTATCCTTTTAACAAATGTTTCCAGTTGTCTGATTAAAGAATTACGAAGGTTTTTAAAAAATTTTTAAAAGTTTTCAATTTGAAAAATTCTCGTATTATACCCCACGGCATACACTCATGAAAAAAGGGATATATTTTCACTGATTAGGGTTTAAATTGGTTATAATAAAGGCAAAAGATTTTACCTTTTCCCATCTGATTAAAAGTTTTTAGATATATTTCGACAGAATATTTGCTACTTCATTCGCTGTAGGCCTTTCTGTAGGGTTTGGTGATAGCATTTTCTTCAATAGTTCCTTGATTTCTGGCTCTATTTCCAGAGTGAAGTTCCAGTTTTTCAGTTGCTCCTTAGCGTAGTTCAACCACTGCAAGGCGTATTGCGTGTTACCGTTACTGTAATAGTCGAAGGCGTAATTCATCGCGTCTAAATCCGGTCTGTCTATACTTCCCTTGAGTAGTACATACATAGTCATGCCCAAAGTGAAGATGTCCATGGAGGGTGAAGCACCTTTACCTATTATCACGTTTTCTAATTGTTCCGGTGGTGCGTATTCTAATGTTAGTTGGCTTATGCTCCCACCTATTTTTACGGCACTCCCCAAATCGCCTAACTTTACGTTGTCAGTAAGGCTCACGAGCGGGTTATTCGTATCTAAAGGCCTTAATAAGTAGATATTCTGAGGTTTTATATCTAAATGCGCATATCCTTGGGAATGCATGTATTCTAACGCCCTACTCGTGTAATAAATTATCTTATAAACTATTTTGTTCCACTGCTGTGAATACCTTAACGGGCTGTTCTTAAATAACTCATAAACTGATCCCCCCTCCATGAAGTCCATTATTATCCTCGGTGGGTCGGTTAGGTAAATCCCCGTGTTATTATTAATTATTGACTTTATCGCGTTTTCGTCGACGTTTACTGCATAAATTTTTACAGTGTACGGAGAGTCTGATAAGGATACTAAGTTTGATGCTTCCTTTTGCATACTGGAATAATAATCTTTAACAATAGTAGTCCCCCTCCTAACGTTAGCTAATTTTAGGACTTTGATAGCATAAGGTCTATTATCGTAATACCCCTTTAAAACGTAACTTGTACCACCCTCTCCTATTACTGATAATATTCTGTAAACCCCTAATTGCTTACCTACCCATAGTTTCGGATCCCAGTTGCTTAACGACGGCGCAAGTGTTGATGTCTGTTGTTGCTGAAGCGTGGGGTACTGATATGGCCTCGCTGGCTGATACGCGGGGTATTGTACGTTGACTGGGGTTGAGTGTTTAAAGTGCACTGAGGCACTCACTATAAATATTATTCCGGTAATTAAATACAAAACATATAATAAATTACTAGTGGAAAAGAGTAGTTCTCTTGTAGCTCCACCTATTGTTGACAATCCATAAATCATCGCCGTTATTAGTAATAATACGCCCCCAACTAAAAAGAGCCACTGTTTGCTTTTAGAACTATATAATATGAACCCTACGCCCGAGAGTATGAACGATATCAAGAACGCTACTACGCTTATTAATGGTAAATAGAGTAAGATTTGGTAAGAACTGAGGTAAGGATTAGAATAGGGATAAGGATTAGATAAGGCAATAATAAATGCTAAGAATAAAGAAATAAGAAATAAAGTGTAGCCTATTTTAGCCGTGTTTGATGCCCAATAACCCAGATCTTGACGCCCTAATAGCCTAATTCCCAAACCCCCGTTTTTTAAAGCTGCGTACAAAAGGGTTAATGACGTTATTACGAACATCAAAAAGAGTATTAAATTACCTATTAAATTACTTGTTGTAACTGCAGTAAGCATGGCTGACTCAGCTGCCTCAGCTAAGAATCCAAAAATAGCGGAAAGTATTAAATACATGCCGAGGTTGTTGATAATATTCTTTACAGTCCGCATCGAACTAAATTATCTTAACCTTATATACAAATTTTTTAGTTTATTGAATTTTGTGGGTGCTCCTTTTTTATCAAAGCTAACGTTAAGCTTACTTTTAAATCAACGCTTGAATTCAAGGAAAATTGATGAGCCTAACATCTAAGAAAATTGAACCGATCCACAAAGCAGGTTTACTGCAAATCTTAGGCATGTAGTCCAACAGCTAAAAATTAAAACTTGGCGGATTTTGTGACGCTTTAAAAAAACTAGTATAAACCTTGTACTATCTCACTAGTCCCATCCTGGTTGATGTAAATCCTTGAAAACTCGCCCATGTTATTTAGGAATAAGAGCCCAGCTCTTTGTTTGTGGTAAATGCTAGAAAACACCGTTATTACCTTACCGTTATGGTCTATTTTGAACCCGTCAGCAGTCTCGTGAGCCCTAATAACCCCTCTAAAACCAGTTCTAGTTAAAAACTCCTCTGTAATTTTTCTACCGAAGTAAAACACTCCATCACCTCTCCTGTTAAGCGAAAAGTAATCAATTGAGTCATTAGGGTCGTTCCATAACAGTTGGAAAAGTATAGGGTCGTCTGGGATAATATCTCCCTTAGGGAGCCTATACAAGTCGTTAACACTGTCTATTCCTAACTCCATCTCTCCTTTAGCGTTATAGAGACCCGGTAAACCCCCGTGAGTACAAAAGTAACCATTAACACTTACGGCTACGGGCATTTGGGAGAACAGTTCTACGAAAACTGGGTAATACTTTTCACCTACTTTTTCCTTTACTTCTCGATAAAAGCCGTAATAATAGTTTGTGAGGGGACTTTCGTGATTTCCCCTCAAAACTATTACCTTTTTATCCCTGTCATTTACGAGGAGTTCTAGGATACTTATTAGGTTCTCTATTCCATTCGGTGGTTGTCTGTCAACATAATCGCCCAAGAAAACGAGTAGGTCTACCTTGTCGTAATAATATTTAGCTAACTCCGTGACATTAGTGGCGCCGTGAGTATCACCTATAAAAAGCACCCTCTCGGCGTTATATTCACCTATATAACTACCTTGTTGTTTAAATATCTCTATCGCGTGTTTTACAACGTCTAGCCATTCCTCCATCAAAATCACCCTGTTAAGTATGGGTATAACATATTGGCTATCTCAGATGCTGTAGGCCTCTGGGTAGGGTCGGGGTTTAGCATTTTCTTGATTATTCCCATCAATCCATCATCTGGTAGGGAATTCCACTTCTCCGTCACCCTCCTTAACAACTCATTATAAGTTGCCTGGAAGTTACTTGTAGATAACTCATTAAATGCTTGATTAACTAAGGTCACGTCATTGAAGTATCTCCCGGTTAATAAGGCATATGCCATACTCCCTAGGGCGTATATATCCATGCTCGGGTGGGCTGGGTTTATTAGCTGTTCCGGTGGACAGTACTCTAAGGTTAACTGCGTTACTGGGTTACCGATCTTTACTGCGCTTCCTAAGTCTCCTAACTTAACTTGAGTCCTACCGTTAACAATGTTATCATAAACTTCTTCTCCCACATCCCCTGGGTATTGGGTGAAAAATACGTTCTGCGGTTTTACATCTAGGTGTACATAGCCTTGTGAATGGATGAAGTATAAAGCCCTAGCTATATCATAAATTACCCTCACAACTATTTTCTCCCATACTTTAGAGTTCTTAACGTTAGGGTTGCTGATCAGCTTTGATAAGGTACCACCGCTCATGTATTCCATTACTAGGTAAGGTGGTGAGGTAATGTATAATTCAACATTCCCTTTCATAATATTCATTAATGTGGGGAAATCAACTTTTCCTCCTACTACCTTCACTACTGCGTCTGTCTTGGTTGAGAGTTCTATTAAGTTATTCAGCTCTTTATAAAGCTCTTGGAAGTTCCTCATACCTATAGTCACTGTACTCCCCGGAGTAGGTGTTACCTTCATCACTTTCATTGCATATGTATTCCCATCAGCCCCTATGACTTTAAGGACGTATGAAGTTCCACCTTCCCCTATAACATCTGACACGTAGTAGGAGTCTATTTTTCTTTCTTTCCATAGGGTAGGGTCAAAGTTGGATAAGCTTAATTCCTTTATCTGGAACCTTATTTTAACAGACTTTTCGGCTATAAATGACTTTGACTCCGGCACCAGAACAGTGTTCCCTTGTATTACGTCTTCTATTTCTACCCTACTACCCCTCTTAACTTTTATGGTCTTACTACTTAGCGTTATCTCGTCCTCATTGATTTTGACTCTTATACTCGGTGAATAATTCTCGGGGTATTCGAAAGACAACACTACCTCCTTCCTCTTGTTATACATTATGTATCCGCCTATCCCCGCAACACCAAAGGGTACTAATAGTAATAACACGCTGAGTAAGTTTATTGTATACACTTCTTTTTCGCTAATAGGCCCGGTAACCACCAGGTACTGCCCGTTGGGCGCGCTTACGTTGCCCTCCCAATATACATTAACAAATGGGTTAGGGCTGGATTGATTCAATTGTATTTTTGTACCTTGGGTAACCCACTCCTCAGTATTTCCGATAGTTACTAAGTACTGTATTACGTAGTTAGGGGTAATCGTTTCACTATCGTATACCGGGCTCAACGTGGAGTTAAGGTAGTACCTTTCGGTCGGGGAAACCTGAATTATTTGTGGTGGGGAGGGTAACGCACCTCTACTGATCCATTGAGTAATAGTACCGTTAGGTAAGTTGATCGTTACTAAATACTGAATCACGTAGTTCGGGGTAATAGTTGTTGGGGAACTAATAGTATAATTCCCTTGGGAGATTAAGAAGTACCTCACGGTAGAATTAATTTGAATTACTGTTGGTAAGGATAATGTAAAGCCTTTGGTTACCCATAAGTTCGTACTACCGTTAGGGTACTGTACTGTCACTAGGTATTGTATTACATAGTTCGGAGTTATGGTCATGGGCGAATTAATTGGCTCGCTTACGTTCTGGGATAAGGCATATCTTTCGTCATTTGATACTTGAATATACTGTGGTAATTTTATGTATGAGCCGGCGTTAACCCATTCCCGTACCGTCCCGTTAGGTAGGTTTATGTTTACTAAGTACTGTAACTGGGAAGTGACTGAGAGAGTTATAGGCTTATTAACGACTATTTCATATTCATTTGACGTTATCGCATACCTAGCTGTTGAGTTAATGTAGTAGTACTTGTAAATAATTATACTCGTGTTAGCTTTGAAATAACCAGACTGTAAGGTAGCGTTAACACCGTTTATATTTGCCGGGATCGGTTGGTTCACACTGACGTAATAATATACTTGCGTTGACAGCGGAAACTGTGGAGAGTTTACGGTAAAAGTCTCTTGTTGCACTACGTAAAGCGTGCCATTATAAGTCACGTTTTGTGATGGAATTTCAATTATTGTCCCCGCATTATACCACCCAGACTCCAGAGTCTCTAACGTATTGTTAACATAGGCTTTGACGGGGAAGGGTACGGTTAAATAATACTGTAAAACATATGCGGGAACTATAGTGTATAATCCGGCCGTAGTTAGATATATCGTTGAGTTAGTATAATATACTCCGTTTACCCTAACTCCATTGAGGAAGTAACGTTCCACATTTGTGACGTAGTAAGTCATATTGAACTTCAATATTGACGGAACTGGTAAAGAGATAGTAGTGTTAACGTTTTCCGGTATACCGTTAGCGTAAAATATGGGAACCGGCGAAATTACCTTGACCTCAACAGCGTACGGTAAAGTAATTGAATAAGTTGTGGAATACAGCGTATTCCCTCCGACGTTAAGCGTTAAAGATATTTGGTAAGAGCCGTCTTGTAATGATAGGGTTGTAGTAGAGTTTGTTAACGTTTCTGAAAAACTCTCTGGGCCGGAGACGCTCAGCTCCCAATCAGCGCCCCCCGGTATGGTAGTTATATACACGTTGTTCCCAAAGGCTCTCAATGAAGTGCCCACGGTCCATAAGTACTCCGAATTCGTTTGCCCGTTACTTTGGATTACGGTTACCCCATTATACGTTTCGGCTATCCCTTGGCTCGTTGACACGCCAGATAAAGCCTCGTAAGTTGTAGAATACCCTCCGGGGACATTGTAAAACACGTTCCCATACCCGGAATAGTAAGCGAGAGAGATGCTCCCGCTCCATGAATAAACACTTACTGTAGTACCCAATTCAGTCCCAGAGACAGGTCCGCCAATTACAAAGGATACATAATTCCCGCTCCCAGCAGGATTGGTACCCCCTACAATTATGTATGTAGACGATGTGGGAACGTATAGGATTATCGTATCAAACGTGGCATTTGCCACTAGGTTACTACCACTAAGCAATTCAAAATACTGAAGGATTATAGGATAACCCTGGTAGTTCACTGCGGCGGTCTCTAAAACGATGGTAATGGGTAAGGTTACAGTATAAGTATTGTAAGAGTAATAATAAAATTGTATGCCGTTATATATTTCTATACCACCATTACCTTTAATTAAGGAAGGGTTTATACTCGCATCAGGTGCTGAGAAATTCCATAAGTAATCCTCAAACGTAACTCGGTATTCGTTTCCGCCTACATATTGAATTAATGCAACGTTGTTTGACCAATAGTATTGGCCGTTACCAAGTTCTATTACTGAGTTTAGTTGTAACGAGAACGGCCCGCTAGTACTTGCTGAGTTTAAAGTAAATACCCCACCCACAGTAGTGGTAGTGTAAGAATAAGAGACTATCCCTTTACCGCTAATTGGTACTTGACCGGTATCAACTATCCCTACTGCCGGTGAAGGTGAAGAGATTTGTGAGTAAGAAAGAGTTGTTAAGATTGGTAATAAAAATAAAAGGGATATAAATAGTACACTTTTCTTAATATCCTTTAAGTCTCTCATTAATACTAAGTCTTAAAAAGAAATTTATAAGCTTTTTACTTGACCAGTTTGTCTTTCCATGAGGTCCTCGATAGAAAATTGTATAACGAGTCTGGATTGAGGTTCGGTATGTAAAACTTTCTACCACTTCCTCCGTTCTCCTTAATGTATAGTACACAAGACCCATTCTCCCTCGAAATCTTAAGCGATTCTATATCATAAATCTTTAGAGCCTCACATTTATTACAGTCTAAAAGCTCGTGCTTCATAATGAAGAGCCTTTGTCCTTCCAGTTGCATTTTCTTTACAAACTCTGATAAGCAGGCCCTTTTAGGTATAAGTAACAAGGTCACACCCACTACAATTCCGGGAATTATGACCAAGGGAAAATTAAAAAGTACTGCAAAAGCAGAAATCGCTGTGAATTCCGCTAGGGAGACGCCTAATAATGAGTTCAACTTCTTATTATAACTGGGTATTTTCGTATCGTTTTGGGAAACCACAAGACTTGAGTTTGTTATTTTTATCGTGAACACAGATTTCTTGTCCTCACCAACTACAAATGGGAGTTCGGCTAGAACTATTTCCGAAAACGGATACCCGCACTTTAAACAAGCAACAGCGTGATCATCGTTGGCAAACCCACAATTGGGACAAACCTTAACCATATATTGCAAGATATGAGTTTCCGGTTTATAAATTCATACTTAGCTGAGCCTCAATCATAACTTATTAGGGGTTAACGATTATCTTAGACCCTAAATTCATTTTGCATGGCTTTTTTCTAACCCAGAAAGTAACATTACTACTTTATGAGAATATTTAGTTAAATTATTTTAATCACTTTTTAACTCCCTTAAATCATTTTTGGGATGATGAGTTTAGGGGCTAGGGATTATTAGATTTCCTTAGACATGAATAGTTGTTACTCAATTTAAAAATTTTTAAATAACATATTTTAGCTTAATCTTCCTTTCAATTACTAATAGGATTACAGCAGATCATACCTTCTCTAACAATTTGTACCTTCTAATTATATGACAAAAAGTTTTTATAACCACAATTTGTCTATTAAGGATGAAAAATAAATCTGGATAAAGAGGAGTAAGCTCAAAGGAGTGAGAAAATAGCTAAAGAAGAAAAAAGAAATTAACTTTGTATATTATCAACAAGTCCGATAGCAGAATTAACTAGGTTAATTAGGGCTTGTGCTTCAGGGGTAAAGTTAATTACAAGTGTGATTGAAAAACTGTTAGGTGTTATGCCTAATAAAATCCCGACACTAAATATTTGAAGACTTTTATCTAAAAAGTGGTTTATCATCAGCGATATAATGCCGAAGGTGGCTCCGGATAAGGCATTTGACCCAAAAAATGGAATGCCAGATAAGGCATTTGACCCATTAATTGGAATGTAAAGATAATAAGCTGTAGTATTTACAGTAGAAATTATCGTTATGTTCGTATTAAGGATGGGGTTGACGTAGGGTAGTGCTGATTCTATCGCATAGTAGTTTGAATTTATAAAATCGTATACGGATTGTATCGGACTATTATTTTCCGTCCAATTAAAGGAATAGGTTATGAACACTGCACTCCCATTAGACTCGACAATAACATTCATACTGTTAGGATTGAGGTAGTTTAATGCGGACTCCAATGGTGAGAAAACTGGAGTGAAATTAAATATATTACCAGTTAAATGGGTCAGTTCATTAGATATGTTTTGTATCATTGTTTGAATGTAGTTTATCCCTGTCAAATCTTTTACCGTGTTATTAGACAATTGTGCGGTTGAGGAATTTGTTAAATAGGCTGTAAAGCTACCGTTTGAGGACACATAATGCCCCGTTACAGAATTTATTGTGGTCCAATTACCTCCAAAATATTTGGAAGTGAGGTTCTGCAACTCTTCAGCCTGAGGTAGAGGAGCTGGTGGTGGTGGCGGTGGTGGCGGCGGAGAACTTATTGTCATCACCTGTGTTTGGGCTGGTAGAAGGGTATATGCTATAACGAATCCTATTACTGCAGATACTGCATAAATTATCGCTACATAGTACTTAATTAAATTGGGATTCATTTGTGAATAAGAAACTTTTTGCATTTATAAATTTTACAGTCTAAAGGGTAAGATAAGATAAACCACGCCTATAGCTATTAGGCTCATGAGAAAACCTTTGGGGTAGATGAAGAGTATTATGCTAAGGAAGGCTAAGGCTAGAGCTATATAAAGGATTATTGCAAGATTATTATTCATTATCCCCTTATACTTTAAAATCCGCTCGTTTGCAAAGACACTCATTATTATGTAAACTGCAATGAACACAGCTACAACGTAAGCCAGCTTAAAAAGTTCTAGAGAAACGTCATAAAAGTACCAATACTCTAAAATAACTGTCGGTATAATAGAAATTCCGGCTACCGTAGAGTTTATCATTAATAATGCAGTGTTTGACGTCCTCCTTAAAGGCACTGTGTAAAGGACATTGCCAATCAAGATGCCCAATACCGCTACAAGTAAAGAAATTTCTAGGTTCTTTAAGAATATGATACTAGATATAATTAACGCGCCGGCCAAGGTCATGAGAGCCGCTTTCAAATAGGCAAAAGTAGGCGAATAAGTTAGAGGATAGCCGCAATTAAGGCATGTAGTAGCAGTACTAGGATTTTCATACCCGCATCTAGGGCACTTATTACCCATTGATATGATGTATATTGAGTGAGTTTATAAGTATTTCTTTCTATTTTGATAGACAGTTGTAAAAAATTTTTGAAGCCTATAAAATTGGAACTTCTAAGCCTTACTGGATATGGATAAGTTCGAAAAGATTTATAACGTTTAGGATATATAGACTATGCGGAGTTATGCTTTCATTAGTTGTAAGGTTCACAATAATATTGGCCGTATTCTCTTGTATTGCCCTAATTCTCCACTCCTACGCGAGTTCTATAGGTATAAACGACATAGGTTCAACGGGACAAGGCGCATCTTATACATATACCACAACGTCATATAAGGGGTATTTCATCTTCTACGGTGGGTCTTTTTACTCGGGGGAACCAATAAATTATAATGTAGCATCCGTACAGCTTAACACAGTCCTAACTAACGGTATCTATTACTATTTTGTGCAGAATGTTTTAGTTTTAATAGCTAACGGAAACGGGACTTACACTCTTAACTTTGTGGATAATGTATGGAATCTTACCTACCCGTATAGTATAATGCCCTCCTTGATAATTGGGAACGGAGAAGTGAGTAAAGCACCTAATCAGTCAATTTGCTTTTATTTTTACATCTTTCCCGATAACATAACCTTAACCCCACCCTTTAATGTTACGCTTATATCCAATGTGAGCTTAGAGGGGCAGTACATTAAGTTAACTCTCAGTGCTATAGTAGGTAAGGGGAACTTTTCGACGTCATATAACTACGATACAGTTAAGATACTTAACCCCTCAAGCAAGGCGTTCTTTATCGTGGGAAGTAAAATTAACACTTACCCGTCGAATAGTGACGCCGAATTTGTGATAGGAGGTGGAGGGAGCGGTTCTACGTTATATGTATATAACTGGAGTTCGGAAATGATGTTATTATATTTATATAATGGAAAGTACTATGAAGTCCCCTCAGCAGTGTCTTACTCCTCTATAACCGGTGAATCCGTCTCAAATACTCATGGCATATTTGAGTACTATTCGTCGAACGGTTATGTGGTGCAAATAGCCGGTTATAGTTTTTACGGTCAGTTATGGAATACATCAGCAAACCTCACTGTTATTAACTCCTCAATTTTACAATTTAACTTAGTTCCCGAATACGGTGAGTGGTTTTACGAGGTAAACGGGAAGACTTTTCCTCTAACTTCAGATAGAATCTCACTACCTTACGGTGTGTATAATATAACGGTATTCCTCAAGGCTGGTAATGAAATTATATATGAAAAGGAGTTTGAAGATGTAAAAATAACTCCTTATGCAGTGGTTGAGTCCAAGGCTCCACTGATATACGTTAACGGTAAAGCATATTTTAATAATACTATTGTTAATGGGTATTATACATTTTACATACCCTTACGTGGAACAACGGTAGTTCAGTTCCCCGAATATTATTATTACCAGAACTCATCGAGGCTTGAATTCTTGTGGGCGGTTTATAATGGTAAGGTGATAAATAGCAATATTATAAACATAACCTCTCCCGGTGTCTACATGGGGGTTTACCAGCTAGAACTCTTATTAAAACTCCCGTTTAACCTCACTGTAATTTACAACGGTACTATTTACAATAATGTAAGTCAACTGTATCTCCCTTACGGGGCGAAAATTATAATCCCTGAACAGAATGTGAGCCTTAATAACGGGACTCTAATAGAGTTCCTTAACCAAAGCCTAGTAGTTTACGGTGAGAAAATAAACCTAATTACGAGGCTGTTTTATTACGTTAACATAACTTACAACACGTATATTAGTTCGTTGCCTAAATCAGGCTTTTACCCAGAAGGCTACTGTATTTCTATACCTAAAGAATTAGAAAACGAAACTACGATAGTTTTAATTAACGCATCAGCGTATAAACTTAAAGTGTTCTCCCCACTAAAGCTCAGTGTAAACATTACCGTGTATTACAGAATAGTTTTAATGCTGGTTAATTATTCGGTGAGCGAGTTTTATAAAGAAGGGAGCGTCATTACGTTTAATAACAATATCTCTTATAATGGTTCGGTAATGTTTGTAGCCGAGAGGCCTATAACGGTGGTTGTCAACTCCCCAAAGATAGTATCGCTAAATGGATATTATGAACTGTACTTCTTAATAGAGGTTCACTATCTGAATCAAACCCTTGAACTTTGGTACCCATACGGGAAAGTTTTAGAATTACACAACATAACGAAATACAATATAAGTTATGTTTTCAGTAAGGTTGTAGTCACTCACCCCGGAGAGTACTACCTTAATTACACGGTCTATGATAAAGTCGTGGATATACTTCCTAATAGTACTTTAGTCTTTTACGTAAAAAACGACACTTATGCGTGGATACCAGTATATTCTGGCGGTACAATAATTAACGAGTCAATATTAGTTACTTCACCATTAGTGATAAATAACCAACTGCAACAGCAAGCTATCGTGACACCGGAAGCTCAAAGTAAACCACCTTTGGGGCTTATGCTTTTAATACCGCTAATAATCGCGTTTCTCGTCACGGTTTGGCTCATGAAAAGAAATAATTTTTATTCTGATTGCCTTTAGTTTATATTGTGAGACTTGCACTTCCAGTTAACGGCAATTATGCTTACTCTAAGTCCATGTACAATATGCTAAGGAATTACTTAACACCTAATTCTAGGCTCAATATCATGGTAGGCATTGCCGTCTTCCTAAATAACAATTTTAACGTCGTGAGTACCGTAAAAAAGTTTGAGGTAACTGGCTTTCCCCAAGGTGATTATATATATATTCAATTCCCTTTTGACATAAGTAATTCTACCTTTGTCGTGATGAAAATAAACTCAATCTACCTCGTGAGCGAAACTTCGGCTTATTTAGTGCCTATAAGCGATAGTGAGGTTGACGAGATTAGCGGTAATTCATTATTTAAGTTCTTCCAAGACCATAGGGGTAGTCCTATAAAATATTACCTAGAGCTAGTGAGGAACGAAGACGCAGTAATTCTCCCCTCAAACCAGCAAGTAAATGTGCCGAAGGACACTGTAGCAAGTTCTCTACTGGGTAGGATAATAGGAATGTATAGGTTAATAGACTATGTAGGCGAAGGTGGGATAGCTTACGTATTTAAGGCTGAGAGTAAGGGTAAGGAATACGTAATTAAAATACCTAAGGCCGAGTACGAGAACTTAGATGTATATCTTAATAGCTTATTAAGTGAGGCGTCGGCAATAGTCTCCATGTCCTCCGATCCCAGAATCGTTAGAATTTATGCCATCCATGTTGACATGAACATATTAGACTATCTAAACGACCCTCAGACTTATTACCTCTACCCACCTTACATAGTCACAGAATTCATGAGAGGAGGGGACTTAAAGAAGTATATAGAGAATCCCTCATTCACCAGCTCAAGGTATTGGAAGTACATTGCATATTACACACTTTATTACATAGCCGACGCATTAAACGTGGTTCATAGCAAAGGTTATGTACACTTAGACGTAAAGCCCAGCAATGTATTACTTATAAAGCCTTACAATACGCCCGAAGAACTTTACGCAGACTTAACCCAGTATTTGGTCATAAAACTAGGTGATTTAGGTTCTGCCGCTAGGACAAGAGGTGAAATAGTCCAACTCTCGCCAGAATATTCCCCGCCAGATCAAATACAGTACATGTTGGAGGGTAAGGGGGCCAGGCCTTTGATGGACATATTCTCTCTGGGTTTAACTTTCCTAAAAATCCTCGACACACAAATTCAAAGGCCGGACTTACAGTATATAGTAAGCGCGATAAGGAGTATAAGAAATGATAAAAATTACGCACTTCAGTTACTTTCCTATTCCTCCTCACTCTTAGCTAACTGGAATCCCTCAGTACTTAACATTTTAGAACCAGAAATAAGGGAGTTAGTACTCAAGATGATAAATCCCAACCTCTACTCAAGACCTACAGCCAAAGAGGTAAGGGATACTATAGGTAAATACATAAAGTTACCGTATCAATAAAAGAGTGACCATGATGAGAGAGACGCTCTCAATTAAAGTGTTTGGGCTTCACTAAATTTTCAAGAATTAGTGTTCAATCCTCAACCCCTGGGCTTTCACAAGGGTATTTCCCGTTCACACTCTTAACTCCCCACACTAGCGACGGATATGAGGAAACCCGCACGCACGTCTTCTACCCACCTGGCGTGAATACGTTTAACTTCACGATTTAGTGTCATGGGCGTCATGGAGTAGTATAGGTAAACTCTGAAATAAACATTAGGAATATGCTCAAATGTAAATTTTAAATCTAAATAAATAGAGAGTTATAATATAATGGTGTCTAAAGAGAAAGTTCTGAGGGTTATTGAATACTTTAGGACTAACAGAACTATAAATGAAATAAAGGAGGACAAAAGAATAGTGAAATTGCTCGTAGAGTTAGGGGTGTTAAAGTCTATAGGTAGAGTGCTAAGTCTAGACAAAAACTTTAGAGCAATACACACACTAGTTGAAGTTTACGACGAGGAGGAGCCGAGAATAAGTGTTAAGAGCGTAATTTTTGACAGACTGAGAGAAGAGAGGGATAACATTTATATCATCTGGAAAAGCCATATGGCGGAACCAATACCCGTAGTAGAGGACGGAAAGTTCACGATTAGACAAGTTTCTCCCTTACCCATATCAGAACTCTATACCATAACAGCGATTCAATTCAATAACCCGGTCTTGAAGTTTAGGTTTATAACTAGTGACGAGAGGGAGATACTCTTCAACGTTACTTACCTACCTTATTATATAATGATCCCTCCATCAGGGAAGCCGTTTAAGAAAATGATTAGTGAGGAGAGGGTTAAGGCCCCCGTAACATTCTTCTTCTTTTACTCCAAATAATTTACTAAAACGTACGAACGATTTGGAATCAAATTAGATGAGCGATTCATGAATCTCTTGAGATCACTAAAAGTTTAATCGCACTAGAATTAATAGATCTTAGGTTTGGCCTTGGCGATTATAATATATTTTAACTCAACCTCATAAATATATATAATCTTTGTTTTTCCCTATTTTATTTTATGATTTTATTCACTGCACTGAAATTACCTAAATATATTTTCCACTTTATAAACATATTTTAGCTTTAAAAAGACGTGACTCATAGCACTCTCTTAAAGATTAATCTGAAGGAACAATTAGACCTATTGATACAGTTTTCCCAAAAACCCAATGAATGTACACACTTGATGCTTGAATTATAAAGATTTAAATATAGTTTGCTCCTAAAATATATCGATATGACAAAGAAGTGTCCAAGATGTGGCTATGAAAACTCAGATACTGCAGAATTCTGTGCCAAATGCGGATATGCGTTAGTAGGATTTGAACAAACTGTTGTACCTAGAGTTCCTAAACCCCAACAAAGTCAGCAACCTCCTACTCAACAACCAAAGGCCTCTCCACCCCCACCACCCCCTCCACCATCTACAACAACTAGTGCTAAAACGTCCTCTCCTCCACCTCCTCCACCACCATCGCCATCATCTACAACCACTC